>ENA-UPTF01002327-UPTF01002327.1-marine-metagenome-genome-assembly--contig:-NODE-2327-length-11085-cov-2.618187_pt1 | contig 11085 bp, 7 predicted proteins | sample MGYA00238166_ERZ767019 | MGnify/ENA primary metagenome ERZ767019 (study PRJEB28930, sample SAMN06266391) | marine metagenome | isolation source: Sea water from 250 m depth | place: Atlantic Ocean | study... | reverse complement strand
AAACAATTTTCCATATACTATTTACAAATGGAGGTCAATCGGAAGCCTTTAGGGCTCATTACAATGATTCCCTGCTTTTGCATTTCAGTGACTAACCTGGTTTTGGAATGTTTTTCGATTTTCAAATCTTTTTCATTTAAGGTTTGTGAAGCAATTTGATTCAAAGCATTTAATTCCAGCTTATAAAAGTGATGATCATAGTTTTTTAAAGTGGCGAAAAGTATTTTTATGGCTTCTTGTCCCATTTCCTTTAGGTTGGATGCATCCGATTTACTTCCCCGAAGATCGAGACTAATTTTATTTTCGGTCCCTGAGTTTCTCACAAATATCCCTGCTTTTCCCTCAGATAATGAGATATATAACATATTGGGATCCTCAGGAAAAATTCGAACCGCAACCTGGTAGTTTCTTTTTTTAGCCGCGAGCGTAAGAACTTGCTTCACCTTTTTCCAAGCTATTGAGTCTTTGGCAAATAATTCCTGGTTAATGTAGTAAACATAAAACTTACCTTTATAACCTGGATTAAAAGGCCGACTTATTTTTGCGTAATAATTTTTTGGTTTAAGGTTTAGGTATTCAGTCGCAACCAGAGTATTTAAGGCGCTCTTGATACCGTTTCCAGAATATATTGAGATTGTTTGCCCGTCTGGGGAAGTGAATTTTGATTCGGTAATATTATGTCCGGTTTCTTCGCTACCCACGGCTAGAACTGGCTTAGCATCTTTTTCTTCGGTCTTACTTATTTCTCCTATAATTTCTCTAAGTCTTTGTAGTGAAGCGATACTCGTAATTCCTATTTTCTGCAGCTTCTTTTTTTCGCGTATGAAGGACTGACGTTTTGACTTAGAGAGATTGGGGTATTTTGATTTTTGTTCCAATTGTTTTAAAAGAATTTTAAGTAAAATCCACTTATCACCCACCGCAGTCACTTCAGGTTTGAATCCCATCTTTTCTGCAGCTTTTGCAGCATTGAGATCACTTTCTACCGTATTAACATATAAGGAGCCTTTATATTTTTTGGGAAACCGGGTAGAGAGATGTTGCGCCTGCAAAATAGCGGTTTCATCGCCACTCAACACCCAAAGAAGGTCTTTAAAAGGGTCATACTCCAACATAAAAAAGCGATCCGCATCTGCATCAAAAATAGCTCCCACTACATGCATGGTGCCTTGTCTAAGCGATGCTTTATATTTTCGACCCACCTCAAATAATTTCAATATGGCTTTGTGTCGGCGAAAAAAACCTGATGGATTTTTTATCTGCCCGGCCGTGATTTGTTTTAGGCCTTCGAGGTCAGCTACGCCTGAAAACACATTAACATTTCCATTTAACTTCGCGTTAACCTCGAATACATTTCCAAACCCTACCTTAATAAAAATTTCTTTGGCTATACCTGTGAGCGACCCGTTAGCCGGATCAACCACTAGCACAACATTTTTAAAATCTTTTGATTCATCTACCCAAGAATTTTCAGCTTGCAGGGTAACCGTAAAGAAAAGTTTAAGAGCCTGTTGCCTGAGATTTTTTCGTTTTCCTTTTAACAATTTGCTTTTAATTGATGAATATTTTTGCCCTAAAACATGTTGAGTCAGTTGTAAATCATCCGATGGTAAAGGCTTCATACCATGAAAGGGTGAAAATAGTTTTATTCCATTCTGATCATTCGGGTTATGTGATGCGGTTACCATAATTCCGCAATCGGCTTTTTTGTGCAGCATAAACATCGGTACCAGCGGGGTTGGAACCACACCTAGAACAAGGGCATTGGCTCCTGCTTTTCGAACTCCTTTTATGACAGCATTAACAAAAACCCCTGAAGGATCTCTAGGATCCCACCCCACCACAATATTTTTAGTCGTTTTTATTTTCGGTAGATTTTTTGTACAGGAATAAGCATACAGCTCCATAAACTGCTCAGTGATCCAGCTCTTTTCCAAAAAAACTTGTTGAGGAGTGAGCCCTTTACAATCGGGAATATTAGATCGTTTTGTTTCGCGACGTATGCCATCGGTACCTTGTAGCCTTTGTTTTCCAGTTATATTCATTTAAGGGTGAGCGGACTTGGTTAAAAGAAAAAATACTAAACGAAGAATACCATATCCCGACCATACAGTTTAAAAGATGAAATTTTGGAAAGCTGAGCTATAAAACTTAAGTACCTTTTGGTTTTAATGTTAGGAGCTGATACCTCTTGTGTAATTTTTTATATACTCAAAACCTTTATGGGAAAACAAAGTATTGGCACCTAGAACCTTACCTATCCCCCTTCTATTTTCAAAAAATTGACAGATATTGAAAATATTTCTCACTTTGACTCGGATCAAGAGGAGTTTATCCCCGTTAAAACCTAAAAACCCCCTTTATTCATAAATACTTATGTGATTTTTTTATTAATGACTCTTTGGCATATTCCTTGCTTTAATAAAAATGAGTTCGTGCAACTGAAATGATTGTAAATAAAAGGCCAAACTCCATTGCGACATAATTTCAAAAATAACCGTAATAAATTTCTTATAGCCGTTGCTTTTAGTCTTTTCTTCTGCGGTTTTATTGTCTTGCCCTCTTTTGCGCAGATCACACCCAAAGGTCGAGACCCATCCTATAAACAGGCCTTCCCACTCCGATTCGAAGAAGGCTTCAAAAGACGGGCTCAACCCAAAACTCAAAAAATACATGTACGTGAGGACAATCTCAAACCCGAGCTTCCAGCAAAATTACGAAAGACCAAATTTATTCTTCAGAAAATGGTCATTAAAGGCTCGACACTTTACAGCAGGGACAGATTTTCAAAGTTATTTAAAAAATACATGCGCAAACGAATTTCCCTGGGGCATGTGTATGAAATTGCCCAAACGATTACGAATATGTATCGGCATGACGGCTACATTTTAAGTAAAGCTGTTGTTCGTTCTCAACAAGTCGACAAGGGAATTATTCGTATCGATATCATTGAAGGATTTGTTGGTAAAGTCAATGTTCAGGGCGATGTTGCAGGCCCTAGAAAACTCCTCAATAGTTATCGCAAGAAACTTTTAAATTCTAAACCGCTTCTTGCTAAAGACCTCGAACGCTATTTACTTTTGGTAGATGATTTGCCTGGATTATCGGTGAAGTCAGTGTTAACGCCTTCGGAAGTTCAACTAGGAGCTACCGATCTGACTCTAATTCTTGCAAGTAAAAAATATGATGGGAGTAGGGGTGTTGATAACGAGAGTTCAAAGTTCAATGGACCCATTCAGGTTTCTGGTATTACCAATGCGAATTCTCTCTTGGGGCTTTATGAGAAAATCGGTTTTCAAGCCGTAGTCACTAAGCATATCGACGAATTGAGATTTTTTAATAGATTTTATGAAATGCCTGTATCTTCGGAAGGAGCTAAAATTTATTTTTCTACTGCAGGAAGTAAGTCTCAACCTGGTACCGATCTTGAAGAATTTAAGGTAAAGGGGGGCAGTCCCAACTTTATGTTAAAAGCAACCCACCCTTTTATCCGATCGAAATCGAAAAACCTATATGCTAATTTTAGTTTTATTCACAGGAATTCTACTACGAAATTTTTAGGCGAAACAGATTCGGAAGATAAACTACGCATCGCCAATCTGGGGTTGTCATACGATTTCGTTGACGACTATCGTGGTGTCAACTTATTAAGCATTAATTGGAGCCAAGGGTTTGGTTTCTCTGGTGCGAGGGGAACAGATTCTCCAAACCTAATTAACCGTGAAGGCACTAGTGGTTTTACAAAGTTTTCTGGAGAGGTGCTTCGTCTTCAGTCATTGGCTCCTTCATGGATATTGTTGGGTGGGGTTTCCTGGCAATACGCTTTAGACAAATTATTAGCTTCTGAGCAGTTTGGTCTAGGAGGTTCACAATTCGGAAGAGGTTCTAATTTTTCAGAAATAACCGGAGATCATGGGGTCGCTTTTAAACTTGCGCTACAAAGAGTTTTCGAAATTAACAAGGCCTACATAAAGGATATTAAAGCTTATACTTTTTTCGATTATGGAACGGTGTGGAATCGTCTTAAAACTTCAACCGATTCAAGCAAGCAAGATCTCAGTTCTATAGGTCTGGGTTTTAGATTCAATTTGACAGACCGTCTTTCAGGGTATCTGGAATTGGATAAATCCCTCAATCGGAAAGTTTCAGCAGAGGGAAATCAAGGTTCACGTATGTTTTTTAGCTTATCAACAAATTTTTAGAATAGAATGGTTTTTAACCATCTTAACCTAAACCTAACTTTTTAGATTTCCCAAGCTTTTTGTAACTTGAGCTAAGCAAAATTTCTTAACTTCTTACTCTGATTTTTGATTCGAAAAATATTCGTAATTAGCTAAATATTCAGAATCAATAATAGAGATTATTCCATGCTCAGTGGTTTTTAATTTTTTTTGATACAGGCTTTCATATTGTTTTCCTGTTTCCGGATGACTGGTTAATTCGAGAAACATGGTTTCGACAGGGTCTCTTCGCAGAAGTTTTAATGTAGCTGTATCTGGTTTTAGATTAGGTTGCAGGTTTTCAAGTGCTGCTAAAGGCTCCTCCCCTTCTGCCATGCGTTGTTTGATGGCCTCCTCAATGGCTTCTTTTCTTTGTATATGCTGTTTATGCGGAAAATCTGCCTGAGAAAAAGTCATGAAATCGAGATTTGGCCAGTAGTTATTTATGAAGTCGTCAAAGTCTACATTAACACCACTGCTAAGATGGATGTCTCTGGACTGATCAGAATTTTCACGGATGAGACTATTATATACTTTGGTAATATTATGAACAGAATCATACAAAACCATCCAATGATAACTATTGGCAGTTTCGTGGGTCCGAAAGGAGTCCATCGCTTTAACTAGGGTTACCAGGGTGTAATGCATATCCTCCATTTTTAAAAATGCAGAAGACCAAGGAAACCTTTGTTGGTACCACTGATCCACATCCGATGGATAATCCTGCCGGTTGCTGTCGGTGGGTGGTCGATAATCATTATCGATAAAACTAAGGATATCATCGATCTCTTTATAAGCCAGATCTAATCCTGCCCGGACAATGGTATATGGAAACAGTTTTCTTTGATACTCCATATAACCTTTTAAATTTGGAAGTTTGTCTTCCAATGCATGAATGTGATCTCGTTGACCAATATCTTTCGAAAAAATTAACACCTGTTTCCTCTATAGTGAGTTTATTTTTTTACTTTGAGGGATCAAAACGTTGGGAGAACATTTTTAAGATATTCTGTTTTTCCTCATCGCTCATGGATTCAATCGACTTGCGGATTTCCTGCATTTGTTCCGGTGTCATTTTCCCCATAGCATCTTTTGCTGCTTCTTGAAATCCTTTTAAATTACTTGCGGCTCCTTTTATCCAGGAAAATTCATCCGCCGAAGAAGACTCAGGTGGCATAAAATCGATCTTTTCCCTAGAGCGAAATTCAACATGGTTGCCAATAATTTTTCCAAATATTTGCTTTTCTTGTAAATTATCCAAAACATCGGACAGATTTGTTCCATGATTTTTGCAGGCATCATAAACCGCTTTAAAGGGGAGTCGAACAATTTTTTGAGGAAAACCATTTTTACGAATGGAGTGCTCAATACTTTCTTCTGCTTGATTGGATTCTGTCATTTATTAGCTGTGATAATTAAAAAATTTCTACCAAAAAGTTATTCATCTCAAATAATCATGATCAATGTCTATTGTAGTATAATCTGGGAAACAGAATGCATTATACATTTTCTATAGTTTGTTTCATAAAAACAGGGAAATAATGCTTATAAATCAAAAGAAACTCCAAGGCCTTTTAAAAAAATGATATCAAAAGCAAGGAAACCTAACTCATCTGTCTTTTTGAGAGTCGCCTTGGCTCAAATCAACTTAGTTGTTGGTGATTTTAATTTCAATGCCGACAAGATCAAACAACATTTAAAACAAGCCAAAAGAATGGGGGCCGATGTAGTTCTTTTTCCTGAACTGGCGGTTACTGGATACCCTCCAGAGGACTTGCTACTTAAAGAAAGTTTTTTAAAACAATGCGATAAAAATCTCAAGAAAATCAGTCGCTATACTAAAGGGCTGACAGCCATTATTGGGTTTGCAGAAAAGAAAGGCAAAGCAATTTACAATTCTGCGGCCCTACTTAGCGATGGCAAGCATATCGGCACTTGCCGAAAAATGCTCCTTCCAAATTATGGTGTTTTTGATGAGAAAAGATATTTCCATGAAGGCAATTCCCCGGTTAAATTTCGTTTAAAAGGAGCCACGCTAGGCATTACCATTTGCGAAGACCTCTGGGAAGATTCGGGGCCTGGAAAAATTCTTTGTGGACAAGGAAATGTGGATTTACTTTTAAATATCTCCTCTTCCCCCTTCCATAAGGGCAAAGGGAAAACCCGGGAGAAAATGATTCAGCAGCGTGCTCGTAGTTATCGCTCCCATATTGCTTATGTCAATCTCGTTGGAGGTCAAGATGAGCTGGTATTTGATGGGCAAAGTCTGGTGGTTGCGCCCGATGGTAAAATAATGATCCGGGGGAATTCATTCACTGAAGAACTAATTTGTTCTGACATTGCTTTAAATCCTAAATCACCAAAAAAATTATATTCCAAAACCAACATCAGCTCCTATCAGGTACCAACAAGTTTATCGAAGCAGAAAAAATATCCCCCGCTTTCTGTTTATACCTATAACAAAAAATCGGAGGTTGAGAACATTTTCTCAGCATTGGTTTTAGGGACGCAAGATTATGTTTCTAAAAATGGGTTTTCCAAGGCGGTATTGGGTTTGAGTGGAGGCATCGATTCAGCTTTGACCGCTGTCATTGCTTCAAAAGCTTTAGGGGCAAAAAACGTGACTGGGGTATTAATGCCCTCGCCTCATTCTTCTGAAGGTAGTGTTCAGGATTCTTTAAGTCTAGCAAAGAATCTTGGTATTGAAACTTTGATTCTTCCCATAGAAAAAGCCATGAAAGCTTACGATCAAATTCTAGGAAAAGTATTTAAGGGAACCGATTCCGATTTGGCTGAAGAAAACATACAGGCTAGAATTCGCGGCAATCTATTAATGGCACTTTCAAACAAAAAGGGCTGGATGGTTCTTGCCACGGGCAACAAAAGTGAATTTAGTGTTGGCTATTGTACTCTTTATGGCGATATGGCGGGTGGATTTGCTGTTATTAAAGACGTTCCAAAAATCTGGGTCTATAAAATTTCTCATTGGGTTAATAGTAAAAAAGAGATTATCCCAGAATCCATTCTCACGAAAGCGCCTTCCGCGGAATTGCGACCGGACCAAAAAGATACGGATACTTTGCCTCCCTACGATTTATTAGATCCTATTCTGTTGAAATATATTGAAGAAGATAAATCAGTGGGTAAGATTAAGGTTTCAGGTTTGTCGACAGCAGATATTAAAAGAGTCGCGAATCTGGTAGATGCAAGCGAATACAAACGTCGGCAAGGTCCTCCAGGGGTCAAAATAACCCCCAAAGCTTTTGGTAAAGATAGACGTGTACCTATAACTACTAACAGCAGAAGTAAGTAATTTTCTATCAGTCGTTTTTCTTGTTCCAATAATCCCGAAGCGTTGTAGATGCGTCGAGACAGGTGTCTAGGTAGGTATGATTGGCAGGAATCATGGGCATAACATGACCATGGCTCTTGTCATTATAAGGATATTTTACATCTAGAACATAAGGTCCCTTATGTTTGAGCATGCGTTTTAAGGCTGGAAGAACCTTTTTTGGATCAGAAATACTTTCCGATTTAATTCCAAAAGCGTGGGCAACCTCGGCGAAATTGGCATCTCCAATAAAAGTATGGCCTCTAAGAGATTTGTAGAAGCGGTCTTCCCATTGCGCGACCATCCCTAAATGAGCATTATTGAGGATAATATTTTTTACTGGGATATTTTCAATTTTCAAAGTTTGCAGTTCCTGGATATTCATCAAAAAACTTCCATCCCCTTCGATGTTGATCACCTGTCGTTTTGGAAAAGCCACTTGAGCCCCCATTGCTGCAGGCAGACCGTATCCCATTGCACCCAAGCCCGATGAGCATAGCCAGTTGTTGGGTTCATCAAAGTCCAAAAATTGTGCTGCCCACATTTGGTGTTGTCCAACTCCGACCGAGAATATAGCGTCTTTATTAGAAATTTTATTTATGTCATGGACAACACTTTGTGGAACAATTTGTCCTTTTTTGTTTTCAAAGGACAGGGGGAATTCTTTTTTCCATGCATCAATTTGTTTCAACCAGGGTTGAATATCCTTTAGAGGCTTTACATATTTATCCAGAGTTTTCAGCGCTTGTTTAATATCGCCTTGAATAGGAATATCGATCAATTTATTTTTATTTATTTCTGTAGGATCAATATCGATTTGAATGAATTGCGCGTCTTTGCAAAACTCTGTCAGCTTTCCTGTAACCCGATCATCAAAACGTACGCCCATGGCGATAACCAAGTCGGCATGGTTGATGGCAATATTTGCGTATACCGCTCCATGCATTCCCAACATCCTTAAAGATAAAGGATCGGTAGAGGGGAAGGCTCCTAACCCCATAACGGTCGTGGCTATTGGTATACCAGTCTTTTTTACAAATGCTGCTAGCTCCTTCGAAGCATCACTGGCAATGATGCCACCACCTGCATATATAAGCGGGCGTTTCGCTGTTTGAATTGCATGCGCCGCTTTCTTACATTGGAAAACTGAGGGACTTAAGTTAGGTTTATAACTTGGGCAATCAAATTTTACATTGAAGTTAACAACGCTTTCTTGTTGTTGAATATCTTTTGGAATATCAACAAGAACCGGTCCGGGTCGTCCCGTTCTTGCAATATGAAAAGCTTCATTAATAATGCGGGGTATATCCGCAATGTTTTGGACCATGTAACTATGCTTTACCAAAGGAAAAGTAGAACCCATGATATCGGTTTCTTGAAACGCATCACTTCCCAAAACTGTGCTGGGAACTTGTCCCGTGATAGCAACCATAGGGATGGAATCCATTTTGGCGTCGATAATACCTGTGATCAGGTTCGTTGCACCTGGTCCAGAAGTTGCCAGGCAGACGCCAACGTCACCCGTAGCTCTGGCGTACCCACTTGCTGCAAAAGATCCACCTTGTTCATGTCGCGGCAAAACCATGCGGATTTTTTTGGATAATGTAAGACCCTGATGAATTTCCATGGATGCTCCACCCGGGTAACCAAAAATTACTGTAACTCCTTCGTTCTCGAGGGCTTTCACGAGAATATCGCGGCCCTTCATGGGGTGTCCGGCAGTTTTCGGAGCCTTTTTCGAGGCAACCTTTTTCTTCGTTGATTTTTTATTTTTTGTGTTCATTAATCTTGATTAGCTTATTGTTTTTCTCTTTTTATATAGTCTATTTACCTTTTTTTGGACTCTGTCCGAAACTAGTGGCAAACAAAAACTGTAGCGGAATTGACCCTTGAAGTCAAACCCATTCCCTTAAAAAGCTCTTTTTTGTCAAAACGTTATGAGGAGTTGAGGTTTCAGAGCCTATTGGCCATTCATTGCCCTTAATATGAGCCCTTCCCGAAGACTATACTCGCTTACCGTGAGTATTTCGCAACCGAATGCACGCATTGTTTCCAGAACAATTGCAGTGCCAGCAATGATCAAATCTTCACGTCCTGGCTCTATTGGTTTTAATAACAATCGTTGACTAAGAGATTTTCCTTTAAGGTCATCGAGAATTGATTCTGCTTCTGATTGAGAAAATGTAGAACCATGAATTTTTTTTGGATCATAGGGGTAAATATTTTCTTTTAGCGCAGCAAGCGTTGTTACAGTGCCTGCTGTTCCGATGAGAAGTTCAGGGAGAAACGCTGATAATTTATTTTTTACTGCTTGTAGTTCGCATTGTAAATGATTTTGAAGGCTATGATATTCTTTTTCATCGACCGGGTGTTGGGTAATGAACTTTTCGGTTAATCTAACCACACCCAAAGAAGTACTGCAAAAACCTTTTATATTTTTTCCCTCAGATAGAATGAATTCGGTACTACCACCTCCGATATCCAAAGTAATTACTTTGCGGTTTTCATGGGGTATTTTCCAGTATACTCCTTCAAGAGTCAGCCTGGCTTCCTCTTCCCATGGAATAATTTTGATATCTATGCCCGTTTCTTTTTTTGCTAGACGAACGAACTCCTGTCCATTTGAAGCTTCGCGAACAGCACTTGTGGCAACTGCAAAGAGAGGAGGATCGCCATTCTCCAAGCAGATCTGGCGGAACCTGGAAAGCACCTTTAGCGTCGCTTGCATACGATGCTCTGTCAACTTTCCTTGGGCGTCAATGCCTTCGCCTAGGCGGGTAATGTCTCTTTTAGAAACGAGCAGGTTGAGTTTCTGATCGCCTGTGGATTCAAGGATTAGAAGGCGAACCGTGTTTGACCCTATATCAATGGATCCAATAGTTTTCATGAAAAAAATTAAATAGGAAAAGCCTTTTCACTATCCATAGTGAGAAGTAGGTAAAACCCCAAAACGGTAAAAAGCAAGTTAGGACCCCATGCAGCTAGTATAGGGTCGAAAGTCCCCCCCCTTCCCAACGAAATGCTCATCGCATATATAAATGAAAATATAAAACCCATGGCAATGTTTATGCCGACACAAAACAAAAGTCCCCCATGTCTGCTGGACCGAATAGATAAAGGAATTGCTAGCAAGGCCATAACCACACTGATAAATGGATAAGAAATATTTCGATGTAACTCAATCCACTCCATCGTGGTGTCTTTTCCTTCTAGGTTTTTGATTTGGATTTTTTGATATAAATCGCTGAGGCTCATTTCTTCAGGTCGCCTATGGACGGTGGAAAAATTTTTGGGAGTTTCAGGGACATCAAAAAATTTTCTTTCAAAATATTGTGTAGATTGTATTCCAGCTTTATTGAACTTACGTATGTAACCATCAATAAACTCCCATTTATTACTAGCCCATAATGCACTCCGCGCATCAATACGTTGAATGATGGAATGATCTTTGCCAGGTTTTAAAATTATAATCCCCTGTAATTCTGAACTGTAGGGATCAAAAGAATCAACATTCCATATATCCCCATTGATCGA
>ENA-UPTF01002326-UPTF01002326.1-marine-metagenome-genome-assembly--contig:-NODE-2326-length-11087-cov-10.287012_pt1 | contig 11087 bp, 14 predicted proteins | sample MGYA00238166_ERZ767019 | MGnify/ENA primary metagenome ERZ767019 (study PRJEB28930, sample SAMN06266391) | marine metagenome | isolation source: Sea water from 250 m depth | place: Atlantic Ocean... | reverse complement strand
TTATCTTGAATTATCTTACATGGTTTCTCTGTTCCAACAAGAAAGTGTGCAGCATCATCAACATTTCCAACAGTAGCTGATAGTCCAGTTCGTATGATTTTCTGGTTTGAGTTGAGTTGTAGCCTTTCTAGACTTATTGATAGTTGAGAACCTCTTTCACTTGACAAAAGCTCATGCACTTCATCAACTATAACTCGCTCTAATTCAGAAAGTGCAATTAACATTTTCTGTTGAGTAAGAAGAATAACAAGTGTTTCTGGTGTTGTAATTAGTATATCTGGTGGTGAATCTGAGATTTTTTTTCTAATTGATTGAGGTGTGTCACCGTGCCTAATCTGAATTGTTAAGTCATCTGCTTCAGCATATTTGATTATTCTTCGAAAAACATCTCGATTAAGTGCTCTTAATGGCGTAATGTAAAGTACTTTGATCTTTCCTTGCTTTTTTGTTTCTTTTATCTGCGAGAAAGTAGGAATTACTGAGCATTCTGTTTTGCCTGAACCTGTTGGTGCTATAATCAATGAATCGATTTTTTGATAAACAATTGGTATAGCTCTTTTTTGAATATCAGTTAACTGTTCAAATCCAAATGAGTGAAATTTTTCTTCTAGAAAAGCTTCAGGCTGATGATTCTTCAATATTTTTTGTTCTAATTCGGTCATAAACAATCGCACCTACAATTCCAGCTACAAATAAAATAATTGCAATAATAGGAATATATTCAAGAAATGCTGTCATTGACTATACACATTATTAGTGTATTAAATAGATTAAGATTGATCAGTAAGACCATTTGATGTTATAGTATATTGAAATTTTTTATTATTAAATGGGGAAACAACTTGGCATGAATATCCATTACCATTTTTTGAAAGTTTTATTTTAGTATGTATATACATACTGATTGATTCTTCCAAGTTTTCCTTTTCATATTTGTTAATACTTCTAACCATATTGATTACAATTATAGGAAGTCTATGGTCAATAGCAATACTTGATAAATTATGCATATACTTCATAAACGAAATATTTTTTTCAAAAAACTGTTCTTTTTTTGAATACTCGAATGAGAAAAGGTCTGTTACGTTGTCAATTATCAACAAAGAATAGTTTTCGAGTGTTGCTTTTGATATAGATTGAATTTGCTCTATAGTGTTAGTAACACGATTTACTTTTATTTTATCAAGTAGTAATGGATTAATTTTCTGGTATTGCATCATTTCAACTAGTCTTTCAGGTCTAAATTCACCAGTTGTATCACAGAAAAGAATCTCCTTTTCATTATCCAAGGCGTTAAGACAAATTTGGAAGGCAAGTTGTGTTTTTCCAGTGGCACTTTGACCAGAGATGCTAGTAATTAATCCCTCTTTAATTCCACCACTAAGAAATTTATCTAATTGTTCTAATCCTGTTTTAATCATACATTAGTATAGATAAGAAAAGCTAATGAAATTTTCCTAAATCATTCAAATAGGCAAGGCTTTTATTTTGGTTACCAAAGAAAAGCATCACAAGAGAGTATTATGTCACAAACAGCATCAAAAAGACCATTAACTACGTTACAAAAAAATACAAAAAAGAGCGTTATTGTTAGACTAAAAAATGATGTTGAGTATAAGGGTAAGATAGATAATGTTGATTCTTACATGAATTTGATTATGACTGATGCAGAAGAGCTAAACAATGGAAAAACTGTTGAAAAGTTTGGAAGAGTCATTTTACGTGGAAATAATGTACTATTCATCAAATTACAAAATGAACTTTAAACTGTAATTACAAATGTCAAAAACGTATATCTTCACATCAGAATCAGTAACTGAGGGTCATCCAGATAAGGTATGTGACCACATTTCTGATGCAATATTGGACGAATTTCTTAGTCACGATCCAGATTCGAGGGTGGCGGTTGAAACGCTTGTGACAACAGATTTTGTCACAGTTGCTGGTGAGGTTACATCGAAAGGAAAATTTGACATTGAAAAAGTTGTGAGGGATACTATTGCAGAAATTGGTTATGACGATGCTGCATTGAAGTTTGATGCAAGAACTTGTAAAGTTGTTGTAAAGATAGATCCACAGAGCCCAAATATTTCTCAAGGGGTAACAGTATCACAAACACAAAAGGAGCAAGGTGCAGGTGACCAGGGTTTAATGTTTGGCTATGCAACAAACGAAACTGATGAGCTTATGCCATTGCCAATCTCACTGGCTCACAAGCTTACAAAAAAACTTGCCGATGTGAGAAAATCAAAAGAATTAACATGGGTGAGACCAGATGGTAAATCTCAGGTTTCTGTTGAATATGTAGATGACAAGCCACAAAGAGTTCAAACTGTTGTAATTTCAACTCAACATGATCCTGAAATATCAAATGAGGAGATTAGAAAACAGATTATTGATAAAGTGATAAAGCCTGTATGTGGAAATTGGTGGCATGAAGATATTATAATTCACGTAAACCCAACTGGAAAATTTGAAATTGGAGGACCTCATGGTGATGCTGGACTTACTGGTAGAAAAATTATTGTTGATTCTTATGGTGGAATGGGAAGGCATGGCGGTGGAGCGTTTTCTGGAAAGGATCCATCAAAGGTAGATAGATCAGCTTGTTACATGTGTAGATACGTTGCAAAAAATCTTGTAGCTGCAGGTCTTGCAGATAGATGTGAAGTACAGATTGCTTATGCCATAGGAGTCTGTCAACCATTATCATTAATGGTTAACACATTTGAAACAAACAAAATACCTGAAGAGGAAATTGAGAAGATTCTAAACTCACACTTTGATATGAAGCCAGCCGCAATAGTTTCTCATCTAGATCTAAAGAGACCAATTTACAAAAAAACCGCAGGTTATGGTCATTTTGGTAGAGATGAACCAGAATTCACTTGGGAAAAAACTGACAAAGCTGACGATCTAAGAAAGGCAGCTGGACTGTAAAAATTCTCTAACCGTTGTTAGTTTGACATTAGATAATTTTTGTAGCTGCTTTCCGTCACTTGTGTAATCGCCAACTAGAATGTTTAATGATTCTAAACCATAAACAGCTTTTGTGTTACGTTTTGCTTCATCATATGCATCTGCTATACTAATTTTATCAATTTTTGTCTCTGTATTTTTAGCAAAAAGTTTCACAAAATCTTCAAAACTTATCTTTTGTGGTCCCACTAGATCTATAATCTTCTTAGAAAATTTTTTTTCAAGTACTGCTTCAAGAATGATTTTTGCTACATCCAACACAAAAATTGGTTGTAGTCTATACTTACCAGAACCTGGAATGATGATAACACCACGTTCCATTTGTTTAGAAAGAGTTTTGGTTAAATGATCTGTTTTTCCCATAATGTATGACGCACGAAATATGGTATAATCTAACCCAGAATTGATTATTTCTTGTTCAGCTTTGTATTTTGAAGCAAAATAATCTGATGTATTACTTTTGGAAACACCAAGACCGCTGATAAAGATGATTTTTTTTATTCCCACATTTTTGCAGATTTTAATTATATCTCTTGTTAGATTCAGGTTGATTTCTTCAAATGTAGATTTTGATGTTTGCCTCCCTATACCAATTAAATGAATCAAAGCGTCATAGTTTTTCAGTTTGCTTTGAAGTTTTGGATCTGAGAGATTTGTTGATATTATCTTTATCTCAGATGAATGTTCACGAAAATTTTTCCGAGAAATTCCCAAAACATCAAGTTTATTTTCATGAAGAAAATTTCTTAGGTTTTTACCTACAAATCCACTAGCCCCGGTAACTACTATCCTTGTAGATATATTTGACATGAAAAAAATCATACAACAATTGATTTTAAGGATATCATTAGTTACTCATTGTGGATCCGCCAGAAAAACCTAAAGGTAATTTACGTACCGGATTCACGACCGGTACAAGTGCTACAGCTGCCTCAATGGCTGCTATTTTGTCAATTATAAATCAAAAAAAAATTGAAGTGGTTGATGTTTTACTTCCTAAAAAATCCAGAATCAAAATTAATATCAATAGTTGTGAATTTGAAAAAAATAAGGCACGTTGCTCAGTAATTAAGGATGGTGGTGATGATCCCGACGTAACACATGGTGCAGAAATCATTGTAGACTTGGAGCTCACACCAGAACCAAATTCCATTGAAATAGATGGTGGTGATGGAGTAGGTAGAGTGACAAAACCTGGAATAGGATTAGAGATTGGTCAAGCTGCAATTAATCCAACTCCACGAAAAATGATCATAGAAAATCTAACTGAAGTCGGTAAGGAAATTTTAGAAAAAAATGGAATCAAAGTGATAATATCAGTCCCGAAGGGTAAAGAGCTTGGACCAAAGACTGACAATCCACGAATTGGAATTGTTGATGGGATATCGATTTTGGGAACAAGTGGGATTGTAATGCCATACTCAACTGCATCATTTGCAGCTTCCATTAAGCAACAACTTGATGTTGTACTTTCAATGGGAGATAACACTGTAGTCTTAACTACTGGTGGGAGAAGCGAGGATTTTGCAAGAAATATTTTCGATCTTCCTGATCATTCATTTGTACAGTTTGGAGATTTTTCCGGATATACAATTTCGCAGTGTGCAAAAAAGGGAATGAGTAAGGCGTATGTTGGCGGGTTTATTGGAAAATTTGCCAAGATGGCAACGGGTGTTAAGCAAACGCATGTAAAGGGCTCAAAAGTTGACATGAATTTTCTCTCGGAATTGGCAAAACAATGTAATGCTGATGAAGATATTATCCAGAAAATAAAAAATGCGAATACTGCTAGAAATGTTCAAGAGATTATTCTTGAAAATAATATTGATGGATTCTTTGATTTGATTTGTTCAGAAGTTTACAAACAAATGAGAGATCATTCAGAAAATAAGATCCCCATTGAAATTATACTGTTTAATTTCGATGGGAATGTTTTGGCACGCTATCCCAAACAGTAAGGGATTTTATTAAACTAGCATACAATTAACGTATGGAAAGAATAGCAATTTTAGCCATTACTAAAAATGGTATTAAGATCGCAAAAGAACTGAAGGAAAAATTCTCTTCCTGGGAAGTATTTGTGCCCAATAAATTCTCGGATGGTAACACGAGCATTAACTGGTATAGCGATAACACATCGACAAAAATTGTAGAATTATTCAAATCAAATGATGCTTTGGTGTGCTTGTTCTCATTAGGTGCAGTTGTAAGATTAATCTCACCACACTTGAAAGATAAGAAAACGGATCCTGCCGTTATTGTAATTGACGATAAGGCTCAGTTTGTAATTAGTACACTTTCTGGACATCTAGGTGGAGCAAACCAACTAACAAATGACATTGCAGACAGACTTGGTGGAACACCTGTAATAACAACAGCAGCTGATGTAAACAAAACCATCGCGGTAGATCTTGTTGGAAAAGATTTTGGATGGAAAATTGATGATGATTCTAATGTAACTAAGATTAGTGCATTTATGGTCAACGAAGAAAAAATCGGTGTGTATCAAAACTGTGGAAAAAAAGATTGGTGGGGAGGTAAGTTGCCGGCCAATGTTACTGTATATCCTACAATCAATGAACTAAAAAATTCAGATTCAAAGGGGTATTTGATCATAACAGATGAAATTGTTGACGATGATTTGTTACAAAATTCAGTGGTTTATAGACCACCAAGTCTAGTAGTGGGAGTTGGATTACATTGGAATACTACAAAAGAAACTATCAAAGACGGTTTAATGAGATGCATGAATGAATTCAAACTTGGTGAAAAATCTATTGCAAGGTTTGTCTCAATTAAGAAAGAAAAAGACGTGGTTGGTCTTGTTGAACTTGCAAAAGAGATGTCTATACATATACAATATTTTGAAAAGGAGGAGCTTGCTTCTATTGCTACACCAAATCCATCGAATACAGTCCAAACATTTGAGGGTACACCAAGTGTGTCGGAAGCTGCAGCAATTAGGAGCTCTGAAGGAAAATTAGTAGTTGAAAAACAAAAATTCCCTCCAAACTTGACAATAGCAATTGCGAGGATACCAAATTGAAAAGAGGTTTGTTATTAATTGACAGAGGAAGCCGAGAAAAGGAGGCAAAGCAAGAGTTGGAAGTGATCTGCAAGAAGATAAAGGAAAAGGGAGATTATGAATTTTCTAACTATTGTTTCTTGGAAGTTATACCACCGTATATTGAAGAGGGGATTAACCAAAGTCTCACTCACAACATTGATGAATTAACGATTGTTCCGTACTTTCTTTATCCTGGAAAAAAGATCAAAGCTGCCGTAAACGAATCAATTGGATTTCAGGAAAAAACAGACGTAAAATTTCGAATAACCAAGCCAATGAGCATGCACAAAACTATGATTGATCTTGTAGATAACAGAATTACATCAGCGTTAAGTGAAAACTCTGTTAACCTGCCGAAAAATGCTGTGGATGTGCTTGTTATTGGGCATGGGAGTAAGGATCCGAACGCCAAACGTTCCATGGAATATGTGGTTGATGGGATAAAACCTACATACAGAAATGTAAGTTTCTGCTTTTTGGAAATCGAGGAGCCTAACATTAAACAGGGAATTATCAAATGCAAAAATGATAGTCCGGAGGTATTGGTGGTTGTCTTTTATTTTTTGCATGAAGGCGCACATGTAAAACGAGACATATATGAAGATCTGAATCCTGCATTGGAAGAAGCAAAATTGCAGAAAGTACTAATTACAAAACATATCGGAACTGATGACAAGATGGTTGACCTCATCATTGAAAGAGCCAAGGAGGTGGAAGTTGCAAACTAGAAAAGGACAATCAATAGAGGATGAAAGCATGGAGATCATTGAGCGTGAGATTGGATCTCATCCATATACCGATATGGAATGGCCGATAGTCAGAAGAATTATTCATGCCACAGCGGATTTTGATTTTGCTGGAAAAAACAAGATAATTTTCCACGATGATGCAATCACAAGTGGGATTAATGCGCTGAAAAATGGCTGTAGTATAATCACAGATGTGAATGGTGTGATAGGTGGGTTGAACAAGCAAAACCCAAAAGATTTTGGAAATAATATAATATGCAATATTTCTGACCCGGGCCTAGCTGAAAAGGCAAGGCAAGAGGACAAAACTAGAGCACAGATGTCCATGCGAATTGCAGCTTCTGACATGAATGACGGAGTTGTGGTAATAGGTAATGCCCCAACTGCATTGTTGGAAGTAATCAAGATGATTCAAGAGAAAGTTACGAAACCTGCATTAATTATAGGAATTCCCGTGGGATTCGTGTCTGCGGTAGAATCAAAAGAAGAATTACAAAAGATTGATGCCCCGTTCATTACTAATATTGGTAGGAAGGGTGGAAGTTCTTGCGCTGCGTCAATTGTTAATGCATTATTCAAATTGTTACGGGAAAATTAGCAGATGGTTGGCAAAAAAGTTGCATCCATTTGCATCATAATTATTGGAATTATTGTAGCTATACCATTCAATTACATGTATGGAATTGATGGAATTGAAGTTGATATAGTTTGGACAATTGTTGGAATTGTTATGACTGCTTCAGGTTTTTATTTATTAAAAAATTCAGCGAAGCTGAAACCAATCTAAGCTCTCTTGCTAACAAGTTTTGTAGCATACTTTGCGCTGTCAAAGTACAGATGACAGTATGATGCAAGCGTATTGTATTCAGAAAGTCCATCCTTTTTACCAGCTATCCCCTCACCAATCTTCAGATCGTATACAAGTTTAGCATCTCTTGCTAGATTGCCAATCTTTGAGTAATGAAACTCGTGTGCACGAAACTTTGCCGGACCAGAGATCAAGCAGCTTGATGTGATTTTCCCTTCGGTATAGTTTAGCGTCATCTTCTTCGTCATCCGAGTTTCTGCATCGAACAAGCCTACCATCTTATACTTTTTTTTGCCAAAGCTTATCGATTTTGTCAGATACATCAGTCCCCCACACTCTGCATAGATTGGGATTCCCTCTTCAGCATGTTTTTTTATCATCTTCCTCATGATTGTGTTCCGCTCAAGTGATTGCCCTAAAACTTCAGGAAATCCACCTCCAATGTAGATTAAATCGCATTTTGGAATTTTTTTGTCGCCTACTGGGCTAAAAAATTTTAATTTTGCTCCTTCCCTACGTAGCGCCTCCAAGTTGTCATGATAGTAGAAATTAAACGAAGAGTCAAGTGCAACCGCTACCGTAGCTATGGGTTTTTTGATTTTTTTTGACTGAATCTTTGGAAGATCTGATACGTTTTTACAAATCTGAATTATTTTATCAATGTCAAGACTGTCAGAAACCTCACGTGAAACTTTCCTAATTTTATTTTGCAGTGACCTTTGTTCCTTTACAGGAATAAGTCCGAGATGTCGCGATTCCAAGCTCTCAGAATTTCTTAGTATAGATCCAAGTATTGGAACCTTCAGGCTTGCAAGTGCTTGCTTGCACATACTTTCATGTTTCTTGCTGCCAATTTTGTTCAAAATTATGCCAACAATCCTAGAATTACGATGAAACTTTGCAAATCCTAGTGCAGTCGCAGCAATGGAGCGTGCTGTTTTGCTTGCGTCCAAAATTAAAATGGTAGGAGATTTTAGCAGTGATGCAACATGATGTGTACTAGCATAGTTTGTCTTTCCACCAAATCCATCATAATAACCCATCACGCCCTCAATTACAGAAATATCAGATGTGGAATTTTTTACAAAACTATGTAGTAACTCACTTTCTCCCATTAACCATACATCCAAATTTTTTGCATCCTTACCTGATATTGCAGAAAGATAACTGGGATCAATATAATCAGGACCAACCTTGAATGGCTGTATCCCATAGCCACGTTTCTTGATCCCATAAATTATCGCGGATGTGATCGATGTCTTGCCAACTCCGCTGGTTACCCCAGCAACAACTAACCTTGGAATCTTCAATTCTTTGTCTAGGAATTTCATCACTATCAATCTTTTTAGTTTAGAGAAAATTCAAAGTAAACGTGAGCCAAAAGGGACTCGTTATTGTATATACTGGTGGTGGCAAGGGAAAAACCTCAGCCGCACTAGGACTTGTACTAAGAGCTGTAGGATACAACCATAAAGTTTGCATGGTACAATTTGTAAAAGGCTCTTGGCATTATGGTGAGCTCGATTCCGCAAAAAGGTTAGCACCAGAATTTGAGCTGATTACGGCAGGCAAGGGATTTGTGGGTATTTTAGATGACAAAAGCCCACGCGAGGATCACGTAAAGGCAGCAAACGATACGCTGGAGATTAGTAAGGAAAAGATAATGTCGGGTAACTTTGACGTTGTTATACTGGACGAGATTAACTATGCACTACAACTGAAATTACTGAATTTGGATGATGTAATAGATCTCATAAAGTCAAAGCCACCTGAACTTGATCTTGTATTGACAGGCAATCATGCAGAAGAGAAAGTCATAGAATTAGCAGATCTTGTAACTGAAATGAAAGAAATCAAACATCCATTCAAATCTGGTATAAAAGCAAAGAAAGGAATAGATTTCTAGACAGCAACAATAAATTACCTAGTTAAAAAAATACAGCAAATGACAACTGAAGTACATGAATTACCGGAAGTAGGAGAAATTGTTGTTGCTACAATTAGTAAGATAACAGCTCATGGTGCTTATGCAACTCTAGATGAGTATAACGATATTCAGGGATTTTTGCATGCTTCAGAAATAGCACATGGATGGGTACGAAATATTAACAAATTTGTAAAATCGGGAGAGAAAAAAGTTCTGCTTGTAAAGAGGATTAAGGAAGGTAGGGAAGAAATTGATTTATCACTTAAACAGGTTTCAAGGGATCAACAAAAAAAGAAACTTGTTGATGTAAAACGATTCGAAAAAGGAAAAAGTATTATTAAAAGTGTGCAAGAGAAAGTAAAATTATCAAATAGTGATGTTGAAAAACTAGAAGACAAGATTTTTTCAAAATATGATTCCGTTTATGATGGAGTTGTTGACATTGCTACAAACGGAATTAAAGTTTTTGGCGATTTGAAATTACCGAAAAAAACTTTGGATGTAATTGAAGAAGTGAGTATGAAAATTAAATTGCCATCAGTAGAAATTAGGGGTATTTTAGAATTAGTAGATAACGGCTCAAATGGAGTAGAAACCATAAAGAATAGTTTACAAGGTTTTGAAAAGGCAGATCAAAATAACGTAAAAATTTTGTACATAGGAGCCCCAAAATATAGAATAAGTGTAACTGCTTCTGATTTTAAATCTGCAGAAAAAACTCTCAAGCCTATCTTAGAAGACATACAAAAAAATATTGAAAAAAACAAGGGCAGTTTTAAATTCACGAGAGAAGAATCCAAGAAAACTGGTGGGGAATAATGCGGTTTCAGCTAAGAAAGTGTTCTGAGTGTGGACTATACACATTAAAAGATGAATGCAAAAAATGTAATAAAAAAACTACATTAGTGCATCCAGCAAAATTTTCTCCCGATGATAAATACGCAAGACTGCGTATAGCAGACAAACATAATTAGATTTTCAAGGCGCGTATGTGCCTGTAAGTTTTGCTTCAGCAACGATATGACCTTTCATTGCATCTTCTAATTCCTGTTTGGAGAAACCTTCTTTCAAATCTAGATCTGTATCCAGTTCATATAGTTTGAAGACGTATGTATGTCGTCCATCTGGAGGTGCAGGTCCACCATAACCAATTTCTCCAAAATCATTTTTGCCTTCAATAACAGCATCTCCATCAGTATTACCATATTCTAGCCAATGAACCCAAACTTTTCCAACAGCTTTCATTGCATCAGGATCATCCATAATCATTGCCCATGGAAAAGGTTCAGTTTCACCAGGAATGAAATCAATGTGAGGTTCTTCATTTCCATGTTTGTAACCACATTCCTTAGGAATTTCTCCGCCATCTACAAAATCATTAGAGATTATAGAAAATTTAGACATGTTCTGGTTTAAGGTGTTTAAAAGATAAATTTTGCTAGGATTCCAAAACGATCTTATCATTTGAGAATGAAATGATCGAGCCGTTTAGGCCTTTGATTTTGTTTTTTAGTTCCTTGTCCATCGTAGCAACCATACCTCCATGATTTCTTACAT
>ENA-UPTF01002325-UPTF01002325.1-marine-metagenome-genome-assembly--contig:-NODE-2325-length-11091-cov-2.414926_pt1 | contig 11091 bp, 10 predicted proteins | sample MGYA00238166_ERZ767019 | MGnify/ENA primary metagenome ERZ767019 (study PRJEB28930, sample SAMN06266391) | marine metagenome | isolation source: Sea water from 250 m depth | place: Atlantic Ocean... | reverse complement strand
TTTATAGTAAAAAAACATAATAATGAATGTGTTGTTTTGTTAGCGTCAGGCAATAAAAATATAACTGTTAACAAAAGTTATATATCTATTTTTGATGAACTAAAAAATAAAAAAAACAAAAATGCAGAAACATTAAAATCTTATGATTTTATAAAACAAAAGATACAGTCAGCTAAATGGTTTGTTGATGCATTAAGTCAAAGGAATGAAACTCTTATCAAGACTATGCAAACCATAATTAAAATTCAATCAAAATTTTTTGAAGACGGTGATGAGAATGATCTTAAACCTATGATACTTAAAGATATTGCTGAAATTATTGATATGGATATCTCGACAGTAAGTAGAATTGTTAGTAGTAAAGTAGCACAAACAGACTATGGAATATTCCCATTAAGATATTTCTTTTCTGAATCTACAATTAAGAAAGGTACTGAATTAGTTAGTAGCAAAGTCGTTAAAAACTTTTTACAAAATATTTTGATCCTAACAGCCCCATTTCTTCCGCCCCAAATCCAATGAAGACCATTGTTCTGGCATTGGAATGATGATGCGACAATATTTCAGCAAGTTCTATCATAACAGATACACCGGAAGCATTGTCATCTGCACCATTGTGAATTTCGTAATTATCAGGCCTCCGGGACCCTGAGTTTTTTCCTCCAAGCCCCAAATAAACTAATCAGAAATGCCGAGAAAAAGGGAGATAGGAGCGTGATCGCCGGATACTGCTCACTCATCTTCAGAATCTATTCGTGCTAGAATTTCGTTTTCCTCGATTGCTCCGTATTCTAAATAGATCTTCTGAACAATCGCGAGCCCGACGCCAAGAGTGCTAACGCCGACGACGATCGCGGTCAGCATCAGGATCTGCGTTAATGGGTTGGCGTAATCGTTAACAATTATTGCTGGTGGATTCTCTGCAACGAATTTCGAAAGAATAGGAACCTTGGCCTCGTTCTTGGCTCCGATCGAAATAAAAAACAGAATAATGCCGGTCTGGAAAATGGCCATTCCGATGCATTTCTTGATCAGGTTCTTTTGGGCAAGCATCGCCCAAAGCCCGATCATCATAAGGATAACGACGATCACATAATTGAAGTTGGCAATCAGGTTTTCCATGCTTTCAAAGCCCACGGTCGAATCGACCGTTGGATGCGAGGTTAATGTGGATAGCGACCATGCTGAACATCACGGTGATGCCCACGCCGATCTCGACCAGTAGGATGCCGTGGGAGCGGGCCATGTCTCCTTTGCCTGGAAGGATCGGATCGAGAACAACATAGTCCAGATAGTTGCCTCCCATGAAGACACAGGCCAGACCCACTGCTGCATAGAGGAACACGCCTGATGCGACCAAGAGCATCAGTGACTTCTCACTCCAGTGTCCGAGCAGGAATTTCAGGTCGAAAGATATGGCTAGTAGGATTAGACTCGCGCCGAGAATGACGCCCCCCTGAAATCCGCCACCCGGGCTGTAATGGCCGTGGGCAATGACGTACAGTGCGAACAACTGCATAAACGGAATCATGAACCGACTTGCCTGCCGGACGATCAAGCTGTCGCTGGGGTCATAACTTGGCAGCACAGCAATTTCCTCCTCCGGTTCATCTGTTTTCGACTTGGCCGTCTCGGTACGCAGGATGGAGTAAATTGCGATACATGCGATGAAGACAACGGTCGTTTCTAGTAGCGTGTCGAATCCCCTGTAATCTGCCAGGACTGAGGTGACCACATTGGGAACGTGCGCGTCGGTGATTGTGTTTTTGATGTAATAAGGGGCGACGACGGCGTTGGCGGGTGATTCTGAATCGCCCCACTCGGGAAAGTCCGGCAGCGCGGAGAGCAGGAACGCTCCAGTGAGGGTCACTACCAAGCCAATGAACAGCTTGAATGTTAGCCCACCGGGTTTGTTTTGCATGGTGGCGCTGGTGTTGTAAATGGTGGACACAATGAACACAGTGCTGACTCCCGCGCCGACGGCCGCCTCTGTGAATGCCACATCCACTGCCCCCATTCCTGCCCAGATTAGGCACATCATGAAGCTGTAGGCGCCAAAGACAATCGCCGCGCCCATCAGGTTTCGAATGGATAGTGAAATCAGGGCAAAAAGCACCACCAAGACCAGGAGTAGGACGTCAAACTCCCAAATGGGTAGTGAGGGCACTATTTGGAATCCTTTCTCCAGGGCTCGGCCCCTGCCTTTTTGCCGGCGTCCATCATGGCGTGTGTGGCGGTCGGGCTGCCGATGAAGATGAAGTTGATGATCAGTAAAATCTTCAGGCCCAGTAGCCAGTTCATTCCCCCTTGGGTCGAGACGATGCAAATGCAGCCCAGCAGGATAACCACGGTGGAAAGTGTGTCCCCTTTGCCGGCGGCATGCATCCGTGAATAAAAGTCAGGAAATCGTAGCAGGCCGATGGTCGTTCCCAGGAAGAAGATTAACCCGGTCGAAATCAGAATGTAGGCGAGGATTTCCATCAGGATGGCTGTCTCCCCTGGGCTGCATGCACTGGCTCAAGGCACTTGCGGTGCTGGTAATAGCGCGACGCGGCGATAGAAACGATGTAGTTGAGCAGTCCGTAGCCAAGGGCGATGTCGACGAACATCTCTAATTGCCCGAAGAGGATGCCGGCAAAGAGCAGAAGCACGATCGACTTCGTGCCGATGACGTTGATGGCGACCAATCGATCAATGACTGTCGGCCCCTTGATGGCCCGGATGAGAACAAGGAGCATCAGGCCAATCAACGCGATGCCGGCTACTGTGATAAAGGTGTTCAACGAGTTATCTCGAAAATATTGGCGATGCGGGTCTCCATCGCGCCAGGGAGACCATCAGCTGCCTTTTTAGTGAGGGCATGGATCAGGAATTTATTGCCATTTACCCGGACGGTGACTGTGCCCGGGGTCAGGGTGATGGAGTTGGCCAGGATGAACTTGGATAGTTCCTTTTCTAGTTTGGTGTCAAACTCGACCAGACTGGGTGCCAGTAGCTCATTCATGCGTGGTGACAGCGCCACTCGGAACACGTGCAGGTTGGCAAGTATAATCTCCCAAAAGAGCCATCCTATGTAACCAATGAACCCGGCCAGTTGGCGCAGTCGGTCGGCCAATGTGGCCTCACGATCTGGGAACAATAGGTCTGCAGACCAGTACGCAACGAGCAGGGAGCAGACAATCCCCATTCCCACATGAAGCGGATCAAATTTGCCGGACAAAACGAGCCACGGCGCAAACAACACAATGAATGAATAAAGGTATTTCATCTGTCAGTCGGAGGTCGGGTTCCCCTGGAGCACGCCCTCTGTGGGGTGACGCTTTGAGCGCAAAGGAAAATTATGCGCTGGCGGCGTAGTTTTCAAGTCGCTGGTCAAGTGGCAATTATTTCCCGATGCAAAACGTGCTAAAAATGGAGTCGAGTAGATCTTCCGTGGTGGTCTGTCCGACAATCTCTCCAACAGCATTGGTGCCGATTCGCAAATCGACGGCAACCAGGTCAAGCGGTGTGCCGGCACGAAGCTGCTCCAGCGCCGTCCGGAGCGATTCGCTGGCCCTGCGTAGTGCCTCCTGATGACGCGAGTTGATCATCACCTCCAGCATCTCCGCGGTGATCTCCCCGTCCCAGACCTGGTTACGGATGGACTCCTTCAAAGGTTCAATCCCTTGACCATTGAGGCAGCTTACGCTCACTGTTGGGCTACCCTTGATCTCCGCTTGGCCAAGTCGGTTTGGTAGATCGCTTTTGTTGAGGACGAGAATACGCGGCTTACCATCGAAATCGGCCAGGCACGCCTTGTCGTCTGAGGTGAGCGGTTCGGAGGCGTCGATCACATGGAGTATAAGATCCGCCTGATCAAGTGACTCGCGGCTCCGTCGAATACCTTCCCGTTCGATTGCGTCGTCGGACTCCTGTAGGCCAGCGGTATCGATGAATACCAGCGCGATACCGCGGATTTGCGCTTCCTCTGAGATCGTGTCGCGCGTTGTTCCGGCCACGGTGGAGACGATGGCCCGGTCACGGCCCAGTAGTTGGTTGAGCAAGCTTGATTTGCCGACGTTGGGACGCCCGATAATAGCCGCCCGGATGCCGCGGCGAATCAACTGGCCTTCGTTGGCAGTAGAGAGCAACTCGCGGATCAGTCGGCCGGCGTTTTCGAGCCTTTGAACCAAACCGTCCAGCGTGTCTGGCTCGATGTCCTCATCCGGGAAATCGATGTGCGCCTCGACGTGGGCGAGTACCTGCATCAGGTCGTCCCGCAACGTGTTGATGCGCTGCGAGAGTTTACCGGCGAGTTGCTCGTTTGCGGCGCTCAATGCGAGGTCGGTGCGCGCATGAATGAGATCGACGACGGCCTCGGCCTGCGCAAGATCAATCCGCCCATGTATAAATGCACGCTTGGTGAACTCGCCCGGCGATGCCAGTCGTGCCCCGGCGTCGAGCACAGCGTCGAGTACGGCCTTGGTGGAGCGGATACCGCCGTGGCAGCTAATTTCGACGACATCTTCGCGCGTGAACGTCGCCGGGGCTTTCATCACCGAGACGATCACCTCATCCAGCTGTTTGCCGTCCCGGACGATGTGCCCGTAATGCAGTGTGTGTGTTTTGGCCTTGGCGAGTCGGGTGCTAAATTTACTGGCGGCGACAAACAGTGCGTCGCCCGTCTCCATCGCCTTGCCCCCGGAGATCCGAATGACAGCCAGTCCGCCTTGGCCAAGCGGCGTCGCGATCGCGGCGATCGTGTCGTCGAGCATCGTGCCGCCTCCGTTACCGCAGGCAGCCGCCTTTTTCGATTTCCGAAAGCCGCCCCTCAAGGAAGAGGCGCGCCTTCTCGTAACTTTTCTTCTGGAGGTAATGCATCAACTCGCCATCCGTTTCGTCCGGGAGCGCGGCAGTCAATGCGTCGATACGGTCGAAGTGTGCCATCAGATTGGGCTTAGGCTGCGAGCTCATCCCAGCGACCGCGGCCTCCATATCCTTGAGCGCTCCGAGGAGTTGATGCTCTGTCGTCGTCATGCGGCAAGTGTGCCAGTCACCCTCCTTTAAACCAAGCACGGTGTGGGCTTGAGGTTGGGCTTCTGCTATATTGTCCGTGTGCGAGATGTGTGTCGAGTTATCTTGAGCCTGTGCGTCGGGTTCCTGCTTGTAAGAGGATTATTGCATTCCCTTTCGGCAGCGGAGGCTTCTTCACAAACCACATTTACTCTTAAGACTCCACGCGAGGTTGTTTATTGGGTCAACCCCAAAGACTTGGCTACCGCCGGGGCGAGCGATTGGGTGTCTGGCCGTGAGAGGGATCGGGTGGCGGTGCGAGTCAAGTTTGGCTCTCGAGTCGTTCTGCATTTGGCCAAGGGGACTACGCTTGGTCAGGTGCTTGAGGGAGGGTCCCTCAGGCCTGATCGAGAATTTGGTGAAGGCTTATTCGTAGTACATGCTGAAAGTGCACGTGAGGCACTTGAGGAATCACAACGCTTGGCAAAGCGACCGGGCGTATTGGTGAGTCACCCGGTGCGACGGCGGCCGATGAAAAAGATGGCACCCATGGCTCCACGTCCAAACGACCCGCTTTTTCCGACCCAGTGGCCGCTCGAAAACCGCGATCTCGAAACAGGGGCGATAATTGGACCGGAGTTGAACATTCGGGAGGCATGGGCAGAGTCAACCGGTAAGGGAGTGGTTATTGGCATGGTCGACGATGGTGTGGATTTGGCTCACACTGAGTTCGTTGGTCAAGGCGTCGACGATCTTCATTTTAATTTTACCAACGGAAGAGCAAATGGGAATCCGGTGGCACAAAACCAGACTCATGGGACGGTAGTTGCGGGGATTGCCGTAGCCAATGCCAACAATGGTAAGGGGATTGCCGGCGCGTCACCTGATGCCCGGTTCGCAAGCCTGGTGGTATGGGATGCGGTCGATAATTTCGGGACTGAGGAAGAGATCGCGGACATGTTTCAATACCGCAATGACCGGATTGCCGTACAGAATCATAGCTGGGGATCGAGCATATCAGCACAACTTGACGCGATGGTGCTTGAAAAACAGGCCATAACACGAGCGATCGAGGAGGGTCGTGATGGCAAAGGTGTGGTGATGATCCGTGGGGCCGGCAACTACCGGGCTTGGGGTTGGAGTGCTGCGGACGACGGTTACTCCAACGATCCCCGCGTGGTGACGGTAGGCGCGGTTGGGCCAACCGGTCGTGTGCAAAGCTTTAGCAACACGGGTGCCTGTGTGCTGTGTGCTGGGTTGATCGGCGGAGGAGTGTATTCCACCGACCGAATGGGTGCTTCTGGTTTGAATCGTGACTCCAGCGACGACGATCCTGAGGTGGGTAGTTATCACCAACTTGAATATCTTGACCTTGGCAATTCGTATGTCTTGCCGCAGATTGCGAGTCTGGTCGCACTAATTCTCAGCGTAAACCCCGACCTAACTTACCGCGATGTGCAGCAGGTTTTTATTCACGCCTCGCGGCATTTCGACTTTGCTGATCCTTTTTTGCAGTCTAACGCTGCTGGCTATCTTTTCACCCACAACACTGGCTATGGCGTGCCGGACGCAGGTGTAGCAGTACGCTTGGCCAAGCGCTGGACCAACGTCAGGCCGTTGGTTGAGAAGTTGTACAAGCAAGACTCCGTTACTCAGTTGCCGGACGACGGACTGCAACTGCAGGTTTTTGTCAATGGAAAGGAGAATAACTTTGTTGCCAGTCCTAGTGATGGGTTGGTGCCGGACGATCCCATAGAGGCTCTGCCTATGGTGGATGTGGGCAGGGCAACTGGGCCACTGGAAGTTGACCTAACCGGGAAGGTGGCACTGATCGAACGTGGCGATACCTTTTTCTCAGAGAAGACACGTCATGCGGCGGATGCCGGGGCGACGTTTGCGATCATTTATAATGACCGGGGCGGGGATGAACGGTACATCATGGGAGGAATGGATTTCTCACCGATCTCGGCCGTCTTTCTGTCCCAGAACGATGGGGCCTCGGTCAGGGAGTTGATAAAATTGGCGGATGATGAGCCCCCCAGGGCTGGGCTCTCGCTGGAATCAAGCGCTACGGTGGTCAATGTGCCGGATGAGTTGCTCTGTGAACAGGTTGGCGTGCGTGTCAGCATGACCCATCCGGTTCGTGGCGATATTCGCCTAACTGTCCAGTCGCCGGCCGGCACGCGAAGCATCCTCCAGGCGAATGTCCTTGACGTCACCGCGTGGCGCTCAGACTGGACCTTTTGGTCGAATCAATTTTTCTATGAACAAGCCAAGGGCAAGTGGACAGTTGCCGTGACCGACTTGGAGAAAAATTCTACCGGGGCTTTAAGTTCGGTCGAGTTGACTGTGCGCGGAACAAGTATAACAGACGCCGACATCGATGGGCTGGACGATAACTGGGAATTAGAGCATTTCGAATCGCTAGTTGAAACAGCGCTTGGCGACCCGGACAAAGATGGCGAATCGAATGCCCGCGAACAGGCATTAAGGACCAATCCTGCCAGCTTTAATGGTTCCTTTGTTTTACGCTACCACCGCCTGGCCAACGGTAACCTGCGACTTGTGTGGCCAAGTTGGCGTGGCTTTGTGTTTCGTGTCCAGTCTGCGGATCAGGTGCTTGGCCCGTGGAATAGGGAGGCAGTCGTAGAGTCGGGGAAATTCCAAACTGAGTGGGATGCCAAGCCGGAACCAGAGGGAGGTCGCTTTTACCGCGTGCAGGCCGAACTTAAGCCATGAGGCGACAGGTTATCTCATCCGGGTCAAAGTGGGAGGGCCAAGTTGGCTATAGTCGAGCCGTGCGAACGGGATCACAGATTTTTGTCTCCGGAACAACTGCAGTGGACACCAGGGGTAGAGTGGTCGGAGAGGGCGATATCCGGGCCCAAGCAAGGCGCATTTTCGACATTATCGAGGAATCTTTGTCCAAGGTCGGTGCGTGTCTCGAGGACGTTGTGCGTACACGGATGTTCGTCACCGACATTGCCGATGCCGAGGCGCTTGGCCAAGTACACGGTGAGGTGTTTGGAAGAATCCGCCCGGCGACTACACTGGTCGAGACCAGTAACCTGATTGATCCGCGTCTGCGTGTGGAGATCGAGGCAGAAGCCGTCGCGGGCAGCGGCGGAGCGGACGCAGTGATACTGGCCGGTGGCAATTCCAAGCGAATGGGGCGCAAAAAAAGCCGGATTCGACTCGGCTGCCATACGCTGCTCGGACATTCCCGTGCTGCGGTGGTGGACGCCGGTCTCAAGCCCCGAGTGATTGCCGTCGACTTGCAGCCCGGTTTGGGTCCACTAGGTGGCATCTTGACGGCTCTCCAGTCAACTAAGCATTCGCGGGTGCTTTTCGTCGGCTGCGACATGCCGTTTTTAAGTGGCGGTTTGATTGATATATTTCTCGCAAGTTCGACCGGCGGAGTTGGCCCGATGTTTACGCAGCATCAAAAGGGAGTCGGATTTCCGTTCGTGCTCTCCTGTGCGGATCTGGTTTTGGTTGAGAAGCAAATAGACCGAGGAGTGCTGTCGCTTCAGCGCTTGGCCAAGCGGCTTAAAGCTCGGGTGTGGCAACCGCCTCAAGAGCGTGAGTGGGAACTGTTCAATATCAACACCCCTGCCGACCTCGCTGAGGCGAGGCGGCGGCAGCGGGAGGGGCGTATTGACTGATTTTCGTATATTGCTGCTCTTGTCTGCATTACTCATCACGTTAACTGGCCATGCGCAGCGCTACGAATTTTCGCGGCCGTTAATGGGGATGTCGTTTCGGATCGTGCTTTATGCGGAAGACAGTGCGAGAGCCAAGCAGGCGGCAAAGGCGGCGTTTGACCGGGTCAGTGTCCTCAACCAAATCATGAGCGACTACGAGCCTGCCAGTGAGTTGAGCAAACTTTCTGACTTAGCCGGTAGCGGCCAAGAGGTTCCGGTGAGTCCAGAGTTGTTCCGTGTGCTCGACCGCGCTCAGGCGCTGGCGGCGAAGACGGGTGGTGCATTCGATGTGACCGCAGGGGCTTCAGTTCAACTTTGGCGTCAAGCGCGACGTGTCAAACGGCTTCCACCTCAATACGCACTCGATAAGGCCCTGAAGACAATCGGCTTTCGTGCCCTCAAGTTGGACGCTGAAAATCGCACCGTCAAACTTACCCAACCGGGGACGCGTCTTGACCTCGGTGGCATCGCCAAGGGCTACGCTCTGGATGAGGCGATTGCTGTTTTGAATAAACATGGACTGCGTCGTGTCCTTGTCTCGGCAGGGGGGGACATCGTTGCTGGGGACGCGCCTCCGGGAAAAGCTGGCTGGCGCGTGGCTCTGATCGGGCTGGAGGGCGATGCAAAGCCGCAAGTTCTCCGGCTCGCCAACGGGGCGGTGGCCACGTCTGGTGACCTGTACCAGTTCCTTGAGGCGGACGGCACTCGTTATTCGCACATTGTCGATCCTCGTTCAGGCAGCGCGCTCATGGAGCAGAGATTGGTGCACGTGCTTGCTGTGAACGCCATGAGCGCGGATAGCCTGTCCACCGCGATCAGTGTGCTGGGGCCAAAAGGAGGATTGCACTTGGTTGCTGGCGACGAAAAACTCGGTGCTCGTGTGGCTTTTCGTGGGACACTTGGCCAAGTGAGGGTCGTAGAGTCGCCGGTGTTTCGCGCTTGGCCAAGGGCGGAAAAGTAAAACGGCCTGCTGCTAGGGGCAACAGGCCGGTAATGTTTGATTGCAATTTGGCTTACACCCTATCCGCTTTGATTTGCAGGTACTCGCGATCCTTGATGATGCCGGGCTGCGGAACCGGGTACTTTCCGTCCGGGTTCATTTGCAGTGGTGCGGGGGAGTCCATCGTCAGCTGATCCAAGTTCGGGGACAGGTCGTGGTCATGGTTGAGGACCTGGTCGTAGGTGGCTTCCTGTCCAGTGTGGGTCGCATAACGGCCCATGGCGGTCACCACGCTGGCCTTGATGCCCCGGTCCGCCTCGTTGAACGGCTTGTCCTCGCGAATGGCGCTCATTAGGTCGTTCCATTCGTCCTGATAGGGGTCGGACTCACGCCCCGGGTAGGCCCAGGCAACCGGATCTTTCATGCTTTGTCCTTTAAAGATTTTGCACGGCGCAGGCCAGTGGCCGCGCATGGAGATGATCCCTAGTCCCTTGGAGCCGTGAGCGTAACTGGCGAAGTCGCCATAGCAGCCGGCCATGGTGCGTCCGTGCAGGTAAAGTTTTGCGCCGTCGGCAAAGGTGTATTCGACGGTGTAGGCGTCGAGGTTTTGATCGACGTAACTCTGTCCACCTGGCGACTGGCGGTAATGACGGCCACCGGCGCCCTGGGCTTTGATCGGCCAGTCGTTTTTTATCCAGCAGCATTCGTCGATGTTGTGGATGAAATAGTCGCTGAACGAGCCACCGCTGGCCCAGATGAAGCTATGGAAGCGTCGGATCTGATACAGAAGCTCGTTTTCATTCTTCTTCGGCGGAAGCGAGTAACAGGAGGCAACAGGGCCGTGGAGGCGATAGGCGCGCAGCAGGTTTAGTTCGCCCAGTTGCCCATCCTGAACGCGGTTGAACAGTTCACCGCGGGCCCGGCTATGGCGGCACATCAGGCCAACACCGACCTTTAGGTTTTTCTTCTTTGCTTCCTTGTTGAGTGCGAACATTCGTCGAGCGGTTGGGCCGTCCGGGCAGACTGGCTTCTCCATGAACACATTGAGCCCCTTCTCGATCGCCCGCTGAAAATGCACCCACCGGAAGGCGCACGGCGTGGTGAAGATCACGACATCTCCTTTCTTCAGGTGATCCATCGCCTTGGCGTAGCCGTCGAACCCGATGTAGCGCCGTTCGGCCGGTAAGTCGACCTTGTCCTTGTGGCGTCGCTTGAGCGCCTTGTAGCTGTTGTCCATTTTGGCCGTGGAGACATCCGCCATCGCCACGAGCCGGTTTCGTGCAATATTTTCCGGGACGGAGAGAGCGTTGTCTGCGGCGCCGGTGCCTCGGCCGCCCGCGCCGACGACCGCGATGAGCGCGGCGCAGTGGCGCGAGATCAACGCCTTCTGCTCCGCCGTGGGCTGGACCAACCTCTTCGCGCTCAACGCGTTGCTCCGCGTCGCGGACGGCTCCG
>ENA-UPTF01002324-UPTF01002324.1-marine-metagenome-genome-assembly--contig:-NODE-2324-length-11097-cov-3.092287_pt1 | contig 11097 bp, 9 predicted proteins | sample MGYA00238166_ERZ767019 | MGnify/ENA primary metagenome ERZ767019 (study PRJEB28930, sample SAMN06266391) | marine metagenome | isolation source: Sea water from 250 m depth | place: Atlantic Ocean | study... | reverse complement strand
AAACCAAATACTTCGAAACTTTTAACAAACCCCATGTAAAACTTGTAAACCTCCATCGTAATCCTATCAAATCCATAACTGAATCGGGCATCGATACAAATGAAGAATCTATGGAATTTGATGCCATTGTTTTTGCGACTGGTTTCGACGCGATGACCGGGGCAATTGTTGCTGTCGACATTCGTGGTCGCGAAGGAGTTGAGCTTAAAGATGTTTGGGAAGACGGTCCAAAAACATATTTAGGTTTAAACGTGCATGGTTTTCCAAACTTTTTCACCATTACCGGACCAGGCAGCCCTTCGGTATTATCAAACATGGTTGTCTCAATCGAACAGCATGTGAATTGGATTACCGGTGCGCTTGAGCATTTGCGCAAGGAAAATTTACATTCACTGGAAGCTACTTCAAAAGCGCAAGAGGCTTGGGTAACTCATGTAAATGACTATGGCAATCTTACTCTCTATCCCCAAGCTAACAGCTGGTACATGGGGGCGAATGTTCCTGGCAAACCACGAGTGTTCCTTCCTTATATAGGCGGCGTCGACCGTTATCGCGTGGCATGTAATGAAGTTGTGCAACGAGACTATCTCGGATTTGAACAATCAGGTGTCGATGGGTCACATTGTAATGAAGGTAGGATTCGTTTTGTAAAACCAGATGTGCAGTTATTGCTGGAATTGTTGGCAAGTCTGGAGCAACCAACATTAGAGAGCCTGTCACCGGAAAATGCCAGAGTACAGATGGAAGCTTCTACCGCACAAAGACCAATGGGCCCTGATGTTGGAGAAATCATAGATAGTACTCTCCTTGGTCCAGACGGTGACATCGACTATCGGCTGTATCGCCCTGCGAGTGAAGGGCCTTATCCTATTGTCGTCTACTACCATGGTGGTGGTTGGGTACTCGGAAATTCCAGCTCAGATGACCCATTCTGCCGTTACCTTTGCGCAAACTCGAATACGATTGTTGTATCTGTAAATTATCGCCATGCACCCGAAGCACGTTTTCCCGCTGCTGTCGATGATGCTTATGCTGCACTTACTTGGATTGCAGAAAATGCGGAATCATTAGGTGGAAGGTCAAACCAACTTGCGGTTGCCGGTTGGAGTGCCGGGGGAAATTTGGCAACCGTAATGTGTCAAATAGCCCAAAGCCAGAATGGTCCTAATATTTGCGGACAACTGCTAGTAACTCCGGTTGCCGATGCTGACTTTTCCCGAGCCTCCTATGACGACAATGCCGAAGGCTACATCCTGACTCGCTCCTTGATGGAGTGGTTCTGGGATCACTATTGCGATGTTAGCGATCGCGATGATCCTCGCGCTTCACCTATAAAGGCAGAATCTTTGGCAGGATTACCACCGGCAATGGTGGTTACGGCGGAGTTAGATCCACTTCGAGATGAAGGAAATGCGTACGCCGAAGCAATGAGTGCCGCCGGCGTGGATGTGCAACACAAACAGGCTCCCGGGCAAATTCATACTTCACTAACCGCAGTAGATACGATTGCCTCCAGCGAGGAAATGCGGGAAAACATGTGTAAGGCAATTTCAGGATTTTTTAACTAGTCGAATTTTATTGGACCGATTTCCTATCTTTAAGAAGTCAACTATTCATCACTCCAATTCGTTTCAATTAGAATTTCAGAAATTGCTCGTCTATCTTCACTAGATAGATGTTCGTAGTCATCATTACTTCCATTACTGGTCAAGATCTCTTCCATTCGCGTGGCAACTCGTTCTTTAATCTGCTCAGGCAGTGATTTATAAGCATTCGAATAAACTAGATAACTAAGAGGATATTTGAATAGACGTTGTTGTAAATCAAGATCACGCATAGACCTACCTTGAGAATCTTTAGGCCCACTCGATTCAAATTCAGCTGTGAACCCTGAAGTTCCTTCAACAATATCAATTAGTGCTGGCTGTCCTACCATGAATAAAGATTCGAGCAACTCTTCTGTCAATACATCTAACGCTTCTTCCACTTCAGCAGCATCGAGCTCTTGTTCTTCCAATAATGTACGAGCATAAAAATTTGTGCGCGCAATTTTATTTTGAATTTCGATCTGATGCTCTATCACTAACAACGCGACGATGTCGCTATAGGGTGTAATGTAAGGTTCTATTTGTGGAAGACCTTCCAGGGATTCTCGATTGCCAGTTGCCGCTAGATTTTCATCGGAAATATCATCTGCAGTTTGAATAAATACATTTCCGAGGTGTCGTTGTTCACCGTGAAAACCGGTGACATACCAACCGCCCCAGCGACTGCTTAATGGAGTACGACTGGTGGTCATGATGCTGCCTTCATGAGAAACGAGTTGGCCAGCAACACCGGTGTAATTCGAACTCATCATAAATCGTGGAGTACCACCGCCGGTTAATGACAAACTGTCATGACAGCGTAAGCAGGTGCGGAATTCTCGATTGAACTGCGGTTTCTCCGATTCAATTTGACCAAGGGTAAAAAATATAGGACCGAGATTTGGATCCATTGTTGCAACTTCGAGTAGGCCGGATTCTTGCACCCAAGCCACATAAGTATAATCATTAAAATAAATAGCTCGGGGTGATTGGGGAGAAATTAGCGGTTGTTGCAAACTTGTTCTGGAAAAAACTAATAGTTGGGAGGTACTACTGATACCAAGCGCATCCAATGCAGCGTCGAGATAGCCGCGCTCCGCATTAAACTCTAGACTCACTTCCCCCGCATTCATGCGCGCCTGCAATGCGGTCACTGCATCCCGCAATTGTGCTGAACCATAGTTCATCACTGAATATTCGCGCTCATAAGGCGAATCATTCTGACCCAGCAACACCTGTGGACTGAAAAGCACCAAAAACAGACTGCAGAGAAAACTAATTTTAGAAACAGACATAATCGATCGCTCTAGGATTAACGAGTATTTTACCCACACTGCGCCTTAAGTTCCTCTCTAGTTGTCCCAGATAGCATCAATTACTGGCAAATGACGAATCTTGGGGATAATCTTGTGCTTCTCCTCTATAAGAGTTCTGCTCAAAGCGGAAGTAAAAATGACAAGAATAAACACCTTATTCATTGCATTCCTCTCCTTACTTTTAATAATCGGCAACACCCTAGCCGGTATAAGCGTTGACGTAATAATTAAGACAGGAATTGAGATTCTCATATGAAACCACGGTTAATATCTCTTGCTACTAGTGTAATTTTCCTTGTTGGCTGCGCTACTAATAGCCAACCTCCTCCATCTGACCTGATTGCGATGGCAGGACTAAATGAAGAAAGAGGATTGCGGGTAAACACTACAAATCTTTTGCCTGGTTATATTTTGTTTACGCCGCTAATAAGCGATACCACTTATTTAATTAATCGTGATGGTCAGGTTGTACACACCTGGAAAGGAGAATACGGCCCTGCAAGTACTTATTTCTTAGAAGATGGACACTTAATGCGCGGGGGCAGAGATCCCAATGCGCCACGATTTAATGCAGGTGGCCAGGGTGGGTTTATCGAAAAGTTCAATTGGAATGGTGAAGTAGTTTGGTCCTATGAACTAGCTAGTTACGAAAGACTGTTGCATCATGATTTCGAAGTAATGCCCAATGGCAACATACTCGCAATCGCTTGGGAAAATAAAAACAAAACAGAATCATTATCCGCAGGTCGTCGCCCGGCTAAAACGCCAGAAGCAGGATTGTGGCCAGACATTATTGTAGAAATCGAACCTCAAGACGAAGGTGGACATGTGGTTTGGGAGTGGCGCGCCTGGGATCATATGCTGCAGTATACTGATCCCGATCTACCGAATTACGGCAATCCAATCGATTTTCCGCACAAGATCGATATCAATGCCGGGCCACCTATACCGCAAGTAACAACCGAACAACTCGATGCTCAGAAAGAAAATCTGCGAACAACACCTCTCGCGACAGTGGGTAACCGCGGTTCAGACATGCATCACTCCAATGCCATTGCTTATAATCCTGAACTGGATCAAATCGCAATTAGTGTCAGATCATTAAATGAAATCTGGGTAATTGACCACAGCATTAGCACAGAAGAAGCTAAGGGGCCTGCAGGTGATCTACTCTATCGGTGGGGTAACCCTGCAGCTTATGGCCACCCAGAACCTACGGGTATTGGCCTAGGCCTCCAACATGACATCCGCTGGATTCCAGAAGGTTTTCCTGGTGCTGGCAATCTGACCGCGTTTAGCAACACCGCCATTGGCTCGTCGCCACCTGTGTCTGAAACTGTTGAATTCGCACCGCCATTAAATTCTGATGGGACTTACCATATAGAACCGGGACAACCGTTCGGGCCGCAAGAATTAGTCTGGAATTATTCTGATGACTATTGGGCTTCATTTATTTCCGGCGCCCATCGCATGTCTAACGGAAATACTTTTATTGATTACGGACCTCAGGGAAGATTTATCGAAGTAAATAGAGAAGGCGAAATAGTTTGGGAATATTGGTCGCTATACTCCGGAGAAGTAAGACTACCAGGTGGGTTTACACCACAGCCAATAATTCCGAATATGTATTCAGCGTTTAGAGCTACATTCATTCCTAGTGACCACCCAGGTTTAGCGAATAAAACCCTTAGACCACTGTCACCACAACCTGCTCCAAGTGTGCTTAATGAGGAAGAGCTGGCGCCTTTCAGGAATTAAGACTGGATAAAATTACCAGTCCACATCGTCTTCAGTCATTTCTCGAGTCCAGCTGGCAAATTCCAGCATGATGCCATCTGGATCGCGGAAATAAACAGATCGAACAAAGGTTGAATCGGTAATCGTTGGACTTGCCTGGGTAGGAGAATCATCATGATTAACTACTTTAGTAACTTCCACACCCGCCTCTTCTAATCGTTGTTGGTATTCTTCAATCTTTGCTTCTGGCACATCTAGGGCTATGTGATTCATGGATGCGTGGGCTGACACTATTGAGCCTTTGCCTACCATTGCTTCTGGATGAGTAACTCCTGGCTGACTCTCAGGAGCATCTGGAAACCAGAAGAATGCAAGAGAATCACCTTTACCAATGTCAAAAAAGAAATGCTGGCCCATGCCATTCGGCAAATCGATTGTCTTAGTAAGCGGCATACCCAAGATGCCTGAATAAAAATCTACGGTGCGCTTCATATCTTTGCACACCAGTGCCAGATGATTTACTCCACGGATTTCAAATTTTTCATTAGCTGACATGGCAGCTTCCTCTTTTTATTCACTGGTTTATTTGCAATTCGAAAGAATTCCAATGATTGACAATTTAGGCATAAAGTCAATACCTTAAAGTTTTTAAAATGGACAAAAATTCATCCTATGCAGAGGAGGCACCATGCCCAGACTAAAACAAGTTCCAAGGAACGAAGCGAATGAGTATATAAGCAAATATTATGAAGCTCTTTTCGGGGAGCGAGACCCGGTTGAAGAACCAGGCACGGCTACTGGCACGCCCGGTAACTGGTGGACCGTTTTTGCCCTTGTTCCCTATATCTTTGAGCATGCTACGAAACACTTTGGCATGTTCGGCATGTTTGCCGACAAGAGCGTGAGCCAATTAGACCCTATCGTCAGGGAATTGGGTATTTTGCGGGCCGGCTATGTGCAAGGAAGCCAGTTTGTTTTTTCCCAACACTGTAAAGCCGCTCGTCGATTTGGCATGAGCGAGGAGAAAATTGCAGAAATTCCCCACTGGGAAGTATCTAATGTTTACGATGCAAAAGATCGAGCAATTCTCGCCTGGAGCGATGCCCTGATTCTGCAGGGAGGTAGAGCCTCGGATGAATTATTTGAAGCCCTGCATTCCCACCTTTCGGACAAAGATATACTAGAACTTACTTACCATATAATGGGTTACAACCTGCATGCGGTTTGTTGCAAGGCTTTACGCCTCGAATACGATGATGTACCAGAACGAATAAAAGAAGTTCCAATACCTGAATCAGGAGAGGTTGCTGACTGGGCTGGTTCTGCCTGGAATAAATAGTACAAATGGAAGTTAAGAATAATCGGTGAGTTTTATCACCTTATTATATTCCTGAAAAGTTAACCTCGAGATTGCGTGTATTGCATCCTGATCATCGTGTAGTAGTGCACTATAACTTTGCTTTAGGGTTTTTACTACTGCCAATAATCCAGAAATTGGGCGCAAAACTATTTGGTATCCCATCTCAGATAGCTCCGATACTTTAAGCACAGGAGTCTTGCCTTCTTCTACCATGTTGGCAACCAACACAGTCTCAGGAAATTCTTTTTTAACAATCTCCATCTCTTCAATACTTGCCGGTGCTTCGATAAAAAGAATATCTGCACCCGCTTTTAAAAAGGCTTCGCCTCTACGCAAAGCTTCATTTAAACCATGAGTTGCCCGACTATCTGTGCGTGCCATGATAAGAAAATCTTCTGACTTTCGCGATTGAACTGATGTGGCGATCTTGCTTACTGCTTCATCTAGGTCTACTACTTCCTTATTATCCATATGACCGCAGCGTTTTGGACTAACCTGATCTTCTATCTGAATACACTGTGCACCAGCTTCCTCATAAGCATTCACTAGTTTCGCGACGCTGCTTACGTCTCCATAGCCATTGTCACCATCAGCAATTACTGGCGTATCTCTCGCAGCCTCCACAACATGCCCAATTGTATTAACCATTTGTTCCGCAGTAACCAGGCCTACGTCTGGTTTACCAAGCAGACTTCCGGCCACACCAAATCCCGAAAGATAAATGGCTTTAAATCCTGCTTGAGCCGCCAGTAACGCAGACAATGCATCATAGGAACCTGGAACAACTATGCTGTCTCCGTTTCTTAGAATATCTTTAAGCATGGCATATCTTCACTGGTTAAAGTTTTAATTTAATTCAGGATAAGGGGAAAGGAGAGTAGCAGAAACTTAATCCTATTGGGACGCCCTAGCCTGATTCTGTATCGACAATGTTGCAGTGACTAGTTAGCATGCAGTTACAAGCGAGGAGAAGTTTCATGAAGCACCTTATTAAAATCGCCATTTCAATAATTGCCCTTTGGTATACATTAGTAGTAGGTGCACAAGGCGATCTACCCAACATTAGCAGCTTAGATAGCGGATGGAACGCTATCACAACAGATGGTGTTTGTTCGGCAGGCACACCTTATCAGTTTTATTCCAAACCTTCTGCAGACAACTCTGAAGTCTTGGTTTACTTTAATGGAGGTGGCGCCTGCTGGTTTGGTGAAGCATGTGACTTAAATATGCAACCAAACGTACATACACCTTTTGCAGAAATGGACGCCAACAATCCTGCCAATATGCGGGGCATTTTCAATTTCGAAAATTTAGAAAACCCCTTTGCCAACTACTCAATAGTGGTCGTACCCTATTGTAATGGTGATGTACATGTCGGCGGCGTTGAACGGGAGTATACTTATCAAAACGAATCGGGTGAAAATATAAATGTAACCGCATATCACAATGGCTTCGTTAATAGTCAGACCGTATTGGACTGGGTCTATAAAAGTTTTTCTGCACCTAGTAGAGTTGTGGTTAGCGGCAGTAGCGCTGGCGCAATTGGTGGTTCGTTCTACGCAGGACTTATTGCAGAACACTATGATGATACACCGGTTATATTAATCGCCGATGCTGCAGGTGGTTATGCTTCTCCGTTTATCTATCGCACCTTTGAGGCCTGGGATGTTGCAAGCATCTTGCCTAACTGGCCTGAGTACGCAGGTGAAACGAATCAATCTTTAACATTTCAGGATTTTTATATTGCCAGCGCCAATCACAATGAAAATTTGACCATAGCGCAATACAACACTGCCGAAGACATGGTGCAGTACAACTTTTCTTACTTGATAGGTGATCCTCAAGGAAGTTTTTCTCTTCCACAGCGCATACTTAACAATTATCTGGAAATTGAAAATAACACCGATGAGTTTTCCCATTACACTGCTGGAGGTAGCACCCATACTATTATGGGCACTCCAATGTTCTATCAGTATTCAGTTGAAGGTGTTCGCTATGTAGATTGGGTGTCTGACTTGATTAATGGAAATCCAGTTGCTGATATCTCTTGCGTCAACGAAGCCGCGGGTTGTGCGAACGCTCCTGAATAAGATTTTTAGGTTTTGCTAGTTCAATAGTCGAATTAGCGATCATGGAACATTTCCCTTACACGATCTGTAAATTCGGTTGCATCTCGATTACGCGCAGCACGGAGCATGTTACCCATACCATAGTTACCCTCATGACAGGCGTATTCGTAGAGCTGGGAAGAAACCTTTGCCAGCGTAACTATTGCCGTTAGCTTATCGGTAAATGTGGATAGATCATCTATAGTGAATTCATAATTAATAGTTTCAGGACCAATTCGAGTTAATCTCTCATAAAGAACTTTATTTTTTGAAGAGCCATAACCTTCGAAGCTTTGGGTTAGCCCATTAAAGTTTTTAGTTGTAATTACCAGAGTATCTCCATCCCAATAACCTCGAGAATCGCCTGACCACTGCCCAACCTTTGGATCCAATTCAGGTCCTTTTGTTAGTCTAATCAAACGAGCATCGTGCACCATCTCAGCAAAGATAACGACATAATCTTTGTTCTGAACGATCTGAACATTGTTATTATAAACACTTGGCATTAATTGCGGTCCGGCATTGAAACCAACCAGACAACGCTCTGATAGTCCGCGATCTTCAGGACCGTCTCGACCAATACCACCTACTGCGAATCGCACTGGACGTTCACCTGGAACATCTCGCTCGCCACCTGGTTGATGAGTTATGCCTTCAACCAGCTCTGGCAGACGACCGTTTAATGGATAAACCAAGAGCGAAGTGCGCACAACACCGTCGACTCGCGCTCTCTCCATCCACATAGTGTCGTTATAAAAGGCTTCGACCCCGGTAGATGTTCGGCTGGGCTCACGTCTTCTTCCAATGGAAAATCTTTCCCGCTGTGCTGCTAATACTTCTTCTTGGGTAAGAAACTGGCGATCACCAAATTCTTCGGGGCGTTCCGTTGGCACATTAGATGCGAAATTCCAAACACCCTGCAGATCTGGTTGGCCCCATTGAGTTTTAGGTACTAAGTATTCTTCTGCGGCAAATACAGTACTGCTGCTCTGGATGACCAGGAAGATTAAAATAATTTTAAGTTTGTTGCAGGTCATAAGAATTATTCCAAATACAGATTAAACCCTCACCCCAGATTCAATCATAATAGGATCTGAGATTTGTTGGCCATTAGCGTATTCCGAATAAGACATTTCATCGCTTGGGACTTGATTAATTGCTCTGACTAAATTCATGCTTATAATAACTCTGCCGAACGCGGAAAATCCCTGCATGTCTGCGTTGCAGAGCTAACCGGAACCCAAGCAGGCTTAGTCGCCTATGCATATAAAGAATTCCACAATTACTGTTCCAACTCCAGAACATGACATGGAGACAGTACTATCAATATAAAAAATACCGCTTTCCTAATTTGCTTTCTTATTGGCGACTACCGATCACTGCTAGCGCACCAAACGGTGTATTAAATTCTCCATTTAAAGCATCCCCTTCAACTGAACCACTAAAATCCAAAGTAATGCTTTGCCCCTGAGCGTCGATGCTGGTTGAGAAATTGAGGGCGTTGCCATCGAAAGTTATTCCTTCGATCTCTTGTTCACCCTGCAGTCCACCCATGCTTCCAGTGCCATCTGCATCAATAGTTAAAACTACTTGTTGGGCACCCAATGGAGTATTTAATTCAACATCCCATATGCCCACGGCTGGTGGCGCAGATGCAGCACAACCGATCAAGGCAGTTGCAATTAACAGTAATCCAAAAATAGTTCGTAAATTCATATTTTATTTGCTCCCAAAATCATCATCAGTTTAAGGGCTATAACTAACCCCCATCCCCGCTCTTACGTCATTATTAACACCGTATTGTGCAATAGGATAACGCAGACCGTTCGCTGAGAGTTGTTTTAATCCTTCAATAACTTTCGGCAAATAGGTCGGTGGTATAGCCATTAACAATTCGTCCTCCATTACACCGCCATATCGACGTTCGGCGAAACAAGGAATCGATAGACTGGGCTCCCCAGTAGATAGCGCCCTGCCCCAAGAGTCGGCGCAGGAAGACTCACCGACACATCCCCATTCCAATTTTTTGTACCCAGTCCACTGTAGTCCGTTAATAAACAGGATCATCTGCGCCGGTGTTGCATAGATTAAACAGATATCTGGCGGTGAAAGACGCCCGCTTACCAAAGGACTTACCGCCATGGCCTGATATTTGCCAAATGGAACTACGTCCATTGCATGTTGATGGGCGCTAGCGTTTTCATGATCGGCGTACCAGACACCGCTCATACGATCACCAGATAACCACTCTTCATCTCTTGGAGATAATCCAATTACCGTTTTACACTGCGCTCCGACGAGATCCTCTGCAGTAATACCAACAGTCCAGCCATTCCTTGCTGCCATGCCAACAATCTGGTCCGTGGTATGAATGGCATTGGGTCGACGTATTCGCTCAATCGCTTCCATCTCTTCAATTGCTTCAAAGAGTTTCATACCGATAGGCATGGTACGAATACGCAGGAACTGGCTTAAAGAATTGACGATGTCCTTAAAGTCGAAGTTGTACTGATCGGTGGTGATTACATCCGACATGACGCGCTCCAATTAATCAAAGATTGATTGAATTATATGCTAATCAGATAATTTATTAAGAGCAGTTCAGACTATCGACGACTCGCGATAAGCTACCCCGTTCCTGGCATGATAGTGACTGGATGGAAGGCGATAGTTCAAAGGCGTTGTTTGGAATGGAATCTGCTTGTAATTTCAGATGGGCGAATATGCGACGGCTGTCGTAAGGTGCGGCTTCAAGATAACCATTATCATTAATATCCGCCGGCAAAAGTTTCAATCGAACCCAGCCACGCACATTGCCTCCAATTTCCATCAAAGCCAACGAGTTTGCATTAGGTTTGCGCCATTTTGGTAGTCTTGAGGCAAAATTTGTACGAACTGAGATGGGCCTTGAAGCATCGAACATTATGACTAAGGACGACAGTTTTGGTCTTAACGGTACCGGGCGATGGGTCGTCGAATCGACAGATGAC
>ENA-UPTF01002322-UPTF01002322.1-marine-metagenome-genome-assembly--contig:-NODE-2322-length-11102-cov-2.232200_pt1 | contig 11102 bp, 11 predicted proteins | sample MGYA00238166_ERZ767019 | MGnify/ENA primary metagenome ERZ767019 (study PRJEB28930, sample SAMN06266391) | marine metagenome | isolation source: Sea water from 250 m depth | place: Atlantic Ocean... | reverse complement strand
AGAGCTTGCTTTTGTAGAGGAATAAGGTGAGCTTGGATTATATGGATATTTTTCATCTGATCTTCCTTTAATTACATCTCCATATACTTCATCTGTAGATATATGAATAAGTTTTATTTTTTTTTTAGAAGCTAAAATAGATTCTAATAAATTATAGGTTCCTAAAATATTACTATGAATAAAATTGTAAGGTGTATCAATAGATCTATCCACGTGAGTTTCTGCAGCTAAATTAAAAATACCAACAGGCTTGTACCTTTTTAGTATTTTTAAAATTTTATTTTTATTATTTAGATCAAGTTTAAAAAAGATATAATTTTTATTTGTATTTAAATTTTTTGTATTATAAGGATTAGCTGAATACTTTAATGAATCAATATTTATCACAAAATATTTTTTTTTAAGTAAATATTTAACAAGATTACTTCCAATAAATCCAGAACCACCTGTCACTATAAATTTTTTCATATTTTGTTTTTTACATTAGTAAAAACTGTTAGTATAGTTGTTATTCTAAAAAAGTTAGTATTCATTATAGTATGTCAATATCTAGGCAAAATTTATCAGTAGTAATAGTAACTCTTAAAAGCGAAAATGTAGTGCATGATTGTATTAAGTCGATCAATCAAGATCTCCCTATAATTGTAGTAGAACAATCTAATAACAATAGCTTTAAGGAGGAGCTGGAAAATAAATATAAAAATTTAAAATGTATTCTTTCTAAATCTAATTTGGGAATGGGAACAGGAAACAATATTGGAATAAGAGCAGCAAAGACCGAATACGTTTTAATATTAAATCCTGATGTAATATTAGAAAAAAATACTATCGAAGAACTTTTTGTGGCAGCAAAAGAATTATCAGATTTTACAATATTGGCTCCCTTAGAAATAAATTATAAAAATTATGGAAGAGTAGTTCAAAAAGATAATTCTAACAATTTGCCTTTTAAAGTTGATTTTGTGGATGGTTTTGCAATGCTATTAAATAAAAAAAAATTTAAAGAAAATGATTATTTTGATGAAAACTTTTTTATGTATTTAGAAAATAACGATTTATGCAAAAGAGTTTTTAATAAAGGTGGTTCAATTTTCATTGTACCAAATTCAAAAATTAATCACTTGGCAGCAAAAGCTGTTAATGAAAAATTTTCAGTTGAAATTGAATATTCACGAAATTGGCATTGGATATGGTCTAAATACTACTTTAATAAAAAACATTTTGGTTTTTTAAAAGCTTTTTTAAGCGGCATTAAAAGTTATTTCTCTTCTATCTTAAAGTTTTTATTTTATTCTTTTTTTAATAATAAAGTTAAAAGAAAAATATATTTCAATAGAGCTTCAGGATTTTTTAATGCTTTGATAGGTAAATCATCAAAGCAACAACAGCTAAAGCGGGTATTAGAGAGTTGCGCTCAAGGAGTAAGGCCATAAACCATACTCCTTGAAACAAAACAAAGTTAATAATCGAGCGCGATATCATCGCCAGAATGACCAAAACGAGGTTTACGGGCAACTAAATGCACTGTACTGATAGCACGGGTTCTAAACGCACCTTCACAGTAAGCTAAATAAAATAACCATAAACGATAGAATCGTTGGTCAAATTTGACTTTATCTATTTCAGGCCAGCTAGCGACAAAGCGCTCGCGCCAATCAGCCAATGTTCTTGCATAGTGAACGCCAATATCTTTTACACTATGCACAACCATGTCTGTTTGCTGCTTTATTTGCTTATTCATTTCATCTAAACAAGGCAAACAACCAATTTTTTCTCCGTAATTTAAACCTGTAATATAGAAATTAGCAACTTCCTCATTGGTTACTAAATGCCCATCGTTATGGTGGGCCATTACTTGTGCTGTGTGGTAAATACTGCCAAATTCTGAACCTATTTTAAGATTTTGTAAAAAAAGATCTTCATCTTTTCCTAAAGTATAAAACCATATTCCACATCTAAGAGGTAATTTAAACTTTTCACAACATCTTTTATATTCATCAATTTCTTCTAGAGGAGGAGTTTTTTCTACATAGTCAAACGCTTCAGATTCAGCAGCCATACTAAATTGTTGCTCCAGTGTTAATGGAGGCTCACTATCAGTATGAAGAATTCCAAATACTGAACATCCTATAAATAAATCATTCATCTAATAATCTCATTTATGTTTTTACAATATATCCCATATTTTTAATCTCAATCAATGTTCAAAATTATGCATTAAATTAAATGATTAAAATAATCTTAAAAAAAATAGTTATTTTTTTTCCAAATTATTTAAAAAAGTATCAAGTTCTTTTTCTTCTATTTCCACTATATGTTTTTTTTCAGGGAAAGCACCAGAATGCACATCATCATAAAATTCTTGAAAAGCATCTTCTCGTTCTTTTTGTAATCTTTCAAATTCTTTTAAAAAATTTCTATATGATTTTGAATGACGAGGGACATGTCCTGTTGTGGATAAAAGAACATCACATCCAAATAAATATTCAACATCACATCCAGGACCGCTACCCATAGACATGACTATAGGTTTAACTTTTTTAGAAATAGCCTCAGCAACTTTATACGGAACGCATTCCATTTCAATTGCAACGCCACCAGCATCTTGTATTTGTAAACAATGATCATAAACCATCATAGCATCCTCAGCCGTTTTACCTACAGCCACGTATCCACCTGTCCATGTTCGTCTACTAGGAGCTAATCCAACATGTCCTAAACAAGGTATACCCTCTTTGTATAAATCATTAATCATTTCAAATCTGTTATGACAGTAAAGCATATCAATACCATGCTCTAAAAATTTAAACCCTAATCTCTTAGCGTCATCCGTAGTTGGAAAAAGTGTATCTGGAGCACCACAATGCATAAAGGCGCTTGGGGCCGCTTCTCTAATTTTTATTAATTCATCAAAGCTGGGTTGATTATCAGGATTTGTATATTTTCCTGGCGCCCCTGTCGCCATCATTTCAATGCCAACTTTTTCAATAGCCAAAGCTTCTTCTACATTTTTAGCTAAAAGACAGACAAGTTTTTTTTTGCCCTTTAATTCAAATAAATCTTTAACAGTTAACTTTTTTTTCATAGATTAATTCTATAATATTTTTATTAAATTAAAAATAATATTTTTATAGAAAAATGAGCATAAATAATCCATTTGCATTAAATCATATATTAGCTCCAAACTTAAATATACATGATTTTTTTCAACTAGCAAAAAATTTGAATATACAAAATATTGAAATAAGAAATGATTTACCAAAAATATCACTCTACAATATTAATGCAAAGATAATTAAAGAATTAGTGAATAATTATAATGTCAACATACTTTCAATTAATGCATTACAAAAATTTAATATTTGGAATAAAGAAAGAAAAGAAGAACTTATATCTTTAAGTGAATTTGCAAAAAAATGTGATTGCAAAGGAATTGTTTTAGTTCCCCTAAACACTGGGGAATTTATTAATAAAGTTGAACGCATAAAACTTTTATATAATTCTTTAAAAAACATTACTCCAATTTTAAACGACTATGGATTGCTAGGGTATATAGAGCCACTCGGTTTTGAAATATCTTCACTACGATTGAAAAGTGAAGTAGCTGAAGTAATAGATCAAATCTCGACAAAATCTAATCTAAAAATTTTACATGATACTTTTCATCATTATTTAGCAAATGAAGAGGCAGTATTTCCTAACTTAACAGGCTTAGTTCATATTTCAGGTATTTCTGATACAAGAATAAAAAATAATGAAATGAAAGACGACCATAGAGAGTTAATTAACAATAACGATGTACTTCAAAACGTAGAACAAATAATGAATCTAAAAGAATCTGGATATAATGGTGTATTTTCTTTTGAGCCTTTTTCTAAGAAAATTCAAAATATAGATAATCCGCACAATGAAGTACTTAAAAGCATTAATTATTTAAATAATGCTTGTTCTTTAAACTGAAACGTATAATCCTTTCTTTCTACTACAATCATTAAAACTTAATATATTAATTTTTTTTTATGAAACATTATTTTATAGGCGCACTCGCTTTAATCTTTTCTACATTTATTGGATCTTGCGGAGATGCAATTATGAAATTTATAAGTAGTACTGGATTTCAATGGTATCATTTTTTTGCGATTGGAAATACATTTTCAATTATTGGATTGCTTATAGCGATGCATTTTGTTGGAGGCATAAAAAAAAATTTAACTTTCAAAAAATACAATGTGCCTATTTTCCGAGGCATAATATTCACTTCAATGCCCCTAGTGGCATTTCTGTCATTAAATCATGTTCCAATTAGTACTTACACTACATTAATGATGCTTGCTCCACTGAATACTGTTATTCTTTCTTATTTTATACTAAATGAAAAAATTAATAACATTTCAATAATTGCAGTTATCTTTGGTTTTTCTGGTGTATTATTCTTTTTAAAACCTTCTGCAGGTTTAAGCATATTTCTATTAGGCCCTATATATATATCTGTTTTTCAAGCTGTAATGTATGTAACGGCAAAAAAATACCATGAACTTGGAAGTTCTATTGGTTACACTTTTTTTCTATGGATTTTCCCAACATTATTATCCTACGTATTTTTCTTAACTGATCCTATTATTCCATCAATGAATATTTTAATAATAATTATTTGTGGAGCTGTATTTTTACTAATCAGTGTTTTTCTATGGAATTATGCATATTACCAAGCAGGAAACTATACACAAAAAATTAGTCCTTATATTTACAGTCAAATTATTTGGGGAGGATTGATAGGAGTAATTTATTTCAATGAAAAAATTGATTTTTTTATGTTGCTTGGCGCACTTATAATAATTTTTTCTGGAATCATAACAATGAAAAAAAAATAACTTTACAACTTCTTACAACCTAATTTTTCTAAATAAGACAAACTTTTCATAGCATAGTTGATTGAATCCAAACCTTCATTTGGATCAATGTCTTGTTCAATAGTGGCGTAACCATTGTAGTTTATATTATTTAATTGGTTTATAATTTTTTTAAAATCAATAACTCCATTGCCCAGTGGACAAAACACCTGATTCTTAACAGCAGAATCAAAATCAAGATTATTATTGTAAACCATATTAAGAACGTCCTGATTTATATCTTTAAAGTGAATATGCATAATTAAGTTAGAATATTTTTGAATAGTTTGACAAACATCAACGCCACAATAATATAAATGAGCTGTATCTATACATATTCCCATATATCGCGAATCAACATCATTAATTATATTTTCAATTTCTAATTCATTTTCAATATAAGTTCCTGCGTGAGGATGTAGTACAGGTTTTAAACCAAAATCTTCATAGCAAATTTTTGATATTTTTTTTAAAAAACTAACTAGAAGTTTATACTCCGATAAATCCAATTGACATGCAATTGAATTTTTTCCTGATGTTTTCATTCTTTTTACATCTAGATGGTCAATTATAACATAAAATTCAGCATTAAGTTTTTTTAGCAAATCACAGGTTTTAATTATTTTTTTATTAATCAAATCATGCTCTTTAGAAATATGCAAATTATCAAAAATAAAACCTCCTATAATTTTTAAATTAATACTATCAATATGTGATTGTATCTCTTCTACATCTGTAGGCATATATCCATATGGGCCTAATTCAGAATAATGATAGCCAGCTTCTATAATCTCTTTCGTAACTTTTTTCCAATGAGGGTTGCTTGCTGAATCAGCATAAGCTACACCCCAAGAACATGGTGAATTAGCAAGTTTTATAGACATATCTTAATGTAATCTATTTTTTTAATTCTTCTAATTTTACCCATCTTTTTTCTATTGATGACTTTATAGCTGCATCAATAATAAGTTGAATATCTGAAGCCCATCTAAAATTTGGATATGCTTCACGCTTATTAGCTATAGCTTCAATAAACTCCCTAACTTCAAGTATTTTATAATCATGATATCCAATACCAAGACCCGCTACAGGATGAAAATTTGCAAATTTTTCATTAAACGGGCCCATTTCAATTTTTTTAAAACCTCTTAATTCCAATTTATCATTATTATCATAAAATTGAATTTCATTAATTTTTTCATTGGAATACCTTATTGCACCTTTATCTCCAGTAATTGTATATTTAATATCATTTTTATTTCCATTAGAAACTCGAGAAGTTTCAATAATTCCCAAACCATTATTTTCAAACTTGAATAATGTAATTGATTTATCGTCTGTTTCATTCTTTATTAATATTTTTTCTTTATTTGTATTTTTACTCCACAAAGAATTGTCTTCATTTGCTTTAGGTCTTTCTGTAATATAGATATTTAAATGGCAATAAACTTCATCAATCCTTTTGTTTGTCAGATGTTTAAAGAACGAAAAAACATGGGAAGCAGTATCTCCAATGATACCTGAGCCTGCTTTTTGGATTTCATTTCTCCATGAGTGAGGCAAATTAGGATCTGCTAAAAAATCCGCTATCATTTCACCTCTAAAATGATGAATATTTCCCAATTTATCTTCATCAATAATATTACGAGCAAGAAAATGAGCTGGGTTCTGAATATAGTTAAAACCAACTAAAGTTTTTATTCCTTTCTGTTCAGCTAAATTTGCTAACTCTAAAGCTGTTTTATAAGAATTTGTTAATGGCTTTTCACAATATATATGCTTTCCTTCTTCTATTGCTAGTTTTGCTATTTCATAATGAAGATAGTTTGGGGTATTAATATCAATTATATCTATTTCAGGATTTTTAACTAGATCTTTCCAATTTGAACTGTAATTTTCAAAACCAAATTCTTTTTGAACTTTAATTGCTAAATTATCATTAGATTCACATATAGTATGAAGAATTGGAACAAAAGGATCTGGGCCAAAAATTTGTCTTTGTGCTTTGTAGCAGAATGAATGAGTTTTACCCATCCATCCAGCTCCAATCAAACCAACATTTAGTTTTTTCATCAAAAATTATTTTTTAATTTTTGATTTTTCTTTATCTGGTATGTCTTTAATCCATATATCAAATAGTTGATCTGCTTTATCTTTTCCCCAAACAAAATTAGCTTTTTCTGAAAATAAAACTCTTTCTAATAATTCCACGGCCTTTTTTACGCCCTCTTTTCGAGACATCATTGTATCTTCATGTTCAATACTTAAAACATCTTCATAGCCAACAGAACGAACTGCTAATAAAAATTGACTCCACCATGTTTCATCATGACCATGGCCGGGGGTTGAAAAATTCCAAGATCTTTTTTCAACATCTGCAAACCAAGTTGTTTCCATTAATGTATTTAGTCCTGCTTTTGAATGATTAATTGTTGTATCTTTGATATGAACATAAAAAAGAGCTTCATCTAAATCTTTTGCCATTTGAATGGGATCTCCTCCCATCCACATAACATGACTTGGATCAAGATTGGCTCCAATATTTTTACTAACCTGATCACGAACTCTATGGGTTGTTGGAGCATTATACACCATGTCTCCTCCATGCAATTCGAAACAAAGTTTAACACCTAATCCTTCAGCATATGTTGATACATCCTTCCAATAAGGTATTAAAACCTCATTCCATTGCCATTCCAGTATTTTTAATTTTTCGGGTGGCCAACATGAAACAATCCAGTTAGGATTAATATCTCCAGGACCTGCAGCACATCCAGATAATAATATAACTTTATCGAGTTTTAGAATTGAAGCTAACTTAATTGTTTTACGTATTACACCATCATGCGCTTTTCCATATTCCCCTGGTGCAAGAGGATTTCCATGACACGATATTGCACTTATTTTAAAATTATAATCTTTAATTTTCGATATTCTTTCATCTCTGTGTTTTTGATCTTCAAGCATTCTATCAACTTGAAAAAATTTTCCAGAAGTATAATTTCCGCATGAGAATTCAAGTTGTTGAAGTCTTAATTCAGTACATGTTTTTAATAAAGAATCAAAATCATGATCTACTAAAGCATCTGTTACAAGTCCAATTTCCATAATTATTCCTTTATATAAAATATTATCGTTATTTATAATTACTTACAATATATATATTACCAGATAATTCGCTTAAAACAATATCACCGTTTTTTCTTTGCAAGATAGTTTGGGGTCTATCTAATTTTTTAAGAATTTCATTTAATTTTTTTTTTTTAAAATTATAAATTAATAATCTTCCATCTTTTTGAGCAAATTCTTTTTCATAATCAAAAGTTCCCATTTCCAAAATTGCTAGATTACCATCACTAAGAAATTCAATATCAACAGGTGAATTTAGATTTTCAATTAATATTGATGATTCTTTATTACCATTAATACCATCGTTGATTTGTAAAATTTTACCCGAACCTTTAAAATAAGGAAAACCTCCAAATATTGAAACATAAATAGTGCCATCATTGTTAATTGCTATCCCAGTTGGAACTGAATCTGTTAAGTATGGTTCAGTATTAGAAAATTCTGTAGGTGAAAGAACTTGCATATCTTCTTGTTTTTGAATAATTTTATCAAAAAATATTAATTCAAAAAAATTATTATTTTTATCAATTTTTGTAATATTATTCTTGCCGCTATCAATTAAATAAATATCGTTTTCATAAAATGAAAAATCATATGGATTCCAAAGATCATTTGTAATAACTGTAATATTCTTTTCTAATTCTAAAAAAGCATGGTCGTATATATGGTCTTCAAGACGATTTATATCGGCCCAGCCTTGAGAAATATAAAGTTTGTCATTGTAAAATTTAATTTTATATGGCCCTGTAGGATATCCCATAACATCAAATCCAAACGGTAGTCCTTCATAATAAATTTCTAAATTATTTTGGTTATTATATGAATAAATTTTTCCATTACTTAAATCTGAAATTAGTAAATCACCTTTTTTTTCAGTTAAACCGGAAGGATAGGTTATATTAGTTTTCAATATTTCGTAACTATACGATGAGTCAACGATAGTTGGTTTTGCTAAAATTATATTATTTGCAAAAAATAAAAGAAGAAATAACTTAAAAAAAATTTTCATCTATTCAATTATTTTGACACATCGAAAGCCGCCATTTGCAGCAAAACGAAAATCACCATTATAAGCCATTCTATAAGTAGATCTTAATTTCCAAGCATTATTTTTCCAACTACCGCCTCTTAGTACTCTAAATAATTTTTCTTGATCATTATTATTTTTATAAGAATAATACCATCCGTCCATCCATTCCCAAACATTGCCAGTTAAATCCATCACTCCTTCTTCATTTTTACCAAGAAGAAAACTACCAACAGGGGATGTTGCTTCGTATCCATCTTTAATGTCTGGATTACAGCATTCTTTACTTCCCATATTAACAAGCTTAGGATTAGGTTCGTCATTACCCCATGAATATAGATTTCCATTCAAACCCCTAGTTGCTCTTTCATATTGCGCCTCTGTTGGAAGATTAGCATTATAAAATTTACAAAAATCACTAGCATCTTTCCAAGACAGCCCAACAACAGGATGTGTGTTTTTTCCTAAATAAAAATGTTCATAAAAATATGAATTTCTATTACCTGATAAAGAAACATAATCATTGAAAATTTCATTGGATATCTCATACATATTTATGTAAAAATTTTCTATATTAACTAAGGTTTGAGGTTTTTCGTTTTCTTCACCTCTATTATTGCCAAAAACAAATTCTCCACCTTTGATAAATATAAATGGATTTTTTTTTTCAAATAAACTTTCAGCAAAACTTTCTGATATCAAAAAAAAGAAAAATAAAATAATAATATTTAATCGATAAAAAAACATAAAATTATAAATTTTAATTTTATAATTAATAAATATTAAAATTATTCAATAATTCTATCTTCACTTTTTGAGTCAAAAAAATAAATTTTATTTTTATTTAAACTTAAAGCAATAGGTGAACCTATAGAAGTTTTATAATCACTTTCAGTTTTTGCAATAATTAAATCATCGCCTAGTTTTACTGTTACATAGGTGGAATCACCGGTTAATTCAAAAGAATAAACTTCTCCTTTAATATTGCCATCCTGTGCAACATTCATGTCCTCAGGTCTAACGCCTAAAATAACTGAGCCTCTATCTTTAATTTGAATACTTTCTTCACCAATATAATTATTAATAAATTTATTATTTTTTATTTCACCATGAATAAAATTCATTGGTGGCGATCCTACAAATCCAGCAACAAATAAATTGCTGGGATTATTATATATTTCGCTAGGTGATGATACTTGGGAAATTTTAGCATTATTCATAACAACAACTCTATCTGCAAGAGTCATTGCTTCAACTTGGTCGTGGGTAACATAAATGGTTGTAATACCACATTTGGTATAAGGCTCAGTAAAACTAAGAGTAAAATTGCCCTATTATCTTTCCAAACATAAATAAGACCGTCAATTAAGAATTTCACCACATTGGTTTCTTTTTTGTTTGAGCCATCGTTGTTTGCGAAAGGTGTCCTCATAGGTATAAAGAATAGAACTGTACCTACATAAAGCAGTGCTTCAAATGTAAAATTCCAGAAAAACCCCAAACTCGCTATAAGGATACCGCCTATAAATGGACCAATTGCGCGGGTGCCTGTAATAGTTAAGACATTGGTTGCGAAAGCATTGCCGATATCCTTATGCTCGACGGTGTTGGCAATTAATACATGCCGCATTGGTTTCGTTACTGTGAACGTAGTTCCACTAATTAAGACATATGCGAATGTATGCCAGACAGTTACATGTCCTGAGAGAACTAGCAGCGCAAATCCAAAGGCTAATAGTGCCATAAAGGACTGCAAAAATATCACTAATTTTCTGCGATCCAGTTTGTCCCCAAGAACTCCTCCCCAGGGAGTAAATATAAGCCCGGGTAGGGTATTGAGGCCCCCGATGGTAACTACTAGAAATGCTGAGGTGGCTAAACCTTCAGTTAAATCTCTCACCAGCCAACCTACGGTTAGCAGTTGCATCCACTGAGCGCTATTAGAGCAGAAGTTTCCTAACCATAGTAATCGGTAGTTGGGGTAGGCTATCCATGAATCTAATGTGTGCAGGTGTTTTAGGACGCTGGGATCTAGTTTGAAACGGGACATTTCTAAG
>ENA-UPTF01002320-UPTF01002320.1-marine-metagenome-genome-assembly--contig:-NODE-2320-length-11104-cov-3.060397_pt1 | contig 11104 bp, 7 predicted proteins | sample MGYA00238166_ERZ767019 | MGnify/ENA primary metagenome ERZ767019 (study PRJEB28930, sample SAMN06266391) | marine metagenome | isolation source: Sea water from 250 m depth | place: Atlantic Ocean | study... | reverse complement strand
AGTTCCGCAACTGATATACCAAGCGCTTTTGCTTTAATATCGATAAAAGCACAATCCAATCCAGCCAATGCTTTAGCCGCAACACCCCATCTACTCTGCCGAGTGTTAATCGCCATTTCATTGAAACGCATCTCAAACGCACGTGGATCCTTTCCAATAAGCGAAGGCTTAAGATCCCTGATAACACCTTCGATACCATGGGGTGATTTTCCATCGGAACACTCCCCCCAACCCACTAATCCTTCATCTGTCTCAACTTTGACAAACATCCAGGGTCGCCAGCCCGCATCCACGATAAAAGTTTTTATGTCTGTAATTTTCATTTTTTGCCCTCGATTACTTTAATAGTTTGTACCTAGCTGAATGATAATCTGCTGATCAAGTATTTGTTATAAATGTGGTTCTAAGCTCTTTAAGTCTCTCTATGACCTCGCCGTCGAAAGGACCTTTGTCAGCCGCAGATATGGCTTGCTCAATATGATCAAATGAAGACAAACCAACTAAGGAAGTCGATATTTCCTCAAAACTTATTGAGAATCTTATTGCAGCCTCCACCATGGAGGACGCATAACCCTCTGTGATTAAAAAGTTAAAATTGGAGGCCTTGTTAAAATCGTCATCTAGTGTTTCACCAGTAGCTATAGGGGCAACAGACTGGGCGGCAATCTCATGTCTCTCGGTAATACCAGTTAATGCCCCTGCTGCCAACACCCTTATCCCAACAGTGCCAGCACCTACACTGGCAGCCACTGAGGATAAATTTTCATAGTCTTGATATGAAAAACGGGGCGGAGCTGCCTCAACCGAAGAAGCGTTCAACATATTGAAGCAAGTATGTATTCCACTTGGTTTAAACTGGGCTACGCAGTCTTTTATGGCAATTGTCTCCCCTAAGCCATTAAACCCCCAATATCTTATTTTCCCTGCCTCTACAAATCTCTCAAAAACAGTGACGATTTGCTCCAATTCCCGCTCAGAAATGACTCCTTGGAAAGGAGAAGGGATCGCCCCTATTCTGTCATGGGTATATACAATATCGACAGAATCAAGTCCAAGGCGAGACAAACTATTTTCGATCTGGGTTTCTATAGCGTTTGGTATATCTGAATATTCACTTGGCGACAACCTAACCTTAGTCCCAACGATCGCATCAGAAGCTCCTATTTCACGAAGTATAGCTCCGGTATGAATTTCTGACAGGCCATCGCCGTACATCCTCGCTGTATCAAAGTAATTAACTCCATGTTCCAAAGCGTACTCTACAGAACGAATCATATCTTCATGCTCACCACGAACCATTAAACCCCCTACAGCTCCACACCCAAACCCGAGTACTGAGACATCAATATCAGTACTACCAAACCTACGATATTCCACTGAAATTCTCCTTGATTAATACTTTGATAAAGATTATTTGACGTGTTACTCACATATAACGCAGCGTGATTGTCGGAGTGTAACGGATTTTCCATCCTCTCTGCGGAGGTAATTAATCTAGAATACAGAAAGAAAGTTTCAAATCAATTCTAATGATGATATGGCAGTGAAAATGTCGCAGAAAACTATCGGGGAAACCTCACCAAGGTACCACGGTCTCGATGCGCTACGAGGAATAGCGATGTTGCTCGGCATTCTGCTTCATGCCTCCATCCCCTACTTTGCAACGTTAGTGAACATTGAACGACTCTGGCCCGCCGATGACGATCAGTCCGTTGTTCTACTACTCCTATTTGACTTCATTCATGCCTGGAGAATGCCCCTGTTTTTTCTGATAGCCGGCTTTTTTACTCATCTACTTTTGGAACAACGGGGACTTAGAAGCTTGATCTTAAACAGAGTCACCCGTGTAGGCATACCTCTCGTTATATTCGGCACTATGACAGCTCTGTTAATCCCCTTCCTTTGGATTTATGGATGGACTGGCGAATTTGACCTTCAGTCATTTCAAAACACTGCTGACAAAGGCCTAGACCTTAAATCCAGTGGAGGAATTATCGCCCACCTATGGTTTCTCTACTACTTACTGTGGCTCTACTTAACAATTGCCATCATTAAATCTCTGTGGTCCGTAAAATCTTCATTATTAGTCCTAATCCTATTTTGGTGTTTTTTTCTGGGCGCTTTAATCTACGCTTATGGAATAGGGCCATTTGAAGGCACCGGCATCTTCAAGGCCTTTAGTCTATTGCTTGTGAGTGGCCTGGCCGCGGTTATCGTGACAATTGCTTGTTTCACAACAGGATTAGTGAAGTTGGCACTTAAAACTCCCCTAGTTCACTACATGAGTTTCATTACATACTCACGCATTCCAGTTGTGCTCGCTCTTCTGGCAGCTGTACTGCTGATCTTGCGTGGAGAAAACGAAGCTAAGCCCATTTGGCCCATAAATCTATTGGACTTGCTGTATGCAGGGTTATTTTTCTTCTACGGCTTCGGTTTGTGGAAAAAACGAAACCTGATACAAGTGTTGACCCGCACAAATTCCATGATTTTACTATGGATATTTTCAGCGATCGCTTACTTTGGCCACATAATTTTTTCCGGCATTTCAGACAGTTTAAAATCTACGAAAAACTTCGACCAATTAGAGCTGTTCAACTTCCTAGACACGTCTTTTTATGGCTTCTCCGCAGCTTTATTAAGTTTAGCTTTATTGGGTACTTTTGAGATCGTAATGTCTGGTAGTAATAGTAAGTGGCAGAGGTGGCTCGCGGACTCTTCCTACTGGATATACATAATGCATCTTCCAGTTGTGGCATTCTTTACTTTCTTCTTAGCTCATGCGGACCGTTCCAATTTTCTCCTAACTTATACCGGGCTCCACTGGACGGCAGAAAGTAAGTTTGTTTTGTCCTGCTGTTTTACCATTGCGATCGGGTTTTTTACCTACCGTTACCTAGTTAGATACACACTGATTGGGACACTTCTTAACGGGAAGAGACGCAAAAGCGATGATTCTTGAAAATTTAGACTGTATAATTTCACTAGTGGATTCTCGCTGACATAACCTAAGAAGATTAAGATAGGCTCCCGCAATCGGACAAATTCTCTGTAAAAGTACCTCGCTCATACGAGGTTGTTTGCAACAATCCTCTCTTCCTATCAATTTTTTAATAGGTTAAATTTTGAAAACTTCAATGTAATCAATCAGGAGATTTAAGCTGCAATTCAACGAATTAGACCTTAGCCCTACCATTCTTGACGGTGTCCATAAAGCCGGATATAGCGAGCCAACCGCTATCCAAGAAAAATGCATACCTTTAGCTATAGCCGGTAGGGACGTACTTGGCATGGCCCAAACAGGCACTGGTAAGACTGCTGCATTTGTATTACCAATACTGAATAGCTTGGAAAAAGTAGAACCCCGAAATGGTCGGCTGATAAAAGCCTTAATAGTGGCACCAACTCGAGAGTTGGCGGATCAGATAAATCAAACTATTGTTGATTTAGGTTACAAAACCAACCTCAAAAGCCTTGCCCTCTATGGGGGAGTAAATAAGAGTCCCCAGGATAAATCACTTAGGGGCGGAATAGATATCGCAGTGGCGTGTCCTGGCAGGCTGCTAGATCACGTTTCTGAAGGAACCATCGATCTAAACCATGTAGAAACTCTAGTCTTGGACGAAGCGGACACAATGTGTGACATGGGTTTTCTACCAGATATCCAGCGCATACTGACCCACCTTCCTAAAAGGAAACAAACCCTGTTTTTCGCTGCAACAATGCCAGATGACATTCGGGAATTAACGTCGGGTATTCTCAAGAATCCGGAGACAGTACAGATAGGGACCATAGCCCCCGTTCATACAGTAACCCATGCGTTGTATCCGACGACAGATAAATTAAAAAAGAAGTTGCTACTTCATTTACTTGGTACAACTGCAACCGGGCAAGTAATAGTCTTCACGAGAACAAAACGTCGAGCTCGATTTCTCGCTGCAGACCTAGAAAAATTGAAATACAGTGTCGCCCCCCTTCAGGGAAACATGTCCCAAAACAAAAGGCGTAAAGCAATAGAAGGCTTCAAGAATGGAGAATACGACCTTCTAGTCGCTACTGACATTGCCTCCAGAGGAATTGATGTTTCAGAAATCACTCATGTAATTAATTTTGACATGCCCAATACCGTTGACACCTACATTCATAGAATAGGTAGAACCGGTAGAGCACAAAGTAGCGGAGAGGCATTCACTTTCGCCGTACCCGACGATGAGTTACTGATACGGAAAGTAGAAAGAATCCTTGGGGGCAAGATAGAACGACGCCAATTAGATGATTTTGACTATGGTAGTTTTTCTCCAGATCTTGTAGGGCGAAAATCCGACAATAGAACCCACCGATCATCAAAGACCATGGACAAGACAAGAAATTCCAGTAGGCATGGGAGAAGAGGATCGCCTAGAAAAGATTTCTCTCCAAGAAAAAATCGAAATAATGGGAATAATGATGGTAATCGGCGTTCTACAAAAAAGAGTTCCGGGGAACATTTCAATTCTTTGAGAGACTCTGGCCTGAAAACAGAAGAATCTCGACCGAAAAGAAACTACATGGGGTTCCGAGGAGGTAAGACCGATAAATCCACCCCTAACCCTGACACATTTTCCGATCGAGAGGAATCAACAGATAATAAACTATCCAGTACCAGAAATGGTCGAGCAAAGAGCGCTAGGTCGCGATATTTCCACAAGAAAAAACAGCGTTCCAGATAGGTAACTATTAACAATTACTGGATTTATCACTTCCCACATTCCTCCCCTTCAGTGCTACTATGCCTTGAACTATTGAAAAATGATCGAGGGGAACCATATTGAAGTTTGGACTTTTTTGGCAAGTACCTGGATACGAGGGATCAACCGTAGCGCGCCGGCACATTGAAACAATCCAAGAGATAACTCTGGGCGATGAATTGGGATTTCACGAGGCTTGGCTTGCAGAATCTCCTTTTTACCCTACCAGACCAATGTCCCAGCCTCTCATAGTTGCCGCTGCCGCCGCGCAGCACACTAAAAATATACGTTTTGGGACCTTGGCTACCCAGATTCCCCTACATCATCCACTTGATTTTGCCACCTCAGCAGCTACCACAGATATAGTTACTGGCGGGAGACTGGATTTATGCCTGGGAGGACGTTACGGGGGAGCCTCTAGCCAGGTCATGGGTGTTTCCGCCGATATAGACCAAAATACCAGCCGAGAAATGGTGGCTGAGTTTGCAGACATTCTTCAAAAGGCCTGGGGTACGGAAAGACTTAGTTACCGTGGGAAATTCTGGCAAATTGAAGACGTGCCGGTGGTTCCTCTTCCGGTGCAAGACCCGCATCCGCCACTGCTTCTTGCAGCCAATAGCGACACCAGTTTCACTTTCGCTGGTTCAGAGGGCCTAGGTGTGATAGGTACCACATTTAGCCAACCTATTCACAATTTGGAAAAACACGCTATTGCATTTACCTCCAGCACAACCTCAGCTAAATCTTCGCAAAACCCTCAACCATTTCATATCGCAATCTCACTCTTTGTGGCAGAAACACGAGAGAAAGCTCATGGGCTGATGTCACGTAACTGGCGTGACAGCGATGTCATCGCGGACGGCCCACCTGTACATTCTTCAGCTATTGGAGGAGGAAGACACGATTTTTCTTCCGGAGCAGGTGGATGGGGAACATGGAACTTTGATGAAGCCTGTATTCATTCGATTTACGATGACCCGGAAGGGTGCATTAAAAGACTCAAGATGATCCAGAAAAAAATACCGTCGCTTGACCAATGCATCTTGGAATTCAATCGGAGAGGAAGATTGACCACCGAAGAAGTCCAACGATCAATGCGCTTGTTCGCCGACCAAGTCATGCCGGAATTTAGTTCACAGTCCCACAAGTAAATCACCCGTCAAAGGAGAAGTAATGGTTTCTCAGAAGATAACTGAGATAAGTGTCACTCCTATTCCTGCATATTTTCCGCACGAAATAGGGAGAAATGCGAGAAATACCGGTCACGGAATATCTGGTATTGAATGGCTGGTCCGTGCAAAAACAGACGGAGGGATCGAAGGTTTAACAATAGCGAATACTTTCCTATCCAACCTCGGAGGGAATTCTGTAGACGACTTACTGACAATTCTCAAAGAGGTTTTTCTCGGAATTCGTATATGCGACTTGTTGGAAGTTTCCAATGGAAGAGTGATTAAACCAAAACCAGGACCTGGACGAGCATTCAGAGAGAATGGATGGATGAGCATACTAGCCTACGATCTAGCTGGGAGGGAGTTAGGAGTTTCCGCTGTTGACCTCCTTGGCGGGAAGGTTAGAGATGAAGTTCCCGCTTACGACACCACTCTGTATTTCCAAGACCTACGTAATCCCGATACTTTGAGTAACGGTGTTGCCTCAGTTGTAGACGAAGCCAGAGAAGCTTATTCCCTCGGATGGCGCCAAATGAAAATCAAAGTTGGTCGGGGAGGCAGATGGATGTCCCCAAAATCCGGAGCACAGAGAGACGCCGACGTCGTCAACGCAATCAGGGAGGCCGTTGGCCCAGAAACCGTTCTCTACGTGGATGCGAACTTTGGGTATGAGAACAGGCTAGACCTGCTTGAATTTTTTATTAAAGAGACTCTCCCAGCGAACTTGGGATGGCTTGAGGAAATGATTCCACCTTCACTTGAACAATACAGGGAACTCCGAAAGATACAGGAACGCTTGGGATCAAATGCTTTATTGGTTTGTGGCGAGGTAGACAGAGATCCAATCGGCTATGTTTACATGGACATGGCAGAGGAAGGGGTCTTTGATGGTTATCAACCCGACATAGTCTCTCAAGGATTTTTCCGGTGGAAACAAATTGAAGATCAATTGGAAGGAACCAACGTCGTGTCCCAACCACACTGCTTTGGAAATGGGAACTTTGGAACCCGAGCTGCCCTAATATACGGCGCCTCCTCTAAAGGTTTTATATCACTGGAGGATGAACGCATAGCCCCAAATGTATACGAAAATGACGAATTCACATTTAAAAATGGCGTCTATAAGATTGCTGATGCACCTGGACTGGGTCTAAATGTAGATGAAGAGATATTTCGAAGAAAATACAGTCACAATGAAGACAAAATAGTTCTATAAATTTTAAGAGCGGAAAAATGAGCCAAATTCTCAGTAACCTGCGAATAATAGAACTAGGGACTGACGTTGCCACCGCGAATGTCGGACGATTGCTCGCTGCTTACGGTGCTGATGTAATAACTGTCGAGCCTCCCGGTGGGCATCTTGTTCGTCACATGCCGCCCTTTCCTAATGTAAAAAAGTCCTCAGATCCGAATGAGAGCATACTTTTTGCATACTTGGGCACAGGGAAACGATCTGTTGTTCTCGATTTTGAGGATCCTGAAGACATTGCTAAGGCAACAGATCTCGTTTTAAGTTCAGATGGCGTTATAGATGGATATAGACCCGGAGAACTCGCATCTTTTGGACTTGATCTTGTATCTCTCTCTGAGTTCCAACCCGCTCTATCAGTTGTCCAGATAACTCCTTTCGGACAGACAGGGCCCTATTCTCAATGGCGAACTAGTGCTCTCACAGCATATGCCTCCGGAGGACAGATGTCTCTGACAGGGGATGCAGATAAACCACCATTACTAACCGCCGGACACCAGGCTCACATGCAGGCAAGTCTCCATGCTTTCGGAGGCCTTTTGACCGCAATATATTCCGCCACTAAAACTGGTATTGGTGACATTGTGGATATATCAATACAAGAAGTTCAGACTGCCACTCTGGAGGGCGCAGGACCAGTTGCTCTTTGGTATGGAGGAGACCAACAACGAGGAGGAAATAACCCAAGAGCCCTTTGGGGAGTTCACCCTTGCAAGGATGGCTGGATCGGTGTCGCCTCAATGCCTAGGCAGACTCACTCAGTTCTTGACGTTATGGGGTTATCGGACATGAAGAGTGATCCTCTGTTCATAGACAGTGCGTGGTCACCAGAAGCAGATGAATTACTTAGAATTTTGGTCCCAAATTTCACTATGGAACACACAGCCCAAGAAATTTTTGAAATCGCAAACGATTACCGTGCTCCTTTTGCCATGATTCCCAATCCAGCAGAACTACTCGAATGGCCCCACCTCAAGGAAACAGGTTTCTGGCAGGAAGTAAATCATCCGGTTCTAGGAAAGCACCCGATACCTTCTGGACCAGTATGGTTTACTCTCGACCCCGAAAATCCCAAATCAGAGCCCGATAAGGGGAGCTTTACCAGCGCTCCGTTGGTTGGACAACATACTAAGGAAATTTTTTCGGAGTCGCTGATTCCTAAGGCGACCAAAAAATCAGCCCATATTAATGTCTTTGCGGCACGTAAAAACCTTCCACTCGAAAACATTAAGGTCGTAGATATGACACAGGTTTGGTCAGGACCCTACGCCATGCGCTTTCTAGCAGATATGGGAGCCGACGTAATAAAAATAGAAGGCCCGACCTTTCCTGATCCTGTTCGAACCGCAGGAGGAAATCGCACAGCACCAGCTATTAACCTCTCAAGCTATTTCAATGAATATAACCGAGGAAAAAGAAGCCTCACACTGGACTTCAAGAAAAAATCTGGAATGCAGGCATTGAAGCGTTTAATTAAAACCGCGGATGTTTTCGTGGAAAACTGGTCTTCCGGAGTAGCAGATAGGAATGGATTAGGGTATACCGAAGTAAGTAAGCTTAATCCCAACATCGTTTACATATCGATGCCTGGGTTTGGACACCAAGGCCCCGATGCATCTAGAGTCGGATTTGGACCAACTATAGAGCAAATGGGAGGTCTGGTATCACTTCAAGGTTATGAAAACGATGCCCCTCATAAATCTGGAATTTCCTATGGTGACCCAATCGCGGGTGCAACATGTGCGGCAGCCGCAGTTGCCGCTCTAATTAACAAGGTGATCACTGGAAAAGGCTGCTATTGCCTATTGCCACAGCGAGACGGGGTGACCGGCCTTATTGGCGAATACATAGTTGCTGAAGGGTTAGGCTGCAGCATTCCAACAAGAACAGGCAACAAACGCAACGGATATGCCCCCCACGACACTTACCCATGCCTGCCTGATGCTACACCCAGGCCTATATTGAGCATTTTTCCAAATGACGATGAGGATTTGGAAACTCAAACTATTGATACTGTGACAGATCGATGGGTAGCTATCGACTGTCAGTCAGACGAAGAGTGGATGTCACTTACTGAAATAATTGACGATCCCCGACTTTACAACAGCATCTATTCCACAGTAGAGGGAAGGCTCGCCAACCAGAAACTTATAGATGAAACGATCTCAGAATGGACCTCCACAAAAGACGCTTATGAGATCGCAAAACTCCTCCAGAAAGGAGAAGTAACAGCCGCCCCCGTGCAAAGTGCACTATTACTGGTTAAAGACCCTCATTCTATTTACAGGGATAACTTTATTACCGTAAAACATGATGTGAAGGGTAACCACCTCACGGCACGCCCTACTTGGCGCCTATCCAGGCACTCCAAACTTCCAGAGTTTTCTGGTCCAAGTTTTGGTCAGCATAATGAGGAAATTTTATCCGAGCTCGGGTATTCATTATCGGAAATTGATGCCCTTGAAAAATCCGGTGCAGCGGCTCGACGACTTATAGGAAATAGATAGCGGTAGATTGCTACAATTTCTACTTATTAGACTATTGGTTATATATGACCATCATGTCCTCTAAATAGAGGCCAACATTTTTGTGATACTTTTTGCCATTAATCGATAGCCTTCCGTGTTCGGATGAAGACCATCGTGCAATAAGTGAGAGCTGTCCGCACCTAAGATATCAAGGCCATTGAAATAATAGATGTTTTTATCACCATTACTGCCAAGAATATCTACCGACCTTCTTATTTCCTCTCGCATGCCTTCGAGTGTAAATCCAACAACATTGGCTGTTTCTTCTCTTCCGGGAGAATAAATTGGAGAAAACACAACAATGGGAGTCAGAGGGTGCTTCTCGCGTATTATCTTTATGAACCCAACGATATTGGGCCCAAATGTTCTCTCATTCATTGAGGGATTCGTGTACACATTAATCCCTAGGCAGAGAGATATAAGGTCCGCATCTGCATCCCTAATTACTCTCGCTATCAAAGGGTCGAGATGGCACTGTCCCGCATACCCGAGACAAGTAAGATCCAACCCACGGTTGCGGGATACGATGGACGGCCAGGTTAAGCTAGGAGAATCGGCATCACGACATTGGGTTATAGAACTACCGTAAGTAACCCATTTTGTAAGTTTTCGGGCGTCGGATGCATACAGTGAGGAATCGTCTGGTATCTCCAATCCCTTAAACTTAAATTCCCCATATTGTGGCAGCCACAACTCTATCTCCTTTTTATGAGGTGGAAGCCCAACAAATTGAAATACTTCTCTATTTTCTGTGGCTTCTGATCCAAAATATTCCCCATCAATAAACAAATCAGCAGGACTTCTATCCTTATGAGAATCACAACTGAATGCCAGTTTATTTGCATCACTTCTAAAAGTTAATCGGACTCCCGCAGGCATCGCGGCCCTACCCATGAGATCGATGTTGTACAAATCAATTTCTTTGTAGGGAATTCTCCAAGGCATGACATATTCATCATTGGAGTCAAGGGATATAACGCCAAGCCACTTAATTCTAGGATCGTTAGGAAGTATCCGTTGAGACATTCAATCGCTCACTTGTGTTCCAAATTACAAAACTATCGCTGTTTGACGATGCATACTAACACTCAATCTTAGGAATATCGCGATACTCTGATTCGAAAGGCTGCTACTATAACCCCGACGACACCTACTAAGAATCCACAGGAATGAAACATTATGAAGTTCGGCGTGCAGGTAAGTTGCTACAACACTGACTGGGAGAAGATTAAATCTTCCATTGAAACTCTTGAAGAGGGTCGCTGGAACAGCCTTTGGTTCGCGGATCATTTTCTTCCACCTTCTCCAGGATCACCTGGTGGTCAGCGTGATCAGGAACAAGGTACAGCCTTTGAAGGCTTCACTCTAGCTTCAATTGCAGCTGGAATGACAGAAAAAATAGAGATAGGTCACCTTGTCCTTGGGAAC
>ENA-UPTF01002318-UPTF01002318.1-marine-metagenome-genome-assembly--contig:-NODE-2318-length-11110-cov-9.815463_pt1 | contig 11110 bp, 10 predicted proteins | sample MGYA00238166_ERZ767019 | MGnify/ENA primary metagenome ERZ767019 (study PRJEB28930, sample SAMN06266391) | marine metagenome | isolation source: Sea water from 250 m depth | place: Atlantic Ocean... | reverse complement strand
CGGTAGTGTAGTGGCAAGCATAGGGGCCCTTGGAGCCTTTGACCTCGGTTCGAGTCCGGGCCGGGCTATTATTTTTTAAGAAAATAAAATATACTTAAGATGGCAATTTGATAAATAACATCTTGAAAATTTCAGAATATTTCAATACAGTACAAAAACAAGAAAAGCCATTTAAATTTTTAATTTCAAAAATTTTAATCAGACTAAAACTTTCTCATTTATTTAATTTCAAATATAAACATCATATTTTAAAATTTTATCCTACATTTTTATCTAGAGTGTTATGGGTAAATCCGCAACATAGCCACAGTGGAGATGAAGCAGAAAATTTTATTTGGAATTATCTTAAAAAAGGTGATGTTTTTATTGATATTGGTGCAAACATAGGAACAACTACATTAGAAGCATCAAAAAAAATTGGCGTCGACGGAAAAATATTTTCGTTTGAACCCAATCCTAGAATCTTTAAATTCTTACAGGGAAATATTTTGTTAAATAAATGTAAAAATGTTCAATCGTTTAATTTTGCATTAGGTTCTAAATCAACTAACGTCTATTTTTCAGATAACTATACGGATGAATCAAATTCTGTTCAAGAAGGTAATATTGGAATAAAAGTGAAAATGAAAACTCTTGATGAAGTGATTCCTAAAATTAAGATTGATTTAATAAAAATTGATACTGGAAGTGGTTATGAAAAATTTGTTTTTCTTGGTGCGACGAAAATTCTAGAAAATACATTATGTATTAATTTTCCATCTATCGTAACTTTATGTAAAAAATACAATTATAATCCTAAAGATATTTTTGATATTTTAAAACAACAAAAATTTATTGTGTGTGCAATTTTTACACCTAATATTTTGACAGTGTTACCAGATGGTTTTGAACCTGAAAGTGGTGATTATATAGCAATTAAAAATATTGATGAATTTTTAAAACGTAGTAATTATAGTCTTTCTCATTGATCTTGCATTTTTAAAAATCCATTTTGGTTAGCAATTTTGTTGCAATTATAAAAAGAATAGAAGCAAGTATTATCAAAACTACCATTTCTAAAATAACGAATTCTGTGATAGTGCCAAAAATCCCAGCCCGAATTATGTCCACAAGATATGTTAATGGATTCAAATAAAATATGGTTGCGAGAGGTTGTGGGGCACCAGCAGCAGGATAAAAAGCAGTGCTTACAAAAGCAAAGAAAATAAAAACTGTATTAATAATTACATTAAATCCCTCACTTGAACGTAATCTTGCGGAAATGATTGAAGCGATGGAACCAAATAATATTGCGCCAACTATTGAACTAAAAACTATTAGTGGAATTGTGACTAAGCTAAATTCTACGGATTGAAAAAATACTGGGTAGCCAACTGCTGCAATCAATGCTGCACTAACTAAACCAACTATTGCAATAGTTATGATATTGCTAAGAATGTAATTTGATCTCGTAAATGGACCTGACATTATTTGTTCAAACATTCCATGTCGTCTATCGTTCCAAATTATGATACCAGAAATCAGAGTACTGTTCATAATATTGAACCCAATCATCCCAGAAGCTAAGAATGCCGGATAACTTAGATTTTTAGTTCCAAAAGATACTTCGTCTATCAATGCAGTGTATGCAAAACCAGCTACAAAGATCCAAATCAGGGGAAAAATTACCTGCCAGATTAAAAAACCTGGATTTACCGAGATGGTAATATTTCTGTTAACTAATCTGATTATCGGATGCATTAGAATCACTTACAACTTTAAGAAATACCTCTTCAAGATTTGTTGGTATTGCAGATAAATCATCTATCATTATATTATTTTGATTTAAAATTTTTAAAATATCCATTAAAACAAGCTCAGAATCAGTAGAATGTATTGTAATTGTCGCACCTGCATCAAATTCAATTTTACAATCCTTAATGTTGTCTAATAGACCTTGTAATGTTTCAGTATTAGAGGAAACATGAATTTTGATTGTTTTTTCACGACCAAATCGCCTTTTAAGTTCACTTGGAGAATCAACAGTAATTATTTTGCCTTTATTGATAATTGCAATATTATCACAGAAGTATTCTGCCTCCGTCAGTACATGTGTAGTATAAAATATCGTTAAATTTTTTTCCTTTACTTTATTTTTTAAAAAGTCTAATAACTGTCGTCTAGCGGTTGGATCTAGTCCAACTGTTGGTTCATCCAAGAATAATAAATCCATATCATGCATGAATTCACGTGCAACTTGAACCCGCCTCCTTTGACCAATAGAAAGATCCTCGTTTTTTTTCTTTCTAATGTCAACTAAATTGAAGGCTGTAAGAAGTTCTTCTGTTCTATTCATTCTAGTTTTTTTATCAAGATCCCACATCATTCCATATTTTTCAAGTGATTTTTCTACTGTTAGTGTAGGTTCATAACTTGGTTGCTGTAAAACGACACCAATTTTTTTTCTTATATTCAATGGTTCCTTCGCAGTATCAATTTCTAGAACTGAAATTTTCCCACTGGTTGGTTGGATTAAGGTGGTTAACAGTTTAATCACAGTTGATTTTCCTGCTCCATTCGGTCCTAGAAAACCAAAAATCTGTCCCTCGTCAACATCAAGATCTATACCATCTACCGCATTTATGCCACCATATGATTTGAAAAGCGATCTGGCAAAAACAGATTTCATATTTCTTAAAATCCTAGACTCCTTAAATGTTAATAAGAGATGAAAAGTGAAAAATCAAAGGGAGCAACTTGTCAGAGTTTGAAGAATTGTTAGAAAAGATCCAGGAACAAAAACCTGAATTGACTAAACAAAATATCGACGATAAAATTAAACAAAAAATGGAAAAGATAGGTCCTGGTTATTTAACAGAGGAGGGTGCCCTTTTTCTTATTGCAAAGGATTTAGGAATATCATTAAAACAAAATTTGCAAACTAAAATGGGATTAAAGGACATTTACGTCGGTGCTAAGGATGTATCAATCGAAAGTAGAGTTCTAAACATTTCACCAACAAAGCAATTTTCTAGAAAGGATGGTTCTCCCTTTCTACTCAGAACTATGACTGTTTATGATAATGATTCTACTGCTAGTGTTAAGCTTTGGGATGAAAAAGCTAACCTACCAGGAATTGAGGATCTCAAGCCAGGTGATTTGATAAAAATAATCAAGGCTTATGTCAAATCAGATCTTAATGGTAGCCCAACACTAAATATTGGTTCAGGATCTGATATCGAGCCAACCAGCAAAGAAAGTAAAATTCGGGCAGTTGATGAACTAATAGTTGATGTTAGTGAAGTTAAGGAAAATCAAAGTAATCTAGTTGTCTCTGGTAAAATGGATGGTAGTATAACTACACTAGAATTCACTAATCGACGCGGAGAGCCCGGAAAAGGACTTAGAATGAGATTGAAAGGAAAAGATGATGCCACCAAAGGAGTAGTCATATGGGGAAAAGATGAATCATTTTTGCCTAAAGTTATTTCCCAGAATGCAAAAGTAAGATTGCTTGGTGTTAGAACAAAGGTAGGAAATCAGGGTCTCGAAATTCATGGAAATGAGGCAACATTAGTTGAAATTGAAGGAGCGAAAGACCCAGAACCTGTTATTGTACGTATTGTATCGATAAAAAGAAATGATGGAGGGAAAACTTCTGCGGTTGGTATAGACAATAAGAAAAACATGATGTACTTATCAGACTCCTCAAATATGCTAGATTCTATTAATGCTGAAGATGTGATAGAATGCATGCCAACACAAGTTTTTGGTAATGCTGTAACAATAAACCATGATTCATTTGTAAGAAAAATTGATGACGATGGAGGTATACCACAATTATCAAGTCTGAGGACAAAAATTTCTGATATTAAATCTGGGAATAATTATTGTGTTGAGGCTATAATTTTAAAAGAACCAGAAAAGCGAGAGGTACAAACAAAAACTGGAGAAACAATTTTGTTATCGGAAATGTTTGTTGAAGATGATAGTGGTCAGATTTGGATTAAGGGATGGAGAAACCAAGCTATTCTTTTAGATGGTCTTTCTGGTGGAGAGATAATTTCTGTTACCGCCGTTAACGCAAAAGCTGGTCTTGAAGGAAGGACTGAATTGTTTTTGACTCCATTTTCAGCTGTTGTAAAAAAGAATTAATCGTCCCAAAAACCTCTTGTCATTACGTACTGCCTTTCAGCTTCGTAAATTTGTTTATACATTAGATCTTGATCAGTCATATTTCGCAAAATTCTTGCACCAGTATCAGCACCAACACCATAACCTGATAAAACAATTATAGCATTTTTACCAAATGTTTCAATCAGCGAGGCAACTTTCCAGGCACGTTTAAACCTATGATTTTCTACAGTTGAAAGTTTTTTTCCGCTATATTTTTTCTGAATGATCTTAATCAAATCATAATCTGAATAAAACGTAGATGTGATTTGTCTACTTTTACAATATTTACAGCTAAGGTTTTTCTTTACTTCTTCTGTAATCGTTGCTAGCTGCCATTTACCACAGCGAGCACAAATTAGACGGTGTTTGGCTTTGAATAATCGCTTTTTTACCAAATCAAGAATTGCTTTATCAACGCTTGCTGGAGATGAATAATATTTTGTAGTGTGATCTAATAATGGCTCCGCTAATTTGGAAAATTTGTTGACATCAGCCCACTCAATCTGAATTTCATTATTTCTAATCTTATGCAAAATAATTTCAGTGGATTTTAGATCAAACTTATCATGAAATAGCTCTCTTAGTGCTTCCATAACAACAGGTGTGTTTTGATACCGCTCGTAAATAAAATGGCCCGATTTTCTATCATAAATGGCACCACGACCAACCATTCCAAATTTTTTTGCAACACACCACGTTCTCCAATTAACATTATGTGTGCCAATCAAAGATGCGACTACAATATCACGAATATCAAATTTATCAGTTAAGGCTTCAACAATGATCTTTTTATTAATTCGTGCATTAGATTCCAAAATAATTCTATATGCATCTGATCTGGATTGGACAACTTGGCCAAGAATAGATTCTAGTAGTGAAGAAAGTATAGTTGCTAGAGTTGAATTAATTTTTGTGCCAAAACACGCATGAATAACAACATTGCGATCCGTTCTTACAGACTCAACTACAATAGTTTTTTCATCAGGTATGCTACTAAAATCTAATTCTGGGATTATTTTATTCATCATTGATAATGAGCCATGTTTTACTTTGTTTCTGAGTAATCCAACTTTTTGTGCAGTGTTGTAATCCACTGGAATGTTTTCGCCTTCCCAGTAAGGAACATTTTTTCGTGCACCTCTAATTGGTTCAACGTTTACCTGCAAAGCCTTTTCATCAATATTCAGTATTCTCCATTGCATTCCACGTAGAACAAAGATATTTCCTGCTTCACCATGATCACCTACAAACCTTTGATCTAAGGATCCTATGATCTTCTTTCCAACTGAATCAAATACTTTGAATTTTAAGATGTCTGGAATTGTTGAAAGATTCTCAAAATAATATCTAAATGCTTTACGTGTTTTCCAGAATTTCATTTTTTTCTTGTCGAAATACAAAATGTAGATACTGTCTAAGATTTCTAGAACATTACAAAAGTCATCCAATGTTATATTTCTAAATGGATACGCTTGCTTGACTATTTTATACCCGAAATCAATAGATATTTCTCCCATCTGGAGTGATAAACCTACTAAATGGTGTGCTAAAACATCTAGTGACTCATCATGAATTTTTTGTTCCTCAATAGAACTATTTTTTATTCTATCAAGAATTGCTTTTGTTTCAAATTCATCATCAGGGCTATTTGTGATAATTAGACCTCTTGCCGAGGAATTTCTAAAGTGTTTACTCCTACCTATACGCTGCATTAACTTTGACACTTGACGTGGTGAACCATAATGAATTACAAGTTCTACTGATCCAATATCTAATCCTAATTCAAGAGATGATGTACACACAACTATCCCACTTGCCCCACTTCGGAGTATGCTTTCTGTTTCCTCTCTAACTTGCTTGGACAGTGAGCCATGATGTAGCTCGATATTCATCAAAGTTTTTTCTCTTAAGATTGAAGCTAAAAATTCAGATTCACCTCTAGTATTAGTAAACAAAAGAATTGGAGAGGTTATCTCCGTTTTTTCTATATATTGAATGATTGAATCGGCTACTTCAGAAATTGAGCCTTTAACAAATTTGACATCAACATCATATTTCCTCATTGATTTATCTTGAATTATCTTACATGGTTTCTCTGTTCCAACAAGAAAGTGTGCAGCATCATCAACATTTCCAACAGTAGCAGACAGTCCAGTACGTATGATTTTCTGATTTGAGTTAAGTTGTAATCTTTCCAGACTAATTGATAACTGAGAACCTCTTTCACTTGACAAAAGCTCATGTACTTCATCAATTGTGACTCGCTCTAATTCAGAAAGTGCAGTTAACATTTTCTGCTGAGTAAGAAGGATGACAAGCGTCTCTGGTGTTGTAATTAGTATATCAGGTGGTGAATCTGAGATTTTTTTTCTAATTGATTGAGGTGTATCACCATGTCTAACCTGAATTGTTAGGTCTTCTAATTCAGCATATTTGATTATTCGTCGAAAAACATCCCGGTTAAGCGCTCTTAATGGCGTAATGTAAAGTACTTTGATCTTTCCTTGCTTTTTTGTTTCCTTTATCTGCGAAAAAGTAGGGATTACTGAACATTCTGTTTTACCTGAGCCTGTTGGCGCTATAATCAATGAATCAATTTTTTGACAAGCTATTGGTATGGCTTTTTTTTGTATATCAGTTAACTGATCAAATCCTAATGAATGAAATTTTTCCTTGAGAAAAGCTTCAGGAGGATGGTTCTTCAATATTTTTTGTTCTAACTCGCTCATAAACCATCGCACCTGCAATTCCTGCAGCAAATAAAATAATTGCAATAATAGGAATATAATCGAAAAATCCTGCCATTGAGTATAAGCACTCTTAGTCTATTAAATAGATTAAGATTGATCAGTAAGCCCTTTGGGTGTTATTGTATATCGAAATTTTTTATTATCAAAAGGAGAAAATGCTTGGCAGGAATACCCATCATTGTTTTTTGAAAGTTTTATTTTATTATGTATGTACATGCTGATCGATTCTTCCAAATTTTCTTTTTCGTGATTGTTAATTGTTCTAACAATATTAGTGCAAACTATAGGAATTTTGTAACTGATGGCTATTCTTGATAAATTATACATATATTTCATAAAAGAAAGTTGTTTTTCAAGATACTGATTGTTTTTTGAATATTCGAATGAGAAAAGATCTGTTATGCTATCAATGATAATCAAAGAATACCTCTTGGGTGGTGTTTTCGATAAATATTGAATCTGCTGTGCAGTGTTGATGATACGGCTTACTTTTATCTTGTCAAGTAATGATGAATTGACTTCCTGCAATTGCATCATCTCTGCAAGTCTTTCAGGTCTGAATTCTCCAGTTGTATCTTGAAAAAGAATATCCTTCTCATCATGCAAAGCGTTAAGGCATATTTGAAATACTAGCTGTGTTTTTCCGGTAGCACTTTGACCAGAAATACTAGTGATTAATCCTTCCTTAATTCCACCACCTAGAAATTGATCTAGTGCATTTAACCCTGTTTTAATCATCATTTAGTATATACAACAAAAACTAATGAGATTTTCCTAAATCGTTCATATAGGCAAGGCTTTTATTTTGGTTATCAAAAAAAAGCATCACAAGAGAACATTATGTCACAAACTACTGCGAAAAGACCATTAACTACATTACAAAAAAATACAAAAAAAACTGTTACTGTTAGATTAAAAAATAATGTCGAATATAGAGGTAAGATAGATAATGTCGATTCTTATATGAATCTGATTATGACTGATGCTGAAGAGCTAAATGATGGAAAAACAATTGAAAAATTTGGAAGAGTAATTTTGCGGGGAAATAACGTCTTGTTCATTAAATTAGAAAATGAACTTTAAACTGTAATCACAGATGCCTAAAACCTATATTTTCACATCAGAGTCTGTAACTGAAGGTCATCCAGATAAGGTATGTGACCATATTTCTGATGCAATACTTGACGAATTTATTCGACAGGATCCAGATTCAAGAGTGGCGGTTGAGACACTTGTAACAACTGATTTTGTTACAGTTGCTGGTGAGGTTACATCAAAGGGGAAATTTGACATTGAAAAAGTTGTAAGGGATACTATTGCGGAAATTGGTTATGATGATGCTGCATTGAAATTTGATGCACGGACTTGTAAAGTTGTTGTAAAGATCGATCCACAGAGTCCAAATATTTCTCAAGGAGTAACAGTGTCACAAACACAAAAGGAGCAAGGAGCAGGTGACCAAGGCTTAATGTTTGGCTATGCAACAAACGAAACTGATGAGCTTATGCCATTACCAATATCACTGGCTCACAAACTTACAAAAAAACTCGCTGATGTTAGAAAATCAAAAGAATTATCATGGGTAAGACCAGATGGCAAGTCTCAAGTCTCTGTTGAGTATGTAGATGACAAGCCACAAAGGGTTGAAACAGTTGTTATTTCAACTCAACATGATCCTGAAATATCAAATGAAGAGATTAGAAAACAGATTATTGATAAAGTGATAAAGCCTGTATGTGGAAATTGGTGGCATGAAGATATTGTAGTTCACGTAAACCCAACTGGAAAATTTGAAATTGGAGGACCTCATGGCGATGCAGGACTTACTGGCAGAAAAATTATTGTTGATTCTTATGGTGGAATGGGAAGACACGGAGGCGGAGCGTTTTCTGGAAAAGATCCATCAAAAGTAGATAGATCCGCGTGTTACATGTGCAGATATGTCGCAAAAAATCTTGTAGCAGCAGGCCTTGCTGACAGATGTGAAGTACAGATTGCTTATGCAATAGGAGTTTGTCAGCCGTTATCATTAATGGTTAACACATTTGAAACAAACAAAATACCTGAAGAGAAAATTGAGAAAATTCTAAACTCACACTTTGATATGAAACCAGCTGCAATAGTTTCTCACCTTGATCTAAAGAGACCAATTTACAAAAAGACTGCAGGCTATGGTCACTTTGGTAGAAACGAACCAGAATTTAGCTGGGAAAAGACCGACAAGGCTGAAGATCTAAGAAAGGCTGCTGGCCTGTAAAAATTCATCAATTGTTGTTAGTTTAACATTAGATAGTTCTTGTAGTTGTCTTCCATCACTTGTGTAATCTCCAATTAGTATATTCAACGATTCTAAACTATAAGGAGGATTGGGGTGACGTCTTGCCTCATCGTAACACCATGCCAAATCGAACTTTTCAATTTCTACCTCTGTGTTTTTGATAAAAAGTTTAACGAAGTCCTCAAAACTTATCACTTGTGGACCTACTAAATCCACTATTTTCTTAGAAAATTCTTTTTTATGAATTGCCTCTAGGATTATTTTTGCAACATCTAACACGAATATTGGTTGCAATCTATACTTACCAGAGCCTGGAATAACCATTATACCATTTTCCATTTGCCCAGAAAGAGTTTTGGTTAAATGATCTGTTTTTCCTATAATGTAAGAAGCACGAAATATAGTGTAATCTAATCCAGAATTGATTATTTCTTGTTCAGCTTTGTATTTTGAATCAAAATAATCTGATGTGTTATCTTTCGAAACCCCAAGACCACTGATAAAAATAATTTTTTCTATTCCTACACCCTTACAGATTTTAATTGCGTCTTTTGTTAGATTCAAGTTGATTTCTTCAAATGTTGATTCTGGTGTTTGCCTTCCTATACCTATTAGATGGATCAAAATCTCATAATTTTTCATTTTGGATTCGAGTTTTGGATCTGAGAGATTTGTTGATATTACCTTAACTTCAGATGGATATTCATGAAAATCTTTCCTAGAAATTGCCAAAACATCGAGTTTATTTTCATGAAGAAAACTTCTTAGATTTTTACCTAGAAAACCATTTGCGCCAGTAACTACTATCTTTGCTGACGTATTTGGCATGAAAAAAATCATACAACAATTCATTTTAAGGATATCATTGGTTATTCATTGTGGATCCGCCAGAAAAACCTGAAGGTAATTTACGCACTGGATTCACTACTGGTACAAGTGCTACTGCTGCCTCCGTTGCGGCTGTTTTATCAATTATTAATCAGAAAAAAACTGATTCGGTTGATGTTTTACTTCCAAAAAAATCTAGAATTAAAATTAATATCAATAGTTGTGAATTTGAAAAAAATAGGGCACATTGCTCAGTAATTAAAGACGGTGGAGATGATCCTGACGTAACACATGGTGCCGAAATTGTTGTAGACCTAGAGCTCACACCAAAACCAAATTCTATTGAAATAGACGGTGGAGAAGGTGTTGGTCGAGTAACAAAGCCCGGTATAGGATTAGAAATTGGTCAAGCTGCAATTAATCCAACTCCACGAAAAATGATCATAGAAAATCTAACTGAAGTTGGTAAGGAAATTTTAGAGAAGAATGGAATCAAGGTAATGATATCAGTCCCAAAGGGTAAAGAGCTTGGACCAAAGACTGACAATCCGCGAATTGGAATTGTTGATGGGATATCAATTCTGGGAACAAGCGGGATTGTAATGCCATACTCAACTGCATCGTTTGCAGCTTCTATTCGTCAGCAGCTTGATGTTGTACTTTCGATGGGAGATGATACTGTTGTCTTAACAACTGGTGGAAGAAGCGAGGATTTTGCAAGGAAAATTTTTGATCTTCCTGATCATTCATTCGTCCAATTTGGAGATTTTTCCGGGTATACAATTTCACAATGTGCAAAAAAGGGAATGAGTAAAGCGCATGTTGGTGGATTTATCGGAAAATTCGCTAAGATGGCAACTGGTGTAAAACAGACACATGTAAAGGGCTCAAAAGTTGACATGGCTTTTCTCTCGGAATTGGCAAAAAAATGTGATGCTGATGAAGATGTTATTCAGAAAATAAAAAATGCAAATACTGCTAGAAACGTTCAAGAGATTATTCTTGAAAATAATATTGATGGGTTCTTCGATCTGATTTGTTCAGAAGTTTACAAACAAATGAGGGACCATTCAGAAAATAAAATTCCTATTGAAATTAT
>ENA-UPTF01002316-UPTF01002316.1-marine-metagenome-genome-assembly--contig:-NODE-2316-length-11116-cov-2.290244_pt1 | contig 11116 bp, 8 predicted proteins | sample MGYA00238166_ERZ767019 | MGnify/ENA primary metagenome ERZ767019 (study PRJEB28930, sample SAMN06266391) | marine metagenome | isolation source: Sea water from 250 m depth | place: Atlantic Ocean | study... | reverse complement strand
TATTTGCACCAACACATGGGCGTATACGACCTTCTGACCCTGACATATACTTGACGACCATGTCGGGGTCAGCGATCTGTGCCCTGGTCATAGCAACCAGGTCGGCTCTCCCCGATTGTAGAATTTCTTCCGCGTGCGTTGGTGTAAGAATCTTTCCTACCGCAATAACCGGTAGCCCTGCTGAAACTTTTTTCAGGGAATCAGTAAGTGGGAGAAGAGCACCTGATTCCCCATAGTAATTAGCGATAGATCGAGCATAGTGTGCTGACCGTGCACCTGCAGAATGAGTGAGATAGTCAAGATATCCAGTACTACAAGCTTTGGAAGCTACGCGAGTCAGACCTTCAACTCCCAGACCACCAGCTTGTTCGGTGAGGTAGTCATCAGCAGAAATTCTTAGACCTACAGCTTTATCTGAGCCTGCTACTTTTCGAACGCGCTGCATAACAGCATTTAGAAAACCCAGCGGTTCAGACCATTCATCAGATCGAGTATTACCCCAGGGGCTAAACGACTGCTGAAGAAGGTATCCGTGCGCGGCATGAATCTCTAAGCCATCAAGGCCTGCTTCAAGGGCTACCGCAGCGGTCTGTTCGTAGCCCTTTAAAACCTCTTCCACTTCTTCTGTTGTCATTTCGTGTGAGGGCTCCCAGCCCGATGGAGACAACATAGGGCTAAAGCCCCAAAGCGGAATCAAGTCAGCGTTACCATCAGAACGAAATTGAGCCCCATAGTGCGCTAGCTGGACAAAAACCTGTGTTCCATTCTTATGAAGTCGGTCTGCCATGAGTTCTAACTTGGGAAGAATATCGTCGCGTTCCCACATCCATTGACCGATTGTCTGGCTACTACGGTGGACAAGCATTGCTTGCAAAACAATCAGGCCACAGCCGCCACGTGCTCGTCGCTCCTGATAGGCAACGTATTGGTCGGGAGCTATACCTGGCCGATAAAAGTCAAGAAATGAGCCGTGGGCTGTAGATACAACTCTGTTCTGCACATTGACCGGGCCCAAGTCAATTGGGGTCAGAAGCATCCCAGTAGATTGATCAGTCGGCATAGTCACAGGATCTCGAGTAATTTTCCAAACGGCTAATTAATGTATCAATCTCCACTATCTGGAGTTCACAGTGATCGCTGCACTTGGGATCGATGCTCCCGACTACCCCCGCGCACTGGCCATATCGGCGTTTGGCCAGTGGTCCTTGCGGTCCGTCACCCGAGCGGTCGCCCATCAGGGCGACGCCGCCGGCCTACCAAACCCCATGGCCGGCGAGAATAGCGTTCGTCCACCCACCCAGGGCGTCTTAGTGCCGTGACGAGTGCCGATCGAAAACCCATGCGGACCGCCATTCAACTAACGGCTGAATCCGAGCCCTGGCCGAATCTCACCGAATGGGTTTCCGAGGCCGAGCGACTGGGCATTGACCACTGCTGGGTGGCCGAAGCTTGGGGCAGCGACGCCGCTACCCCCATCGCTGCCCTGTCCCAGCACGTCGGCCGTATGACCTTCGGAGCCGGCGTATTCCAAGTTGGCGCAAGATCCGCTGCCAACACGGCGATGACCGCTTTAACCCTTCAACGGATTACCGACGGACGATTCAGCCTCGGCCTCGGCGCGTCCGGCCCTCAGGTAGTCGAAGGACTCCACGGGATTCCCTTCACCCAGCCCCTCACCCGGATGCGAGAAACAATCGAGGTGGTCCGCCTGGCTGAAGCAGGTGAAAAGCTGGCTCTGGACGGCCAGCAGGTCCGTCTTCCACTTCCGAATGGTGAGGGTAAGGCTCTACGTCTCTCGCTAGACACTGATGATCGTCCGCTACCCATTTACATCGGCGCACTATCGCCGAAGATGCTCGAACTCACAGGGGAGCTAGCCGACGGCTGGCTCGGTACCAGCTTCGTACCAGAGGGATCTGCAACGACATTCGAGTCGCTGAGGGCTGGTGCGACGCGGTCTAACCGGAAACTGACCGACCTCGACCTCTGCCAGGGAGCGGAGGTGGCCTTCGCTCGGGACGAAAAGGAACTGGCCGCCATGGTCGACGCCCGCCGAAGCGGCCTCGCCTTCAGTCTGGGCGGCATGGGATCAGCCGACACGAACTTCTACAACGACGCCTACGCCCGGCAGGGTTTCGCCGAGGTGGCCACCGAGTCCCAACGGCTCTGGCTTGCCGGAGACCGGAAGGCGGCGGCTCAGGTCATCCCCGGCGAGATGGTGCTAGCCACCACGCTGCTCGGTACCGAGTCACAGGTCGCCGACCGACTCAGGGTCTGGGCGGATGTTGGAATCTCCCAGATCCGTCTCTACCCGGCAGGCAAGAACCTCGAGGAGCGACTGGACACGCTCGGCCGGGCGCTGGACCTGGTTCGGAGGCTGGAATAATCCCGGTCCCGAGAGAACAAATAAGATCGAGCCGTGACTTCTTCTGAGTACGAACCGAGCCCGTGGGAGCCCGTTGCAGACCACGTGAAGCGCTATCTGGCCACCGACGGGGACGACGGCTTCGAGTTCAACGGCGCCGAGTGCATCATCCTGACCACTACCGGTCGGAAATCCGGAAAGTTGCGACGCACCCCGCTCATCCGGGTCCACGACGGCAGGGACTACCTCGTCGTGGCCTCCATGGGTGGCGCTGCGCTGAACCCCGTCTGGTATCTCAACCTGCAAGCAAACCCGGAGGTCACCATCCAGGACCGGTCCGAAGTCCACCACCTGATGGCCCGGACCGCTTCACCTGAGGAGAAGTCTGAACGCTGGTCGGCGGCAGTCGCTGCTTGGCCGGACTACGACAACTATCAAGCGAGGACAGACAGGGACATCCCGCTGGTTATCTGCGAACCCCACTGAGATCTGACCGCTCGCGAGCCCCGCGTCCTCAAGATCAAATCCGGAGGGCCGCCGGACGAGACCGAGACAGACGGCTCCGGCCCTTAGTAACGATTAACAGTCCGGCAACGGCCAGCAAGAACACCCCGTCTAGCGCAGCACCGAAGCCTACGAAGGGCCTGCCAGGCCTGGAGATCGTCGGGAATCGATCACCCCGGTATCGAAGCCTGCGAGGTGCAGTCCGCCGTGAAAGCGGGCGTGTTCAACCTTGAGACAACGGTCCATCACCAGGTCCATCCCAGCGTCCAGAACCGTCCGGGCCGCCTCGAGGCTCCACAGTCCGAACTGGGTCCAGAACATCCCCGCACCCACGGCCACCGCCTCGGTGGCCACGTCCGGCACGTCGTCCAATCGACGGAACACGTCCACGCAGTCGGGCACCACCGGTAGGTCGGCCAGCGTCGGCACGCAGGGTCGACCCAGAATCTCATCGGCCATCGGGTTTACGAAGTAGACCTCATAGTCGGTGCCCAGCAGATAGGTAGCCACGAAGTTGCTGGGTCGGGCCTGGTTGGCCGACACGCCCACCATGGCCACCGACCGGATGCCGTCCAGCAGGTTGCGGCGTTCCGTGGCCGAAGGTGGAGTCCAACCGTCGATCGGCAACTTGGCGGCCTGTGGAGTATCGCTCACGTTGCTCCCCCTGTCCCGGTTAGAGCCTGATCCAGGTCCCAGAGAATGTCCTCGACATCCTCTAGGCCGATCGACAGACGCACCATGTCGGGGCTCAGCCCTCCGGCCACCATCGCCTGGTCGGACAACTGTTGGTGGGTGGTCGACGCCGGATGGATGACCAGCGTGCGGGCGTCACCAACATTGGCGAGGTGGCTGACCAACTGCAGCCGTTCGATAAACGCCGAGCCAGCTGCCCGGCCGCCCTCACCCCGGTCGGACACCCCGAACGTGAACACCGCGCCGGGTCCTCGGGCAGATAACGGTCGGCCAGAGCCCGGTAGGGGGAATCAGCCAGACCGGCCCACGCCACCCATGAAACCGCCGGATGCCCATCCAGGAATTCGGCCACCGTCCGAGCGTTGGCCACATGCTCTGTCATTCGCTGGGGCAGCGTCTCGAGACCCTGCAGCAGCAGGAATGCATTGAACGGCGACAGCGATGCCCCGACGTCTCTTAGTTGCTCGGCACGTAGTTTCGTGCAGAAGGCAAACTCCCCGAAATTTTCCCAGAAGCGCAGCCCGTTGTAACCGGCATTGGGTTCGGTCATCTGCGGAAAGCGACCGCTCCCCCAGTCGAACCGACCTGACTCGACGATCACCCCGCCTATCGAGGTGCCGTGGCCACCAATGAACTTGGTGGCCGAGTGCACGACGATGTCGGCGCCGTGTTCCATTGGGCGGCATAGCCACGGCGTGGCGAACGTGGAGTCCACGACTAGCGGGAGATAGTGGGCATGGGCCACATCGGCCAACGCCGCCAGGTCGGCCACGGCCCCCGACGGGTTACCGATTACCTCCGTGTAGAGAAACCGGGTGTCGTCATCGATCTGGGCGGCAAAGGCGTCAGGATCATCACCGTCCACGAACCGAGCATCGATACCAAAGCGACCCAACGTGGTATCAAACATGGTGTAGGTACCGCCGTACAGGGCCGAGGAAGTCACGAAGTTGGTACCTGACTCAGCCAGCGCCGCGGCGGTCAGAAACTCGGCTGCCTGGCCAGACGCCGTAGCAACGGCCCCGATGCCCCCCTCCAGACTGGCCATCCGCTCCTCGAAGGCCGCGGTGGTCGGGTTGGAGATCCGGGAATAGATCGTCCCGTACTTCTGGAGGGCGAATAGGTCCGCTGCGTCGGCTACATCGTCGAACACGAAGCTCGTGGACTGGTAGATGGGGACGGCCCGTGCCCCGGTGGTCGGATCGGGCTGCCCCCCGGCGTGCAGAGCCCGGGTACGAAAGCCCCAGGCCCGTTCAGAAGCGGGGCTGTCGGAAGTGGGCCTGTCGGTCATCAAGGCCGATTGTAGGAGTCGGTCACTCCGCCGGGTTCAGAACCCATGGCCGCCGGCCGGTCAGTGTGGCTCCACTGCGACCACGACCCAACGAAGAGGCGCCCACGGCCGAGTCCCGCATGCTCCATGGCCAGCAGGTCATGGCAGGCGCTGACGCCCGACCCGCAGTAGGCGACCACCTCGGTTGCATCACCCACCCCGAGGACCGCGTAGTTCTCCGCCAACTCGCCAGCGGGCCGGAACATTCCCTTTCGAACGCCTTCGGGCTCCAAATTGTGGACGAACGGGGCACTCACCGCTCCAGGCAGATGACCAGCCCGGGGGTCTATCGGCTCCACCTCGCCCCGGTACCGGTCGCCCCCCCGGGCGTCTAGGACGACTCCAGGTGCCCCACCGGTCGCCACGGTGGCCACTTCGTCGATGGTGGCTAGCGCCCCTTCCGGCCAAGACACGACCGGCACCTTGACCGGCGGGCGAATCGTGGGTGTGGTCTCGAGCGGCTCGTCCCAAGCGCCGATTCCACCGTCGAGGAGCGCGGCGGGACGACCCAGGATCCGGAGCATCCACACGAGGCGACCGGCGGCCATCCCTCCGGCGTCGTCGTAGGCCACTACCGGATCATCGGGTCCGATCCCGAGCGCACCCATCGACCGGGCAAAGGACTCCGATGTCGGGAACGGGTGCCGTCCCACCTTGGGTCCTGGGTCGGAGGTGAGGTGCCTGTCCAGGTCGATGAACACTGCCCCGGGAAGATGCCCCGAGTCATAGGCGTCCTGTCCCGACCGACCATCCAAGTACCAGCGCACGTCGCAGAACACGGCCCTTGGCAGCGAAGTCGCCTCCGCTGTACCCAGAATGGGTGGAAGTAGGGAGACACCGGAAGAACCAGATGACATCACGGGAGCCTCGCACCCCGACTACCACAGTTAAGGTAATTTATTTGGTAATATTGCATACTTTTTGTTACCCACCTATGGTCGTCTCATGCTTCGTTCGCTCCTGGCCCCTCCCCTTCCGTCGGCGCTGGATACCGGTACCGCCGCCTTCGCCCAGAACCGTGCCGACATGGAGGAGCATCTGGCTGTAATAGAAGGCCTTCTCGACGAGGCCGACGCCGGTGGTGGCCCGGAGTCGACGGCCCGCCTCCGTTCTCGGGACAAGATGCCTATCCGGGAGCGAATCGCCTACGTGATCGATCCCGACAGCCCGTTCCTCGAGATCAGCCCGTTGGCCGGCTACGACTCCTCGTACGCCGTTGGAGGTGGCTTCGTTGTCGGTATCGGGGTGATCGCCGGCGTGGAGTGTGTGATCTGTGGCAACGACCCCACGGTGCTGGGTGGCGCCATGACGCCCTATATGGCCAAGAAGTGGATGCGGGCCATCGAGATCGCCCGCCACAACCGCATGCCGTACATCAGTTTCGTGGAGTCGGCCGGCGCCGACCTCCGGGTACAGACCGATAGCAATGGCTCAAAGCGGCGACGGGCCCGCACCGACCACTTCGCCGAAACCGGGCGGTTCTTCTACGAGATGATCGAGCTGTCCAAGCTGGCTATCCCCACGGTTTGTGTGGTATTCGGCTCTTCCACGGCCGGTGGGGCCTACCAGCCCGGCATGTCGGACTACACCATCTTCATCAAGAAGCAGTCCAAGGTCTTCCTGGCCGGGCCACCGCTGGTGAAGATGGCCACCGGCGAGGATGCAGACGACGAAACCCTAGGTGGTGGCCAACTGCACGCCGAACGATCCGGCCTAGCCGACTACCTGGCCGAGGACGAGATGGATGCCCTGCGAATGTGTCGGGAGGTCGTGTCCCATCTTGACTGGCGAAAGGCGGGTCCCGAGGCCTCCTACGAGGCCGCCGAGCCGGTCCACGACGTGGAGGGCCTCATGGGCATGGTGTCGATGGACCTTAAGCAACCCGTTGACGTCAAAGAGGTCATCGGCCGGGTCGTCGACGGCTCCCGGTTCGAGGAGTTCAAGCCCCGGTACGGCCCGACCATGGTCTGCGGATTTGCCACCATCCACGGCCACCCAGTGGGCATCCTCGGTAACAACGGGGTCATCTATCCGGAAGCCGCCGAGAAGGCCGCCCATTTCATCCAGTTATGCAACCGGCAGGACACCCCTCTGGTGTTTCTCCAGAACATCACCGGCTTCATGGTGGGCTCGGACTTCGAGGAGGCCGGGATCATCAAGAAGGGCTCCCAAATGATCAATGCGGTGACCAACTCCACGGTCCCCCACCTGACGGTCATCATCGGTGCCTCCTACGGCGCCGGCACCTACGGAATGTCCGGACGGGCCTACGAGAACCGCTTCACCTTCCTGTGGCCGATGGCCAAGATCGCGGTTATGGGTCCCAAGCAGATCGCTGGCGTCATGTCCCTAGTCCGCCGGGGTCAGGCCGCCCGCAAGGGAGTGGAGTTCGACGAGGAGGCTGACGCCGAGATCGTCCGCCAGGTGGAGGCCACCCAAGAAAAGGGGTCGTTGGCCCTCGAGGCCACCGGCGCGGTCAGCGATGACGGGATCATCGACCCCCGGGACACCCGAACTGTTCTAGGCCTGTGCCTGTCGGTGGTCAGAACGGCACCCATCGAGGGCGCAGAGAACTACGGGGTGTTCCGCCTATGAGCGCCACACCCCCGACCATCACCGGCGTACTCGTCGCCAACCGTGGCGAGATCGCCCGCCGGGTATTCCGCACAGCCCGGGGCATGGGCCTGCGATGCGTCGCCGTGTACGTCGACGCCGACGCCGGCACCCCCTACGTAACCGAGGCCGATGTAGCCGTCCGACTAGCCGATGGCGGACACATGGACGGTGACGCCATCGTGGCCGCGGCCTTGGCCTCAGGCGCCGACGCCGTACACCCCGGCTATGGCTTCTTGGCTGAGAATGCTGCCTTCGCCACCGCGGTGGCCAACGCTGGCCTGACTTGGATCGGTCCGACAGCCGAGGTCATCGCCTCCATGGGCGACAAGATCGCGGCCAAGGCGACCGCCGTGGCCGCCGGGGTTCCCACGTTGCCCTCATCGGAGGACCTGACTGACGGTGACGCCGTGGGATACCCCCTGCTCGTGAAGGCCACTGCTGGTGGCGGCGGTAAGGGTATGCACGTCGTGGAACGCCCCGAGGACCTCGCCGGAGCGGTAGCCACCGCCCAACGAGAAGCGATGACTGCGTTCGGCGACGACCGGGTGTTCTTGGAGCGGTACGTACCACGGTCCCGACACGTGGAGATCCAAATTCTGGGCGACAGCCACGGGGGCTTGGTCCATCTGGGCGAACGGGAGTGCTCCATCCAGCGCCGCCACCAGAAGGTGGTCGAGGAGTCCCCCGCCGCCACGCTGGGTACCGACCTGCGGAACTCCATGGGCGCCGCAGCGCTCCGACTGGCCGACGGCATCTGCTACCAGTCGGCCGGCACGGTCGAGTTCCTCGTCGACGACGCCACCGGGGAGTTCTTCTTCTTGGAGGTCAACACTCGACTGCAGGTCGAGCACCCGGTCACCGAGGAGGTCACCGGCATCGACCTGGTCCGGGAGCAGTTGCGAATCGCTGCCGGGGAACCACTGGGCTACGAACAGAACGACGTCTCCTTCGACGGCCACGCCATCGAAGCACGCCTGTATGCCGAGGACCCGGCGGCCGGGTACCTACCGGCCATCGGAACCCTCGAGGCTTGGGAACCGGCTGTCGAGCCCAAGGTTCGTTGGGACTCCGGCGTCGGGGTGGGCAGCGCGGTCGGCGTTGACTTCGACCCGATGCTGGCCAAGGTGGTCGCCCACGGTCCGACCCGGCGGGAGGCCGTCGGACGCCTCGCTCTGGCCCTGGAGCACCTCCACCTTGGTGGAGTGACCACCAACCGGGACCTGCTGGTTGCCACCCTCCGCCACGAGGCGTTTCTGGCTGGCGACACCACCACGGATTTCCTGGAACGCCATGCCCCCGCTACGACTAGGACCCACGATGCTCCGACGGCCAACAGGGTGGCCATGGCGGCCGCCCTCTGGGTACGGGGCCGCAACCGGGCCGATGCCCTCGTCTTGGGCATGGTTCCCGGCGGGTGGCGCAACGCCCGGCTCCCAGACCCCGAGATCACCCTCTCCCGAGTGGAATCCGACGAGCCTGCTGCGACGGTCCGGTACCGCCGGGACCGGGATGGCACTTTTCAAGCCACCGTCTGCCGTACCGGAGACGGTGGAAACGCAAGCGGAAAGCACCACGTGACGGTCCATGACTGGAGCAGAACTGGGATCGATCTGGCGGTCGACGGCTTGCGCGGACGGGCACGAATCACCACCGTGTCGGCCAACGAGCTGGCCGGCCGTGGGGAAGTCCTCCACGTCACAATGGCTGGCACCACCACGACGTTGGAGGTGGTTCCCCGCTTCACGGTGTCTGGCGTCGAGGGTTCGACCGGTGGCCTTACCGCGCCGATGCCCGGCCGGGTCCTAAACGTCGGTGCAGTGGTCGGCGACCGGGTGAAGGCGGGACAGTCCATGCTCGTGCTGGAGGCCATGAAGATGGAACACCACCTGGCCGCCCCCTTTGACGGCACTGTGACCGAGGTCCGGGTTGTGGTCGACGACCAGGTCGACAACGGCGCAGTCTTGTTGATCATCGAACCTGACGACGGAGAGGCCCCGACCGGACAAGATGATGCCGATGACTGACCCGATTCGCATCGCCAACTGTTCCGGCTTTTACGGTGACCGCCTGTCAGCGGCCGCCGAAATGGTCGAGGGCGGCCACATCGACGTCTTGACCGGCGACTGGCTGGCTGAGCTGACGATGCTGATTCTGGCCCGATCTAGGGCCAAGCGACCGGGCGGAGGCTACGCCTCCACCTTCGTCAAGCAGATGGAACAGGTCATGGGGACCTGTCTGGACCGAGGCATCAAGGTGGTCTCCAACGCCGGTGGCCTGGATCCCGGCGGATGTGCCGAGGCTCTCTCGGAGGTAGCAGACCGGCTAGGCCTGTCGCCCACCATCGCCTACGTAGCCGGTGACGACCTGCTCGGTCGCCTCGACGACCTTCTGGATGCGGGTGTGAACCTCCCGGATCTGACGACCGGCGAACCACTCACCGACCCTGGACGGTTCGTGAGCGCCAACGCCTACCTCGGCTGCTGGGGCATCGTCGAAGCTCTGGACCGGGCCGCCGACATCGTGGTGACCGGTCGGGCCACCGACGCGGCCATCGTTTGCGGCCCGGCGGCGTGGCACCACGGGTGGGCCCGAGACGACTGGGACGCCCTGGCCGGCGCCGTGGTAGCGGGGCACGTCATCGAATGCGGCACGCAGGCCACAGGTGGCAACTACTCGTTCTTCACCGAAGTTCCCGGCATGGCGCGGGTGGGCTTCCCGTGGGCCGAGGTGGCCGCCGACGGCTCGTCGACCATCGGCAAGCACGACGGGGTCGGCGGTCAGGTCTCGATCGGAACGGTGACGTCACAACTGCTCTACGAGATCGGCTCACCGGCCTACCTCGGGCCCGACGTGACGGCCCGCTTCGACACCATCGAACTCGACGAGGCGGGACCTGACCGGGTGCGAATCCACAACGTTCGGGGAGAACCACCGCCATCCACCCTGAAGGTCTCCATGAACGCCATGGGTGGCCACCGTGCCGATCTGGCCCTCGCCCTCACCGGTCTAGACGTCGAAGCCAAGGCCGTTCTGGCCGAGGAGGCGTTCTGGCTGGCCATGCCGCACGACCCCGAGGACTTCGAGTCGGTCGAGTCACGGGTGGTCCGCACCGACAAGGTCGACCCGGCCTCAAACGAGGAGGCGATCGCCCAGTGGTGCCTGACCCTCAAGGATCCTGACGAACGCAAGGTCGGGCGAAGCGTGTTCAACGCCATGACCGAGATGGCCCTGGCCACTATTCCCGGGTTCTTCTCAGTCCGGAGCAGTTCGTCCAAGCCGTTCGGCGTCCACCGGGCGGGCCTCATACCATCTGACCTGGTCCCCCAGGACGTGGTGGTCCTCGAGGCAGGGGCCGTCACCTCCCGGACCGTCGTCGACTCCTTGGCCCCCGGCGGAGCCGTGTCAATCGAACCCCGACCAGGCCCCGCCACTGCCGTCCCGGAGGGGCCAACTGTGGCCGTACCCCTGGGCCGGATCGCCGGTGCCCGGTCCGGCGACAAGGGAGGTGACGCCAACCTTGGGCTGTTCGTCCGCGATGACGCCGCCTGGGCCTGGATGGACCGCTACCTCACGGTAGATCGGCTGCGGGTACTGCTCCCCGAGGCGGC
>ENA-UPTF01002315-UPTF01002315.1-marine-metagenome-genome-assembly--contig:-NODE-2315-length-11116-cov-6.627593_pt1 | contig 11116 bp, 7 predicted proteins | sample MGYA00238166_ERZ767019 | MGnify/ENA primary metagenome ERZ767019 (study PRJEB28930, sample SAMN06266391) | marine metagenome | isolation source: Sea water from 250 m depth | place: Atlantic Ocean | study... | reverse complement strand
ATACCGTGGTTTTGGAGAGTCCTGATCAGTTCAAGTCCGGTGCGGTCACCCACATGAGCAAGACGGGGGTAGCGGTGAGCGCCGAAGTTGCGTTGGTCTATCAGCCCTTCTTTGTTACGGTCGAACAGAGCACCCCATTCTTCCAGCTCGGCTACTCTTTCTGCAGCTTCGCGGCAGAAGATTTCGACAATGCGCCAGTTGTTAAGGTGTTTTCCGCCCCGGATAGTGTCACGAAAGTGAACCTCCCAGTTGTCTCTGGGATCTGCGTTGCCCATGGAGGCAGCCATACCTCCTTCCGCCATCACCGTATGTGCCTTTCCCAGTAGTGATTTGCAGACCAGCCCCACCGAAACACCCTGGGCCGAGGCTTCGATAGCTGCACGTAATCCAGCTCCGCCTGCCCCTATAACGAGGACATCATGCTCCTTGATTTCGTAAGATTCCATTCAGATTATTCGGTAATCTGTGATGATGCCCATTGAGACAAGACGAATGTACAAGTCTGTGAAACCAACCCAGAACAGACTTATCCAGGCCCACATCATATGGTGCATATTAAAAATGCTAACGAATTTCCACGCCTGATAGCGTTTGTGACCGAAATTGACACAGGAATAGCAATTGACGTTTCCTCCCACTAGGTGTCTCAATGAATTACATCCGAAAGTGAATGCTGTTAGAAAAACTGCGTTGAGTGTCATTATCACGGTTCCTACTCCTATGCCAAGGCCGTCTTTAAAAGTAAATGAGAGATAGGCGTCGTAACTGAGAATCACGCAGAATACAAGAGCGAGGTAAAGGAAATAGCGGTGCAAATTCTGGAACAGAAGCAAAAATCGTTCACCACGGTAATTCTGAGGTCTTCCTCCCACCGCGCAGGCCGACGGTGTTAGAAAAAGCGACCTGTAATAGGCCTTGCGGTAATAGTAGCAGGTGAAACGAAATCCGGCTGGAGCCCAGAGGATCAGAAATGCCGGTGAAAGGGGCCACCAGTCATATTCAAGCAGTGGTGCATAAAAGGGGGAGAGATAGGATTCCCATTGATAGTGTTCATTTTGAAAAGCTGTCCAGGTAGAATATACAACGAATGCCAGCGGTCCTATGGCCGTGAAAAAAGGTCCGATTCACCAGGAAAATCTATGGGATGTTTCTAGAAATGATGGCTTTGGATTCTCAATTTGAAAACTGTTTTGCATGGGTATTGTCTATAGATTACTCAAATGCTTTAAAACCAAAAAGATAAAACACAGCGACAGGAGATAAAATATTTACCCTGGTATTTGGTTACATCGAAGAGACAGCAGACTGTGTCAGGAGTTCTCCTCGAGAATCTTTTCCAGCCTCTCTATCCGCGTGTTGAGATGCGAAATTTGTTTCATTATCATTGAGTACTGGCCATCTTTAATTAGATAAGACTTAGCGTGTTGTGCACCCTCAACCTCGCTTTCGTGCTTGAGGTCTTCAAAAGCGAATTCGTCAGCAAAATGGTGAATGTTTTCTTTTTTTGGATCTTTCATAACAACTTATTTGGGAATCGCAATCCACATTACTCAAAACATCTTAATCGGATTTCATCAGAATCTACTTTTCCCATGAATATAGAGCTTCTTGAAATCCGACCAAGGGATTCTGAATACAACTGTGCATTTTTCCACAAGCAGGAAAAGATAGCAATAAAATATTTGCTGTCTTCCGTAAATAGCTGTTAAATCATGATTTTAAAATATTTTTAATATTCTCCTTTGTTTTTAGTGACGCTCAAACAAAATTTAATCTTATAAATACAGGGAAGATGGCAGAAAATAAATGTTGCACGTTACATTTTTTATATTCACATTTCCACTTATTTTCTTAATTTAAATTGTCCAATTGTTTTTTAAAAAATTCTGGGATCCGGGTTTCTATCCAACCATAATTTTTCCAAGGATTTCCAATGATGAATCCAGCATGACCACCCTTTAGAAGGTATTCAAGTTCTACCATAACCGAAACTTCTTTTGGACTAGGGAAAGTTTTTGTATCAAGAAAAGGGTCATCCAGTGAGTTCATAATGAGGGTTGGAACGCAGATTTTTTTGAGGTATTGTCTACAAGATGATTCAGAATAATAGTGATCAGCATTCACGAATCCGTGTAAAGGAGCAGTAACACTTTCGTCGAACTCTCGTAATGTTTTTATTTTATTCAAATCACCTGGATTAAATAATGGTGGGAGATCTCGGAATTTCCTCATTGCGGATTCACGTAACAGATTGACAAAGTGTCTCTGGTAAATCCTTGAAAATCCTTTCTCCATAACGGCAGTAGAAGAAGCCAGATCGAAAGGGGTAGATACTGCAGCAGCAGCATTTATGCCTGCACTTTCCCCTTTTTCTCCAAGCCACTTTAGCAGTGTATTTCCCCCAAGGGAGTATCCGTAAACCATCGACGGTAGATTAGGGAATCGTGTTTTTACCAGATTGACGACTAAGTCCAAGTCACCAGTTTCACCAGCATGATAGGTCCGCTGAAGCCTGTTTGAAAACCCACCACAGTTTCGGTTAAGCAGAAGGACTCCATTCCATCCTATTTTGCTAATAACTCCAAACATGGCTTTGACATTATTAGAGGAAAAATCTCCTTCCAAACCGTGAACTATGATTACAATCGGTCCATTCCCTTCGGTTAACCAGTACAAATTAATGAAATCTCCGTCATCAAGTTCTATTTGTTCTTTCTTGGTGTCTGGAGAAGGAAGGGATCTAAATCTGGAAGCCCAAATGGTTTGCCAGTGTGGGCCTGGCAGCCAACAGCTCGGACGAAATACTGATTTCACTTTCATTTAGATTATTTCCTGGAATTGAGTATTAATCTTTATTTTACTCCGTACAGGATTAATTTGTTTAAAATTATGCGTTGTCAACTGGGAGATTCAAGGAGCTAAGAGCAGGATCTGTGTTGTTTAAAATACTTTCTGAATTGAATTAAAAATTGTTAATTGATAGTGGCTTGGTATGAATTAGCCGTGGGAAATGGGATATTCTCTTATTGGGATAATTTTGAACAGTAAATAAGTGGCAGGGTGGAGAGAGCGGGATTCGGATCCGACTACTCTTCCATTTACTTAAGATTCCTTTCAAACAAGGTCAAGATTCTATACCAGTGCCTTTCTGCAGAAGTCCTGTGGTATTTTCCCTTTCTATCAGGGAATACGAACCCGTGTTCGGTCCCGGGGTACCATTCTATTCGATAATTAATGTCTGTTTTAGCAAGATGTTTTTCCAGGGATTCAATCATTTCCCTGGGAACCCACACATCGTTTTCAGCACAGCCAAAATAAATTTCTCCCATTATTTTATGGGAACTTAGATGAGGTGATTTCTCTGAGTCTGTGAAGAGTTCAACACCATGAATGCTCGCAGTGGCTCTGATTCGATCATTGATCTCAGCTGCAGCCGCAAATACGAATTGTCCGCTCATGCAGTAGCCCAGACAACCCACTGGCCCTTGAGAAGCAGTTTCATCTTTAAGTGCCTCTTCTAAGAGAAGTCTACAATCTTCTACTACCATCTCATTACTAAGACTATTCTTGTGCTCAAACATGATCTCCCGACTTTTATCTGTTCCATCTGAAACAAATTCTGTGACACGACGATAATAAAGATTTGGCAGCATGACCCAATATCCACAGGCAGCAATTCTTCTCGCCATTTGGTGGAGTTCTTCTCTCTTTCCCGGAGCGTCCATCAAAAAAAGAATTACAGGATGTGGTCCATCTTCATCAGGATGAACAATGAAGGTGTTTAACTGACCTTCACCTGTTTTAATGGTTATTTCTTTTTCTAGCATAATTGATTAGATTATTTAGTGTTTGAACTTAACTTTTGATTAAAACATTAATTGACAGTTTTTTCAATTCATAGCATTTTACAATTTTTGAATCCTAACAAGCTCCGTGATTAACACTATGAATATACTCATAGGGATTCCCAAGAAATCTATTGCCCATATCAACAGGTCCCTTCGTAGAAACTTGATTTTACCAGCATAAAGCGCAGGCTGGAAAGACCTCTCCTTTGGATCCCCTTGGATCACAACCTACTTCCAGCACACCGCTCACTGGGTCACGTGCAGCAGCCAACAGGTAACCCTCAGACCAGTCAGCGCCAACCTCCACCCGGTGCCCTCTACTAGTCAGCCCGTCGAGTATTTTCTGGCTTACCCTCGGTTCAATCCGGATAAGATTCGGAAAGCGATCGTGCGGCGCAAAAAAACCTGGAAAGTGTTCGCTACTGAATTTTGGAGCTTCAATGGCTTCCTGAATAGACATACCGAACAGCACCCGGTTGAGAAAAAACTGACATTGCCACTGGTCCTGCTGGTCGCCTCCCATGCTTCCGAAAACCATCCAGGGGAGATTGTTTCGAAAAGCCAATGAAGGACTGATGGTCGTACGTGGACGCTTGAATGGGGCGACAATGTTTGGGTGGTGGTCAGGTTTGAGATAAAAAGTCATCAAGCGGTTTCCCAGTGGAAAACCAAGGGCGGGAACTACCTCTGCCGACTTGAGCCAGCCACCGCTTGGGGTAAAAGCGGCCATGTTTCCGTCGCCGTCTATTACGTCCACATGTACTGTACCGTGTCCCCAGGAAGCACCGCCCAATCGATCTTCTATGGGTAATAATGCTAGCTGCCGGCTGGGGTCACCGGGACGCAACTCCGAGTTGGCCTGTTCAGGATCCACAAGTGCGGCACGCAGACAGGAATAATCTTTCGATAGCAATTCCGTTATTGGGACATCCACCTGCATCGGATCGCCGTAGTACTGCTCGCGGTCGGCAAAAGCCAATTTGAAAGCCTCTGTTGTCCAGTGAAGGTAATTTTCGCTGTTGTGTCCCATACCCTTAAGATCATAAGATTCTAAGATAGCCAGGGCCTGCAACATCACCGGTCCCTGATTCCAAGGTCCACACTTGAACACCTTTGTGTCGGAAAATAGCAGTGAGACAGGTTCTTCAAAATGCGTCTCGAAGCACTCTAGATCCGAACGAGAGAGCAGGCCATTTTGTTCCTGTGAGAAGCGGTCGATTTCTGCGGCAGGATCCCCTCTGTAAAAAGCTTCAAACACTGCCTCCAATCCTTTCTCCCGATTCCCGGACATGGATTTTTCTACTGTCTTCAGATAATCAAGCAGGTCAGCCAGAGCTGGATTTACAAGTACCTTACCGACTTCTGGAAGCATTCCCTGTGGCAGATAAACTTGTGCACTTCCAGGCCAATTGCTCCTGAATTTTTCTTCAAGATCACGAATGCCGTATCGTTCCTGTCCATAAAGACCAGCATGCACTGGAAAGCCGTTCCTTGCATAATCGAGAGCAGGCTCGACGACTTCTGTAAAGGTGAGTCGACCAAATCTAGCAAGAACCGTCACCAACGCCCCGAGAGCCGCAGGTACGCCGCTTGAAAGAATGCCTTCCTCCGGCACTGCATTCAATCCCCGTTCCAGAAAAACTTCAGCGGTAGCCTTTTCTGGAGCCATGGTGTTGCCGTTGACTGAAACTACCTGGTTCGTCTCTGCCATACATATCAACATCGGACACTCTCCTCCGAGGGTAAACATCTGGGGATTGACTACTCCCTCGACAAAGGTTGCTCCGACTGCCGCATCCACGGCGTTTCCTCCGCCTCCAAGAATATCTGCTCCGACTTTAGTCGCCAGATAGTGTTCAGTGGCAACGGCACCATGAGTTCCTAAAAGTTGAGGGTAATAAGTGTTCTTTTGAGTGGTGTTTTGACGAAAAGCTCGGCTCATTCTGGTTCCATGATTATGTTTAGAAAAATAAAGACAACTAAATAAATTCTATAGTCCAAAAAAAATCAATCCTAGCAATGTGGTCTGATATTTCTTTAAATTATTTAAAATATATCACCATTTTTTAAATTTTACGAGGGATGGTAAGGATAAGGGAGACTCAGTTGCAGTTTGGTTAACCCTACTAAATCTTCACAGTCAAAGTTCCTGACAAAATTCTACTATCTGGAAAAATCGTCAAATGTATTGCTAAGCTTACCAATCCCGGGAATTACAATATCAATACTTGTGCCAGGCTTCATGGTGCGGGCACCGACTGACGTCCCACAACATATAAGGTCACCTGGAAGTAGTGTATGGTAGTGCGACATCAGAGAGACGATCTTCATTGGTGAAAAAATCATGTCACTAACTGGGTAATCTTGTCGTACCTTATCCCCCTGTAATGCCATAATTTTAAGGCCGCTTGGATCAATTCCAGTGGTTATCCAAGGCCCCAACGGTGTAAACGTGTCGAACCCCTTAGAGCGAGTCCACTGCTGGAATGCTTTGTCCTCAAAAAGAAACTCAATTGCTGTAACATCATTGACACAGGTATAGCCAAAAATATTTTGGCCGGCCTCCTCTTCGCTGATCTCTCGGCAGGTCGAGCCTAGAACAATACCCAATTCAGCCTCAAATATTACCCGTCCCTGATGTCCACGGGGACGATAGATAGTCTGTCCAGGACCAATCACGCTGGTTATCGGCTTCATGAAGTAAAGTGGTACATCGGGAAGCGTCTGGCTTTCTTTTTGGGCACGTTCGTGAAAGTTGTTCCACAATGCAAAAATGGAATTCGGCACTAGCGGGGCTTTCAACTGGACATCTGCAAGTGGCATTGAACGGCCTGTAGGCTGGGGGCTATCAAAAAGTCCTCCTTTGAATTCTGAGACAGTATCGCCGGCCAGTGTGCCGATCGCCGTCTTTTCCTGGTAATCAAAACGTATCCATTGAGCCATTTTTTGTAAGCCTCCTTTTAGTGTAAAAAACCAAAATTTCCATTGCCGCAGTCGGCACACTACTAAATAAGTAATATCATAAAGTACGTTTAGCAGTCTCAATTTTAACACCAAAAATACACAAACAACATCAAACTGCCGTAGTATATTTGTATTTAGTTACGTAGACAGCTGGATCTAGGTAGAAAACAATCGTCAAATCAAGTAGTTGATAATATCGAGAACTTCGATGACGGAAAACCGAGTAACCTTGTTTCTTGGCAACTTGTTTATAAAAAATATTTAGTTTTATTCTTTCGATATCCCTTTGATTATGATTTTTTCTTGACTCAATGTTTTGTCGAGTAAGCTCACGCAAGCGTAAATAGCCTTCAGGGTAGGGGTTTGTACTCCTGTAACTTCAGCCAACTCAATCACAGCACCTAGCATGCTTTCTATTTCCATGGGTTTCCCAGCCTCCACATCCTGGAGCATTGAGGTCTTGTGTTTGCCGACACTCTCTGCACCGGCAATGCGCTTTTCCATGGGTATGCGGAAATGGGCCCCCAGTCGTTCTCCGACAGTCTGCGCCTCTGTCATCATTGTGGCAGCCAATTGTCTGGTCAAAGGGAACTGACATATGTCGACAAGCGTTGAATGGGAGAGCGCGCTGATTGGATTGAAAGTCAGATTTCCCCACAATTTCAACCAGATTTCAGAGCGAATATCATCGAGAATTCTAGACTTGAATCCTGATTCAGTAAATAAGTCAGACACCATCTGAACTCGCTCAGTTTTCATGCCGCATAGTTCTCCCACTGGAAACCGATTACCCTCGATATGCTGGATCACTCCTGGTTTAGAAATAGTTGTGGCCGGATAAGCTATGCAGCCAATCAAGCGATCCGGATCGATACTATTAAATAGCAAACCGCCAGGATCAACAGTTTCCACTACCCGGTTGGCATAGTCACCAACGAAATTTTGGAAATACCACCATGGGATCCCATTCTGAAGGGTGACAATGACAGTGTTGGGGCCAAAAAGAACAGACATGTCGTTCACAATAGGGGCTATCTGATGGGCTTTAAGTGCCAAGAGAACCACGTCCATTGGTCCAAGTTCCCCTACAAATTCAGTGGCGGTCAAATTCTCAGCTACAAATTCATCGTTTTCCTCGATCAACTTCATTCCTCTGGCTTTTATAGCAGCCAGATGAGGGCCACGTGCTATTACCGAAACATCATGTCCCGCATTTGCAATGCGAACAGCCATGTAACCGCCGATGGCTCCAGCTCCAACAATACATACCTTCATGCTGTATACTCCTTAAGAGATGGACAAGTCAAGCTGTGCCCTGCAATGAAACAATCTAATAATTACTCTAGATTTGCTGAATGAAAGAAGTGAACGTTGGAACAAGTTTAAATAACTGTACCACTGAGGATTATAAGCAAACAGATTTTAATCGTGTATTATTGCAATAAACAGGATGAAGGTCATCAACAAAATGAATTTCTCTTGGTATTTATTAAGCAAGAGACAGACATGATCGTCTCATACTCCGAAAGGATGATTCTCAATTACCCTTGCAATACAGTTCATAGACTTTCTAATTGATTTGGTAACGCTCTGGATAGACTCTAACACTGGGGACTTTACCCACACCTAGTTCATCCTGAATACGCTCATAGTAATCTACTTGCAGCAAGTCGCCATGTACCTCCCTAAACAATTGTCGCAGAGAGCGATTGGGTATTCTCAGGCCTGATTCTATTTCCTCGGGCAGGAATATTACACCGTCCTCAAAGAACCACTCTGGAATATCTTCTTCTCCTTCGAACTGGTTCTGATTAGTGCGGATCTTAACATCAGTAAACTGTTCCAGAGCGTCGTAATCAAACAAGTACACTCCTCCGAATACACCCACTCCATAGTTTCTGGCATCGAGGTCCTTATTGAATATATTGGCAGCCATATTGTTTTTGATGCAGTGCCCAAGATTGATTATTGCGGTCTCGCTTTCAGCCTGCGATGAGTTTTCTAGGTAGACTGGCAAGGGGATCAATTTACTCTGTACGATAAGGTGTCTGAAAAATAGAGATTCACCTTGCAGTGTCACACACTCACTCGCGTCGTTCAAAAGTTCTTGCAGTAGTGCATCGGTGAACCAAGCTCTTTCAAGTTTAACGCGATAGAAAATAATGTTGTCCAGCATACTGCCTGTCCGATTAATAACGTGGACTCGACGGTATTTTTCCAGCACAGAGTGAACACCTTCAAACACTCCCCACTTATATTGCTCAGTAGGTGTATTACGAATAACTTTAAGATTGTAACCCGATTGAGGGGACTGGAAACCTATTGCAACAGTACCCTTAAAACCTATAGCAAAATCAAGCTTTCCATCAGTAGACAAGAGTTCTTCCTTCAATTCTTCCATTACTGCAACTTTACCAAAATGATTAAATCCGATTGTAGAATAGGCTAGACCTAGAGATCGTTTTGGTATAATACTGTGAAGAAAGTCTGAAAGTTCATGATAGTATTCGTTGTTAACATGAAAGTTTGCCCGGGTTGTACTGAAAATATTGAAAGTGGAAGACTCTGAAGTGAGAATCGCATCAACATAAATTCCTTTTTCATCATTCAGCAACGCGATGACAAGTGGTACCTTTGACTGATTATCAAGTACAATCCTACCGACGATGTAGGCACCCCGATTACGGTAGAACTCCCCTTTAATGACTTCTATTTTCTGAATTTTAAATGTGCTGAATTTGTCATCCAGATCAGCTTTAACTCGTTGTGCTGCCAACATTGCGTCCACCTTCAGTTCACGATACTGGACGTTGAATCCAGGGACACGGAGTATATCAATAAGAAGGTCAGTGGTTATTAATTCCGTTTGAAAAGTCTCGAACAGAAAGTTGGAAAAGTTTGCGTTGGCTTTGCTTGGGGTATCGAAGGAATAGGCTAAGGGGCTCCATTCTCCTAGGAAGAGCGACCGACGAACTGAATGAATATATGCTAGAGCGAGGTCCCCCTCATAACGGTTTTTAACAAGCTGCCGATATTTCTCTTCAATTACTTCCCATAGTGCCTGATCTCTTGAGATAGCAGAGAAAGCATCCGCTAGCTTTTCCCCCAATTCGATCATACTGTCACTGTATAGAGACAGTCTATTCCTGCTAATTGTCAGCGACGCTTGGTAGTCGCGAGTTTCGAATGCAGTCTTTGCTGATTCTGTTATCGTCTTGAAGCTGGAATAAAAAAGATCAAATTCGCAAAGAGCCCATTGAGCCAGAAGATCTATTTTTTTGCTGTCAGAGGCCTTTTCAATAAGACCTTTAAAGTGAGTGTTCTCTGATTGGGTCATGTAGCTGATCATTATATATTTTCATTGTATATTTGCCTTAGAATTAAAGTAAATGTCAAATTGTTTTCATATAGCAAGCTCAAAACATGGTCATCGGTTTGTTCAAAAAGAGTTTAAAATTCTTCTAGATTCACTTCACCCGTAATGACGAAAAAGGATTAAATCTGACTATTTTTGAAATCGTCAAAATTTTAGAAAATAATCCTTGACATGTTATTAAACATAGCATACATTTTATTCAAGTAGTACTTCTGGTACTATTTTCGATTCCTGGAGCAAACTGTTTCAGGAAAATCCTAATCTCTAGTCAGGGAGTCAATATGAAAAAAATGATAAACTTTCAATAAATCATAATTATTTGAAAGAACAATTCCAAGATTCTGATGAAATCATTGAGCAGATTAGAGTTCTTGTAGAGCAAGGTGATTTTACTTTGGGAAAAGCTGTTAATGACTTAGAAGAGGAATTTAAAGCCGTCACAGATTGTAGTTTTGCTATTGGTGTTGGTAGTGGTACTGATGCACTGTACGTTTCTATGAAAGCACTTGGAATAGGTCCAGGAGATGAAGTTATAGTCCCAGAGATATCATGGATTGCTACTGCAAACGTCATTAAATACTGCGGTGCAGAGCCAGTATTTTCTGATGTTAGATTAGAAGACTGGAATCTTGATCCAAATACAATTGAAGAATCAATTACTTCTAGAACAGCATGTATTTTTCCAGTTCACCTCTACGGACATCCAGCTGATATGGACTCCATCAACAATATAGCACTGAAGCATAATCTTATGGTTGTAGAAGATGCAGCCCCTTCTGTTGGATCCCGATACCAAGACAAACCTCCCGGAATTTTTGGTAAAGCTGCTGGATTTTCTTTTCAGGGTGCAAAAATGTTAGCTACGGGTCAAGGTGGGATGTTTGTAACCGATGACGATAAAGTATTTGAAAGAGCAGTATCTATTTAT
>ENA-UPTF01002314-UPTF01002314.1-marine-metagenome-genome-assembly--contig:-NODE-2314-length-11118-cov-9.939408_pt1 | contig 11118 bp, 12 predicted proteins | sample MGYA00238166_ERZ767019 | MGnify/ENA primary metagenome ERZ767019 (study PRJEB28930, sample SAMN06266391) | marine metagenome | isolation source: Sea water from 250 m depth | place: Atlantic Ocean... | reverse complement strand
AGACAAGGTGATAGACCACGACGTCCTAGGAAAGAACATGTAGAACCTGAATGGATTCCAAAAACTATACTAGGAAAAAAAGTATCTTCTGGAGAAATAACTGCCATGGAAGAAATTTATGAAAAAGGATTTAGAATTCAAGAAGCAGGAATTATTAAAAAACTATTACCAGATCTAAAAACTGAAGTTATTGATGTAGGTTTAATTCAAAAAATGACACCTAATGGTCAATCAACACGGTTCAAAGCACTTGTAGCTGCAGGAAATGAAAACGGTTGGTTAGGAATTGGTTTAGGTAAATCAAAACAAATGAGAATTGCAATTGAAAAAGCAAACAACGCTGCATTTCTAAATGTCAGCCCAGTGAAGCTTGGATGCGGAAGTTGGGAATGTAGATGTGATCAAAAACATTCTGTTCCTTACAAAGTCCGTGGTAAAGGTGGTAGTGTAAGTATTGAACTATTACCAGGTCCTAGAGGATTAGGTATTGTGGCTGGAGGAAAAATCAGAAACTTATTGCGACTTGCAGGAATAAAGGATGCATGGACTTTTACTAAAGGTTCTACTGGAACAATGAATTCAACATCAAAAGCACTATTGGAATGCCTTAGGCAAACATTCAGTCAGGGTTGATTGGTATGGCAAAAGCATTTTTGGTTTTAAGAATAAGTGGACAAGCTGATGTACCATATTGGGCAGAGACAACTATGACACTATTGAAATTAGAAAAAAAATATCGTGCAACTATTATTCCTGAAAAAGAAAATACCATTGGAATGCTACGTAAAGTGCAGCATTACATATCTTGGCAGGAAATTGATACAGAGACTGTAAAGGAACTATTAGACAAAAAAGCCAGAAAATCTGGCTATAAAAAAGTCACAAATGAGGATATTACTTCAATTGGATTTACATCAATTGATGAACTCGCAACATCGTTAGCAGAAGGTAAAACCTCATTATCAAAATTAAAACCACTAAAACCTTGGTTTGCAATGGATCCACCTAGACATGGATTCAAACGAAGTACAAAAAAATTGTATGGGCAAAAAGGTGTTTTGGGGCATAACAAGGAACTTTCCGTAATTGTAAAAAGGATGATGTAAAATGGCAACAAGATTAAGAAAAACAAGAAAACTTAGAGGTGGAAGACATATGGGATGGGGTCAAGTTGCTCAACATAGATCCTTTGGACATAAAGGTGGTCTTGGACGTTCTGGTCATCTCAAACATCTAGCCAGTACTGTAATCAAAGAGGATCAAGATCATTTTGGTCATGAATCTACACATCGTCCACTCTCAGTTTCAATAATTACAAGAAAATGGGTTAATGTTAGAGATCTTGATGATTTATTTGCAAAATCTGGAAAATCTGAAAATTCGAAAAAAGTTTTAGATTTGACAAGCCTAGAAATTGATAAGTTATTAGGTGGTGGAGAAGTAAACAATGCTTATACTGTTATAGTTAATCGAGCTTCTTCATCAGCACAGGAGAAAATAAAACAATCTGGTGGTGAAGTAACATTACCAGTTGAAAAAACTGACAAAAAAGCTGAAGTATCAACCGAAGAAGAAAAAACTGAAGACGTAGAAAATAACAATGGCTGAAGGAACATTAACTGAAACTATACGAAAAATTGTAGCGAAGGCTGAACCATATGTTCCTCAAGTTCCAAAGCCAAAGAAGAAAATTTCATTACAATCAAAATTAATGTGGACGTGTGGATGCTTAGTAATTTATCTCGTTATGGGTCAAACTCCATTATTTGGTGCAACTGCACCTGAGTTTGATTTTTTGGCATTTGCTAGAGTAATCTTTGCATCACAACAAGGTTCACTTGTTGAACTTGGAATTGGACCAATTGTAACTGGTGGATTATTAATGCAATTGTTACGTGGTTCAGACATTCTAAAATTTGATTTCAAGAATCCTGCTGAAAGAGGTGTATTCCAAACTGCAACTAAACTTGTAACATACGTTGTAATTGTAGCAGAATCTATTGTATATGCTGTTGCTGTTTATGGTCCAAATATCACTGAGCCGACTGTAATCTATATTATTATGGCACAGTTGATGGGTGCATCAATAATTGTGATGTTCCTTGATGAAACAATTCAGAAAGGATGGGGTTTAGGAAGTGGAATTAGTATATTCATTGCTGGTGGTGTTGCACAACAAATTCTTTGGAGTGTATTTAGCCCGATGCCTGGAGGTGATGGAGGAAGTATAGGCATTCTGCCATTTATAGGGCAATCATTCATGTTTGGAGATGTTGCGGATGCTATGTTTAGATCCAATCAACTTCCAAGTATATTTGGTCTAGCTTTAACTGCAGGAATACTATTGATTTTGGTTTATACTCAAGGAATGAAGGTAGAAATTCCAATTGTATCAACCAAATATCGTGGATTTGCTGCAACATATCCAATTAAGATGATGTATGTTTCTAACATTCCAGTTATTTTAGCATCTGCACTTACTGCAAATGCTGTTTTCCTTGGCCAGATGTTTTGGGCGCAGTTTAACCCGAGAAATGCTAATGAATTTCTAAATATATTAGGAACATTTGATCCTACAAGCCCGTCGTCTCCGATTGGTGGAATAATTTACTACATTACACCTCCTAGAGGACTAGATGCTCTTGCACTTGATCCAATGCGTGGAGTTTTGTATGTTTTATTTATGATTGGTATAGTAGTTGTTTTTGGAAAGCTTTGGGTTGAACTTGGTGGTTTATCACCGAAGAAAGCTGCGCAGAACCTACTAGATGCTGATGTTCAAGTTCCTGGATTTAGAAGATCAAACAAACCAATTGAAACGTTGCTTAATAGATATATTCCGTCTGTAACATTAATTGGTTCAATGGTACTTGGACTCATCGCGGGTGTCTCAGATGTTTTAGGTGTTTTCGGTACTGGGATTGGAGTATTGTTGACAGTAGATATTCTAATTAACTATTATAACCAACTAGTCAAAGAACGAGTAGAGGTTGTAATGCCGCGTCTAGGTGCTTGGCTTGGTAGAAAATAAACGAGTTGTAATAGTTGGGATTCCAGGTGTTGGAAAAACCACACTTGTCACTACAGTTGTTGATAAACTAAATGGTGACAATAAACATGCCAGTGTGAAAAGTTATGGAACTGTAATGTTTGAACAAGCCAAAAAAATAGGTGTTAATGACAGAGATGAATTAAGAAAACTACCTGTAGAAAAACAGAAGGAGTTACAAAAAATGGCTGCAGAGGAGATTTCAAATTTAAAAGATGATGTTGTATTCATTGACACTCATGCTTTCATAGCTTCAAAATCTGGATTTTATCCTGGTTTACCTAATCATGTATTACAGATACTTCAACCTACACATTTCATAATAATCTCTGCACATCCTGCTGAAATCTTCAATAGACGAATGAAAGATAAAACCAGAAATAGAGACAAAATTTCAATAGGTGGAATTAAAAATGAACTTGCTATTCAAGAATCTATGCTATCTAGTTGTTCTGTGCTTACAGGCTCACCAATCAAGGTTATTCTCAATAATGAGGGAAAGGTTGAAGAGGCAGCAGATAAGGTAATAAAAACAATAGGTGTGTAAAATGGAATTCAATATTATTCTAAACTTTATAGATGCATTATTCCTGCAGATGGATCTTTTCGGAATGAGAGAGGGTCCTCTTGGTAGTGATGATCCAATGATTAAAGGAATGATTCCATCATTCTTTGCAATTGTAGGTTTTGCAATTTTATTAAATTTGTTCAATTCTGGAATTAGAAGAAAAATGGTTGATCAGGTAAAATGGAGAAGGATTACAAAAGAAGTTCGTGCATGGCAAAAAGAACGCATGACCGCATTTAGATCCAAAGATCAAGAAAGAATTGCTAAAGCCAATAAAAAATCTACTTACATGAATAAGATGAACATGGAGATGATGCAAATGAATATTCGTCCAATGATGATTACAATTATACCATTACTATTAATTTTCTATTTTGTTCTACCACAATTATTTTCATACACTGTTGGTATATCACCAATTCCTCTAAATGTTATTCCTGGTGACTGGTTTGAGTTAACCTGTACTGCTGCAAAAGTTGCAGATGCACAATACTGTGGTCAGGAAAACGAAATCTACTTGTGGGCTATGTATTTCTTAGCTTCCATTGCATTCAGTGGAATCATAATGAAAGTAACTAAGACTCAAATGGATTTAGGATAACTTGCTAAGATCTGTGATTATTTCTGGTCCACCTGCTATTGGAAAAACTACAGTGGCACAAGGGTTAGCTGAAGAATTTAATTTAAATCATCTAAGTGGAGGCGACATACTTAAAGAAATGGCAGAGGCAGAAGGATTCTCATCACATGGTGATGATTGGTGGGACACACAAGATGGAATGAACTTTCTCGAAAAGCGAAAAATTAATACTGATTTTGATAAAAAAGTTGATGAGAAATTACAAGAACTTTTTCATCAAGGTAATGTTGTAATTACAAGTTATACACTTCCATGGTTAGTAAATGATGGAATTAAGTTATGGCTTTCGGGAAGTTTTGTAAATAGCGCCAGAAGGATGAAGACACGTGACAATGTAACTGAATTAGATGCATTAGAAGTAGTAAAAAAAAGATTTGATGAAAACAAGGAAATTTACAAATCACTTTATAATTTTGAATTTGGACAGGATCTTTCAGTATTTGATAAAATCATCAACACAGATGATCTTAATGCTGAGCAAGTACTCAAAATTGCAAAATCAACTGTGAGAGAATTACTTTGACATTAAAGCAACTAGAAAATTTAGTTACAATAGATGAAGATATCACAAATCCAGAATTTGGTGTGTATTATGATAAGAGAAGTATTGAACAACTTTTAGAATATGGGCTAATTTTGGTAGATAAACCACCTGGTCCAACAAGTCATGAGGTTGTTGCATGGGCAAAGAGAATTTTGGAACTTCCAAAGATTGGGCATAGTGGAACATTAGATCCACAGGTTTCTGGAGTACTGCCATTGGGTTTGGGTGAGGGAACAAAAGCATTGGGCGTGTTGCTCTTGGGACCTAAAGAATATGTAGGATTAGGACGTTTACACTCTTTGCCATCCAAAGAAAAATTACAGCAGACTTTAGATTTATTCAAAGGCGAGATTTACCAAAAACCACCACAGCGTTCTGCAGTTCTTAGGCAAACGAGAACAAGAACCATTTATGAGTTAGAACTACTTGAGCAGAAAGAAAGATTAATTCTTTTACGTGTTATGTGCGAAGCAGGAACGTATATTAGAAAATTGTATTATGACATTGGAGAAATTCTAGGTTTTGGTAGTTCAATGATAGAATTGAGACGTTCAAAAGTTTATCAATTTTCGGAGGAACAATTGGTAACAATGCATGAACTTACTGATGCATATTATACTTGGAAAGAAACTGGTGATTCAGAAAAACTTAGAAATATTATTTTACCAATTGAGCATACATTAAGTGAGATTAAATCAGTAGTTATACGAGATTCTGCAATTGATTCTTTATGTCATGGTGCACAACTTGCTATTCCGGGCATATTACAAATTTCTCCAGGTCTAAAACAAAATGACTTGGTTGCAATATATTCTCAAAAAGGAGAAATAGTTGCACTAGCTGAAGCATTATTATCAGAACCAGAAATTAAAGAAAATAATAAAGGATATGCATTCCAAACAAAAAGAATTATTATGAAACCGAATACGTATCCAAAGAGTTGGAGAACAAGTCCACCCCCAAAAGAATAAGGAGATTATCAAAATGTTTCCTAAGGGATTAATCATAGCAATTTCATTAGGTATTATATCTGGTCCATTATTTGGAATTTTTTTATATGAATTTGCAATTGAGGAGCAATTAATCTACGTTGAGGGTACATCATTATCAATAGTTACAGAAAAAACTGATTTTAAACTAGGTGAGGCTATTACAATAACTATTATCAATTCTGGTACAGATGAGTTAAAATTTCATGATGCATCTTATGGATTAGTAATAAAGCAATTAGATAGTATACCAGTTTACACACCTACATCAGCACAAGTAATTTCCAAACTCAAATCACATGAGGAGATTGTTTTCATTTGGAATCAAGTAAAAAATGATGGAACACCAATTCTTGAAGGATCATATAAAATTTCAGTTAAAGCGATTACAGTAGATGAGAAAATTATAGAGAAAATCATTGCGATAAATATTTACCATTAATTTCTTTTTAATGCATTTTTATTATCATATCCTTGTTGTAATTTGGCGAAAAACTAATGCCGGGGTCGCCTAGCCTGGTAGGGCGCGCGCCTGGAAATTACTAAAACCATAAAGCGCGTTCTCGCAAGGGATCGAGAGTTCAAATCTCTCTCCCGGCGCCATTAATAATATAGGATGATGCCAAATTCTAACTATGAAAAAATATGATATTGCAATTATTGGTGGTGGAATTTTAGGTACTACAATCTCATATTGGATTTCAAATCTTTATGATTCAAGTGTATGTGTGATTGACAAAGAACCTGATGTTGCAAAACATACTAGTGGTCGAAATACAGGCGTAGTTCATACTCCTTTCTATCTTAATCCTGAAAAGAAAAAAGTTTTTGCAAAATCTGCACATATTTCCCATGACTTGTGGAAAACACTTGCAATACAAACACAATCTCCCTGGATGGAGATTGGAACTATAGAAGTTGCAATAGATGAATCACAACATAAAACATTGGAAAAATATCAAAAATGGGGAATAGAAAATGGTGTAAATGAGGATAGTTTGTTAATACTTGATTCAAATGAATTAAAACAAAAAGAAAAAAACCTTGAATGTTATTCTGGGTTACTTTGTAAAAACGATGTATCAACCGATTATTCAAAATTAACTCAAGAAATTAAGAATATTTCAACACAAAATTCTACAGAATTTATTTTTCAAAAAACTGTAAAATCATTTCAACAGAAAAATGATTCCGTCAAAATCAATTTCAAAGACAACTCATCCATTGAGTGTAATTATATTATCAATTGCTCTGGTGGTAATTCACTTGATATTGCAAAGCAATTTGATTTGTTAGAATCATATTCTGATCTTCATTTCAGGGGTGAATATTGGATAGCTGATAGTAACTATGCTGATATTGTAAAAACAAACATCTATTCCGTTGCAAGACACCCTGAGTTTCCATTTCTTGATCCTCATTGGATTAAACGTGCAAATGGAACTACTGAGATTGGTCCTAATGCTGTGCCTGTTCCCACGCCTGAAACTTATGATGGGTTTGTAACTGATATACAGACTACAATATCAAAGTTAGGCGATATCTTAACTGGTGGTGCAAAAAAATTATTTCTCAACCCTGATTTCTTATCTTTAATTACACATGAATTTAGAAGCTCGATCTCAAAAGATGCAATGGTTCAACGTGTAATGAATTTCATCCCTTCACTTGAACCGAGTTATTTCACCAAGAAAGGAACGGCAGGAATACGTACTCCTGTTATTTCTCCTGAAGGAAATTTTATACCTGATGTTATGGAGCGAGAAGGTCATAATTCATTTCATATTGTAAATTATAACTCGCCAGGTGCAACTGGGGCACCTGCATATTCTGCTTTGGTTGTTAAAAAATTACAGAATAAAGGAATCTTGAATAATCCTAAATCTCAAAAAAATTCATTGTGGGATTTTAATTCTATAATAGAACAAATTTAATATTCCCTCAAATTGGTATTCTTATGCTACCTGACAGATGTTCTGTAAAACAAAATGATCGTGATTGTGTAAATCCTCCTGAATACGTTGTAGAAATAGTTCATAATGATGATTCTTACATGGTTGGAATTACATGTGAAAAACACAAGGATGTTGTATCTGTAAAAATTGTTGAACTTCAAAAAATAGGAAAAATACCTGATGGAACACTAGAATTTCAGAAACTAAAAGCAGTAGGAACTGATTGTGTTAAGGGTAACCCAGATGATATACTTATCCAGTTAGATTAAACTGAATAAAGTAATCTTTTTCCTTCTAATCCTGAAATTAGATTTTTTGCTGTAATATCTGACATTTTTTGTCTTGTTTCTTTAGTTGAACTCCCAACATGTGGTGCAAAGACAACATTTTCTAATTTTAATAATGGATTATCTTTCTTAATTGGTTCTACTTCGTATACATCCATTCCTACACCTTGAATCTGTTTTGTTTTTAATGCAGTAACTAGATGTTTTTCATTTACAATTTTTCCTCTAGATGTATTTATCAAGAAAGAAGTTTTTTTCATCTTCTTAAAAATTTTTGAATTTATTAAATGATGTGTATTATTATTGTAAGGAATATGAAGTGAAATTATATCGCTATTTTTGTAGATGATATTTTCTGAGACATATTTTGCTTTCAACATTCTTTCTAATCTCTTTGATACTGGTTTTCTATTATGATAAATCACTTTCATGCCCAAACCATTTGCCTTCTTTGCAACCTCTCTACCAATTCTTCCCATTCCAATAATTCCAATAATTTTACCTGAAACTTCTGTTCCTGTATAATCATAGGCACCAAAAATCTGATTCCATTTTTTATCGCGAATAATTTTATCTCCTTCTGAAATTCTCCTTAATATGTCTAAAATTAATCCGATTGTTAACTCGGCTGTTGCATTTGTCAAAACTTCTGGTGTATAGCCAATTTTGATCTTACGAGATTTAGCAATTTTTATATCAATATGATCAAAACCTACACTGAAAGTACTAATTACTTTGAGATTCTCTGCATTACTGATCACTTCTTCATCTACTATATCATAAGGGTGACAAACTAGACCTTCCATATCTTTAATTTTATTTATTAGATTTTTTTTTGCAATTGGAATTTCACCTGAATGCAAGTGGACATTGCATTTCTTCTCTAACTCTTCTAGTGCAGATCTATGTAGGCGTCTTGTAACTAACACACTAAATCGTTTTTTCATTGAATGTATGGTCAAACCATTTATAATATTTAATACTACTAGAAACATTGTCCTCATCTGATGAACTTCTAAATTGTTCCGAATGTGAAAAACCAATTGAACAATGTATTTGTGTTTGCCCATATTGTGGTGAACGTGACAAATGTGAATGTGCATTATTTGATGCGGCAACAGGTGGATAGAATGGCTACTGATTTTACATGGATGATTGGCGGGCCACAAGGTAGTGGTGTTGAAACTGCTGCAAACATATTCTCCCAAGTTTTCTCAAAAATGGGATATCAAATATTTGGAAAACGTGAATATTATTCAAACATTAAAGGTGAACATAGCTATTTTGCAGTTCGTATATCTGATGAAAAAATCCGTTCTAGTGTAAAAGGAACAAATATGCTAATTGCATTTGATGCAGAAACTATCTTCCGTCATGCTGACGATATTTTAGAAAATGGAATTGTTATCTATGACTCAACTTTAGAAAATATGAGAGTTTCAGATATTATTACATTTGAAAATGATTTTAAAGTTAGACTGGAAAATCTTCTAAAATCCAAAAATAAAGAAACAACTGTTAAAGGAATGTTAGATTTAGCATCTGAAAATGGTGTGAAGGTTCATTCCGTCTCCTTCCGTAGTCTTTTAAGTGAATTATCTGAAAAATTGGAAAATCCACGAATTAAAAATATGAGTCGTATGTTCAATGTTCTGGGAGTTTCATTATCTCTTGGACTATTAATGATCCCTTCTGAAAAACTAACAGATTCAGTCAATTCAATTTTTTCAAAGAAAAAATCCATAGCTGAGATTAATGTTTCTGCTGCAAATTTTGCTTACAATTATGCTGCTGCAAAATTTGAACATAATAATCTGAAATTTGCGACAAAAGATATTCAAGATAATACAATTCTTGTTCAAGGATATTATGGTACGTCCATTGGAAAAATAATTTCTGGTTGTAGATTTCAATCATACTATCCAATAACTCCTGCAACTGATGAAAGTAATTTTCTTGAAACTAATGAAATACTTGAAATTAATGAAGATCGTCCTGGTTCCACCCTTGTGGTACAAACCGAAGATGAAATATCTGCAATAGGTATGGCAATTGGTTCTTCTTTAACCGGTGTACGTTCTGCAACATGTACTTCTGGACCTGGATTTGCATTGATGACCGAATGCTTGAGTTGGGCAGGAATTAATGAAGTTCCAGTTGTTATTACATTTTATCAAAGAAGTGGACCATCAACCGGTTTGCCTACACGTCATGGCCAAGATGATTTACTATGTGCAATAAATTCAGGCGTTGGAGAATTTCCTAGAATTGTCTATGCATCTGGTAATGTTTCAGATAGTTTCTATGATACAACTCAAGTGTTTAACTATGCTGATATTTTTCAAGTACCTGTTATACACATGTTAGACAAATTTATTGCTAGTTCTGTTACTACCTGTGAGAGATTTGATGAAACCAAAGTCAATATTGATAGAGGAAAATTATTAGAAGAAATTACTTCAGATGATTATAACAGATTTGCACACACAGAAGATGGAATATCACCCAGATCAAAATTAGGTTTAGAAAATGGAATATTTTGGAATACTGGTGATGAAAGTGACGTACAAGGTCACATATCTGAGGATCCAGTAAATCGTGTGGAAAAGATGGACAAAAGACAATCTCGCTTAGATTACATACTTGAAAAAATTCCTGAATCTGAACAAATTGTACAGCATTCTGAAGGTGATTTTTGCATTGTTTCATGGGGGTCAACCCAAGGTCCAATTCTTGATGCAATTGAGATGTTAAAAAATGATGGAATCAATGTTGGTTTTATTGAAATTAAACTGCTACATCCATTCCCAAAAGAAGTATTAAAAAAGCATCTTTCCAGTTCCAAAACTATTATCAATGTTGAGGCGAATTATAATGGTCAACTCGGCTCACTAATTAGGCAAAATTTAGAAAAGGATCCTGATTATTACATTCTAAAATTCACAGGAAGACCAATGACTTGTACTGAATTATACGATACATTAAAAAAAATTACTAACAACAATGCAGAAAAAAGAGAGGTTTTAACATATGGTGCTTAAAGTAGGAGATTTTAAAACTGATGTACATAATGATTGGTGTCCTGG
>ENA-UPTF01002313-UPTF01002313.1-marine-metagenome-genome-assembly--contig:-NODE-2313-length-11123-cov-1.306898_pt1 | contig 11123 bp, 9 predicted proteins | sample MGYA00238166_ERZ767019 | MGnify/ENA primary metagenome ERZ767019 (study PRJEB28930, sample SAMN06266391) | marine metagenome | isolation source: Sea water from 250 m depth | place: Atlantic Ocean | study... | reverse complement strand
AGAAGCCCCTACATGCAGGCCGTTCATGTTACAGCGCCGGCAGACTACATTGGTAAAAGAGTTAATTTGAAAGTTGAAGCGGCTTTTACCAATAGCCTCGGTGCGGTTTTTGCGGATACCCCCCTAAGTTTTTGGTCAGAAAGGCTTGAAAGGAACGACGGTTGATAGGAAGCCCTCGGAACCCTGAAAAATCAGTAGTGCTTGAATTCGACGATAACAGGCTTTTACCGCAACTCTTTGGGAGCCATAACATACATCTGGCCCGGATCGAGCAAGAGCTCGATGTGTCACTGAACTCAAAAGGTAATTTGGTGACTATCTCTGGTGTCCATGAGTTGGCGGATACAGCCGGCGTGGTGCTTAAAGGCCTATATGCCCGACTGAAGGATGGGCACAATGTTGACTCTACAGAAGTCGATGTAGCCCTTCGTATGATTGCGGCTGGTGAAAAAGGGAAAGCGGCATTAAATAACGCAAAGCTTTATGCAGTTCGAACGAGAAAACGCCATATTATGCCTCGGTCTCCTCAGCAGGCATGCTATTTGGATTTAATCGAGCGAAGTGACTTGACGTTCGGATTAGGTCCAGCTGGCACGGGAAAGACCTATTTAGCCGTGGCAAAAGCAGTAGAGGCCCTCGTGAAAGGCAAAATTGATCGCATTATTCTCTCCCGTCCAGCAGTAGAAGCGGGCGAACAATTAGGCTTTCTTCCCGGAGATATGAGAGAAAAGGTGGATCCCTATTTGAGACCACTATACGATGCGTTGCATGACATGCTTCCGTTTAACCAAGTTGCTACCAAAATAGAAAACGGCGAAATTGAAATAGCACCGCTTGCTTTTATGCGAGGTCGTACCCTGGACAACGCCTTCGTAATACTTGATGAGGCGCAGAACACTACATCCGTTCAAATGAAGATGTTCCTTACACGTTTGGGTGAAAACGCTCGAATGGTTGTAACTGGTGATCTTAGCCAAATTGATCTCCCAACGGGCGTAGCATCAGGGTTAGGGGATGCTGTTAGCCGGTTAAGGGGAGTCAAAAGCGTATCATTCGTGGAGTTTGGTGAAGCCGATGTTGTCCGCCACGCCTTGGTTCCTCGGATTATAAAAGCTTATAATACAAATAATGGACAGGGTTAAAACGAGAGAAAGTTAAACGCCAGGCATTATGCCCCCGTCACACAACATTGATATTTTGATTAAAGCCGGTAAATGGCAAAAGTTGCTACCTAATTGGGAAGATGTTTGCGAAAAAGCTGTTGAAGCAGTTCTTGAGAGCCAAAACATTGTAGACAGGCCGATAGAGCTAAGCATTGTTTTAGCGGATGATGCTCTAGTGCAACATCTAAACAAAAAATACCGTGATCAGGATTTGCCAACTAATGTGCTCTCTTTTCCAACCAATAATTTCCATTCTAGCCCTGTCTTGCCGCAACATTTAGGGGATATGGTCCTGGCTTTTGAAACATGTCACCGGGAATTACTGGATAATGAGAACATAACTGAATTTGCTGATCTCATTTGCCATTTAGTCGTCCATAGTGTCCTGCATTTGTTAGGTTATAAACATGACGTTAACGCAGACGCCCAAAAAATGGAATGCTTGGAGATAGAAATTTTGGCTAATTTAGGTGTCGGAAATCCGTATCTGTGAGTTTGAAAAAAGCGCTAAAATATGGGCGAGCTTAATCAATACAAGCTTTTAAAAAAAGGAATTTTTAAATCGGTATGATTGAAGAGACGGGTATTAAAGTTGCTCAGAGGAAGCACGTAGTCTTTGTCGTTTCCATTGCCAGGTCAATTTTAGGATCTGTGCAAAGGTTTTTGCAAAAGAATAACGGGGAAAACACGGTCCGTGGTGCTTTAGAAGAACTAATTGAGGACCATCCGCATTCAGAAACGCCAATTGTTGAAGAACAGCGGACACTCCTTGAAAATATTCTTAATTTACGAGACCGTACAATTGCTGATGTTATGGTCCCGAGGGCTGACATAATTGGCATTAATGCAAACGCCACGCTAGAACAAATTATAGTCCTGATAAACGAGGAGGCTCATTCAAGGGTGCCCGTTTTTCAAGAGGCGCTCGACGATGCTATTGGCATGATCCATATTAAAGATGTTCTCTCAGCTCAGCAAAAGAAGGGTTTAATTAATCTCCATGAAATTGTCAGGCCGGTGCTATTTGTAGCACCCTCAATGCAGGTGCTTGAATTGCTCCTAGAAATGAGAGCAAAACGCACTCACATGGCATTAGTTGTTGATGAGTTTGGTGGAATAGACGGGCTTCTTACCATCGAAGACTTGGTCGAAGAAATTGTTGGGGAAATAGAAGATGAGCATGATCTCGATGACGAGCCTACTTGGCGCGTGCGGACAGATGGTGCAATTGATGCCGATGCCAGATTAGAAATCCTTCATTTGGAACAGGTTATAGGCTCCTTTGTATCGGAAGAAGAACGGGAAGAGTTGGACACACTCGGCGGCCTTGTTTTTTCTTTGGCGGGACGTGTTCCGGTTCGTGGTGAATTGGTAAAACATTCTTCGGGCGTAGAAATCGAGATAGTAGATGCAGATCCCCGCCGGGTAAAACATTTGCGTATTCATAACCTAACTACCGAGAATTACGACCCAAACTTGAAATAATATTTGCAGTTTTAAGGCTCACATTATTTTTCCGGACCAGTGGTTTGATTTCAAAGATTGAACAGCTTCGCGAATGGGTGGTGTCACTAGAGAGATGGCCCAGAAGGGTTGCGGCACTTTTGTTGGGGGTTGTAACAGCATTAGCATTCCCTCCTCTCTATATATTGCCATTGCTGATCCCGGGGTTTGTCGGGCTTGCTTGGTTAATAGAGGGTAGCTCCCCGTCTGGCCCGTTACAGCGCATGAAACTCACAAAGAACGCTTCGCGGTCGGCTTTTGCTGTCGGTTGGTGGTTTGGTGTGGGTTTTTTTGCAGCTGGATTATATTGGGTGTCATTTTCATTTTTTGTGGACGCCGCTACTTTTGCTTGGATGGCCCCTTTCGCGCTTTTTTGTCTTTCAGCTGGCATGGCGCTCTACATAGGATTAGTCGGGTGGGCTGCCTACGTGTCGTCGCGTGACGGCGCGAACCTAGTGCTGAATCTTGGTCTTTGGTGGGTGGTTTTTGAGTGGATTAGAGGTTGGGCGTTCACGGGATTTCCATGGAATCTTCTTGGAAGTGTGTGGACGATTTCAGAAGCCATGATTCAAATTACGGCGGTGACAGGTGTTTTTGGCTTAAGCCTAATCACAGTGTTGGCCGCTGCGGCACCAGCTGTCCTTGGTGACGACAGTATTGTTTTGTCTAAGCGTTGTTTAATCGTCGTTGTAACCGGAGCTACCCTGGTGATGATCTGGGTTGGTGGGCACATTCGCCTAAGTCAGGCCGATGAAGTAATTGTAGATGGTGTGAACCTGCGCCTCGTACAGCCAAATATCGAGCAGCGGGATAAATGGAAGCCACATTTGCAGAGAGCCCATTTTGATAAACTGCTTCGGTTAAGTCGACCCGGGAAAACTGCTGCTACTGATGTGACGACCCACACCATCTGGCCAGAAACGGCGACGCCGCTTTTTCTCAGCACGGTTCCAGAAGCCTTAGAATTAGTATCAATTGCGGCGCCAATTGGCGGAGCGCTGATCACTGGTGCACCGCGTCAGGGACCGAATCCAAGTGGAATTAGGGAGATTTGGAATAGTGTTCACGTGATAGATTCAAATGCCTCTATAAGGGATACTTACGACAAACAACACTTGGTCCCCTTTGGAGAATATATTCCATTCCGTAGTTTCATAAACTTTCCAAAACTCACGGGAGCGGGAACCGACTTTTCACCAGGTGTAGGGCCAAAAGTATTAAAAGCTCCTGGAGCCCCATCATTTATTCCATTGATTTGTTACGAGGCTATTTTTCCTGGACAGATACGAGTGGACCGAGAAAAAAACAGACCGGGTTGGTTATTAAACCTGACCAACGACGCCTGGTTTGGTTACTCAACCGGTCCTTATCAGCACTTTGCCTCCGCTCAACTGCGCTCAGTTGAGTTGGGTCTTCCCTTGGTTCGTGTTGCAAACACGGGAATTTCAGGTGTTATTGATTCCTATGGCAGGGTACGTGTACGAACTGTTTTAAACGAAGAAATCTCTGTGGAAAGTCCATTGCCTGCTCGGCTTTCTAATTCGACTTGGTTCGCTAAGCACGGGAACACCACAATATTTTGCATTGTTTTGATTCTGTTTGGAGTTTTTCGTTTAAGATTTTTTGTTACCAAAGGATAAGATTCATTAAATTTGGTTAGGGTTAAATGAGGTGTTTTTTAGGCTATGGAAACTAGCGGTACGAATGTAGGTTTTGTAATACGGTTGGAATTCAGGAATTCAACCTGATGCGCTTTCATTGTACTTGCCAAATTGGACGTATTTTCGGTACCAATACAGCTTGACGGGTTGGCGAAAGATTGCCAAAAAGTGAGGTGCCTCAATTAAATGTATCGGGTACTTATTCATACTTAATATATGGCCCGCCGCAAAAAACATAATAATACAGGAGTTTGTGTGGTGTTGGATGGTAGTTATCAATTTACAAGTGAATCTGTATCTGAAGGCCATCCAGACAAGATCTGTGACCGTATTTCAGATTCCATCGTTGACACTTATTTAACTGGTGATCCCGATTCGCGGGTAGCGGTAGAGACAATGTGCACTACTAACAGGATTGTTTTAGCGGGTGAAGTGAGGGGGCCAGTTTCTATAACTCATGATGATTTGGAGGCTTCTGCACGGGCTTGTGTTAAAGACATCGGTTACGAACAAGAAGGGTTTCATTGGGAAAAATCGGAAGTTTCGGTTTACGTGCATTCCCAATCTAAAGATATAGCCCAAGGGGTCGATGCGAGTGGAAATAAGGATGACGGCGCGGGTGACCAAGGCATCATGTTTGGATATGCTTGTCGCGAGACTGGCGCTCTGATGCCGGCACCTATATTTTATTCTCACGCTATTCTTGAGGCATTAGCTGAAGCTCGTCATTCAGGCGGAGAACCAGGATTGGGTCCTGACTCGAAAAGCCAATTAACTTTGCAATATGAAAAAGGCAAACCTATTCGGGCTGCGTCTGTGGTTGTTTCCACCCAGCACGCGGCTGAGCTTGATCAGGATGCCGTACGGGAAATCGTGCGACCTTACGTTATTAAAGTTTTGCCTGATGGGTGGATGTGTGATGAGGAGGACTTTTACGTTAACCCAACCGGGCGTTTTGTCATAGGAGGCCCTGATGGAGACGCAGGGCTTACAGGACGTAAAATTATCGTAGATACCTATGGTGGAGCAGCTCCTCATGGAGGTGGTGCGTTTTCGGGCAAAGACCCTTCAAAAGTAGATCGATCTGCTGCATACGCGGCCCGCTATTTGGCAAAAAACGTTGTTGCAGCAGAGTTGGCTGAGAGATGCACTATACAGTTGTCTTATGCTATTGGCATCTCAAAACCACTTTCGGTCTATGTTGACTGTGCAGGGACGGCTCAGGTAAGTGAAGACGAGCTGGCGGGTATGTTGCAGGACGTTATGGACTTAAGTCCGCGGGGTATTCGAGAAAAACTAAAATTAAATCGGCCCATATATGCTCGTACAGCGGCATATGGGCATTTTGGTCGGACACCCGATCCCGACGGAGGGTTCTCATGGGAACAAACAGATTTAGCGGACAAGTTGAAAAACATGTTTTAATGTCCGGTGCGTGAACAAAAGCAAAAATTAAACTTTTATGGTCGCAGAAAAGGACGCAAGCTCCGCCAGGGACGCCAGGCGCAGATCCAAGAGAAGTTACCAAGAGTTTTGATACCTATTTGCCCTGGGGAGGAACAGCTTGATCCAGTGTCTCTTTTCTATCCGCCAGTAAAAGATGTCTGGATGGAAATAGGTTTTGGGGCTGGAGAACATCTCGCATATCATGCCAGCACAAATCCTGACATAGGGTTTTTGGGAATTGAACCGTTCATAAATGGGGTGGCTAGCCTCTTGAGTAAAATGGAACGCCAGGATCTCAACAATATCAGGTTATTAAATGACGATGTAAGGTTGTTATTGTGCAACCTCGCTTCAAATTCCCTAGGTCGGGTATTTATTCTTTTTCCAGATCCTTGGCCAAAAAAAAAGCACCGTAGGCGGCGTTTGTTTTCTAATGCTCTGCTGGATAAACTTAGTCAACAAATGCGCCCTCATGCTGAACTCAGATTTGCGTCAGACAACATGTGTTATATCCGTGATGTTCTTGAGGTTGTAAGTAATCGTAACGATTTTAATTGGGAACCGAGGAGATCAAAAGATTGGGAAAAACCACCATCTGATGCTATAGAGACCCGATACGAGTCAAAAGCTCGCAAAGTGGGCCAACCCTGCGTATATCTTAGTTTTAGAAAGGTATGAGCTTTAGAAAAGCTAGATTTTTTCGCAAAAACACTTGAATTTAGTCTTATTAAGAACGATTATGCGTTCTTTGTATTAGAACGCTAGTTGAATTCGTGATTTATGTGTGGGCCTAAGGTCCACTTTTTTATTTTTACGACCTTTATTGGAATGGGGTCATCAAGGAAATTCTGGCTTTGTGAGTTGGGTGTTCAGTTAAACTAGGCTTACCAGTTAGCTGCTAGGTAAAACAAAGTGCAGTGAAGGATAATTTAAACGTAGAAACCAAGATGGCGGATCTTCTCAACCCAACGCTCAAGGCTATGGGGTACAGGTTGGTGCGTGTGCGGATGGCCGGTTCCCAAAGTAAAACCATGCAAGTCATGGCGGAAAGAGTAGATGAAGTTAATATGACTGTTGAAGATTGTGCATTAATTAGCCGCGAGGTTTCAAATATTTTGGATGTGGCAGACCCAGTTGAAGATGCCTACAGCTTGGAAATTAGTTCGCCTGGAATTGACCGGCCATTAGTTTGTCCATCTGATTATGATCGTTACTCGGGGTTTGATGCCAAGATTGAGATGGTAAACACTATCAATGGACGCAAAAGGTTCAAAGGACAACTTTTAGGAATGAAGAATAATCTCGTAAGAATTTGTATTGAGGGAGGAACGGCTGAATTGCCATTTGAAGATATCAGGCGGGCAAAGCTTACGTTATCAGATGAGCTGTTTATGGTTGCAACAAAAGGTGCAGAAGGGTAGGTCCAAAACTATGGAAACCAATACTGAAACAAGCAATTTCTACGCGCATCCTGAGCTTCTGGTCGTTGCTGACACAGTGGCAAGGGAAAAAGGTATTGACCGAGAGGAAATTTTGGATGCGATAGAGGAAGCAATTCAAAAAGCTGGTCGCTCTAAATATGGATATGAACACGATATTCGAGCGAAAATTGATCGAAAATCTGGCGAAATTCACCTTGCTCGATTTTTAGAGGTTGCTGAGATCGTGGAAAATGAGGTGACCCAAATTCCTGTAGATGCCGCTCGTAATAAAAAAGAAGATGCTCAGGTTGGAGAATTTTTAGTGGACCCGTTGCCACCAATTAGCTTTGGGCGAATAGCAGCCCAGACAGCAAAGCAGGTTATCGTCCAAAAGGTTAGAGAAGCCGAAAGAAAAAGACAATTTGCCGAGTTTAAGGACAGGGTTGGTGAGGTGGTAAACGGGGTGGCGAAGAGAGTGGAATTTGGCAATGTTATTGTCGATTTGGGTGGTCGCGCTGAGGGAATAGTTCGCCGCGATGAATCTATCCCTCGCGAACATTTTAACAATGGGGATCGGGTTCGATCTTACATTTATGATGTGCGGGAAGAACCGCGTGGCCCACAGATTTTTTTATCGAGGAATCATTCGCAATTTATGGTTGCCTTATTTACTCAGGAAGTTCCCGAGATTTATGACTCTATAATTGAGATTAAGTCCGTAGCAAGAGATCCAGGTAGCCGGGCAAAAATTGCAGTTGTTTCAAAAGACACCAGTATTGATCCAGTTGGTGCGTGTGTAGGCATGCGAGGGTCTCGAGTTCAAGCCGTCGTGGCTGAGCTTCAAGGGGAGAAAATTGATATTATTCAATGGTCTGAAGAGCCAGCAACTTTTATTGTGAATGCGTTGGCGCCTGCTGAGGTCGCTAAGGTGGTGCTTGATGAAGAGGCTAACCGCATCGAAGTGGTGGTGCCAGATGACCAGCTTAGCCTTGCCATTGGGCGGCGAGGCCAAAATGTAAGGCTAGCCTCGCAATTAACTGGTTGGGATATTGATATAATGACCGAGGAAGAGGAATCGGATAAGCGTAATGAAGAATTCCGAACCCTTTCGCAATTGTTTGTCGACGGTCTGGATGTTGACGAGGTAATCGCCCAACTATTAGTTACGGAAGGTTTTTCTTCGGTTGAAGAGGTGGCATTTATTCCTGTGGAGGAATTAGCCGCTATCGAGGGTTTTGACGACGATGTATGCAAAGAACTCCGAGAGCGAGCACGGCAATATCTTGAGGTTAGGGAAGCAGACCAGGAAAAACAGCGCAAGGATATGGGTATCAGTGATGAAATTGCTGAAATGGAAAGCCTAACGGGTGACATGTTGTTAAAACTCGGACAAACTGGAATCAAGACACTTGATGATCTTGCTGATTTGGCCGGTGATGAGTTGATCGAGATTGTGGGGGAGAAAGTCCTAACGGAAGATCAAGCCAACGAAATTATAATGGCTGCCCGGGCGCACTGGTTTGAGGGTGAGGAAAGAGTAGAACCTAAGGTTCAAAATACTGAAGACGAAAGTAAAACTCTCGAACCGCAAACAGATAGCGAGTGAGTTGACAAATAAGTTATGACTAAACCAGCCTCGTAAGAATAGCGGTTATTTGAAGTTTATGTCATTAACTTAGCTAGGTTAGTAGAAAAGTTTTTTAAACACGGTTTATTATGATGGATAAGAAAGAACCAGCAACAAAAAATAAGTTGAGTTTATCCCATCCTGGAAAACTCGAATTAAAAAAAACGATAGAAGGGGGTCAGGTCCGCCAAAAATTTTCTCACGGGAGATCAAAGGTTGTAACTGTTGAAGTTCGAAAGAAACGCGTCTTCGCTCCAGGTACAAGCGGGAGTATGAAGGAAGTTAAAAACGCGCCAACATTGAAAGTTGAAGAAAAACCCAAAGAAACTGTAGATAAGGAGGACAAAGGAGCGGTTACTCCAAATCTTGAGACTGGTCCGACCTTAACAGAACAAGAACGAGCGACCCGAGCAAGCGCTCTGGAAGAGGCAAGGCGCCAAGAAGAGATGCGGATGGTGGAGGCCCAAAAAGGGAGGGCTAAAGAAGAGGCTCTTACCCAAAAAACAGGTTTTGAGGACACTGAGAGGAAAGCAGAAAGGGACCAAAATGAAAAGGCCCAAGCCCGGCGTAATGCGGAAGAAGAGGAAAAACGTGTACGAGAAGAAAGAGGCAAGGCCGCCGCTGAAGCCGGCGTTGCTAAACTAAGAGCCCACGATATAGACGAGGCGGCGATTGATCCAGAAGAGGTCAATAAAGAAAATAGAGGCAAAGGTACCCCTAAGCGTCCCACCCCGGTTAGGCGAAACGAACCTAGGCGGCGGGCTGGAAAATTAACAATTGCTGACGCTTTGGACGAAACTGAAAGGGTCCGTTCCTTGGCTTCAGTCCGTCGAGCACGTGAAAAACAGAAATTACGTGAAGGCCCTATAGAGCATGTAAAAATTATTCGAGAAGTAACGGTGCCAGAAACCATCACTGTCCAAGAATTATCTAACCGAATGGCAGAAAGGGGTGCTGAGGTTGTGAGGGCGCTTATGAAAATGGGCGTTATGGCTAACATTCAACAAACAATAGATGCGGATACAGCGGAACTACTGGTTGAAGAATTCGGACATAAGATAAAACGTGTCAGCGCATCGGATGTTGAAATTGGTTTAACCGGTGGTGATGACATGGATGGCGAATTGACCATACGGTCGCCGGTAGTAACGGTTATGGGCCATGTGGATCATGGAAAAACCTCGTTGCTAGATTCTCTTCGGGAGGCTGACGTGGTGTCCGGAGAAACTGGCGGTATAACGCAACACATCGGCGCCTATCAAACTACAACAGTTAGTGGAAATAAAATTACTTTTATTGATACACCTGGACACGAAGCCTTCACCGCCATGAGATCTCGTGGAGCGAGCGTAACAGATATGGTTGTTTTAGTGGTAGCGGCCAACGATGGTGTTATGCCACAAACAGTGGAAGCAATTAGCCATGCTAAGGCAGCTAATGTACCAATAATTGTTGCAATTAACAAAGTTGACCTGCCTGATTCAGATCCTAATCGCGTTAGAACGCAGTTGCTTGAACATGAGGTGGTTTCTGAAGAGATGGGTGGTGATGTGTTGGATGTGGAAGTGTCGGCTATAAAAAAGACTAACCTTGAACAACTGATTGAACATATTGTGCTTCAAGCAGAAATCCTTGATCTCAAAACTAATCCGGACAGACCGGCGGAAGGCACAATTATTGAGTCCAGAATGGAGCCCGGCCGAGGGCCGGTGGCGACAGTACTTGTTCAAAGGGGCACGTTAAAAACAGGAGATGTTTTAAAAACTTTTGTACTTGACCATGACACCAACCACGAAGAACGCGCCATGGATTCTAAGCAAAGACCTACTTTTAAAGAATCTAGTCTACACGTAAGAGTAATTTTAGGTCCACAAGACAAATCTTTTACACCTAATGGAATTAAAACATTTCTAAACTCAGAATACATTATATCTATGGAATCTGATCGTATGGGATATAGATTAGATGGACCCAAAATAGAACATGTAAATGGTGCTGACATAGTATCAGACGGAACTCCACTAGGTGCAATACAAGTACCTGGCAATGGATTACCCTTGATTCTTCTTGCAGACCGAGGCACTACGGGTGGTTATACTAAATTGGCAACTGTAGTCAGTGCAGATATAGGCAAATTAGCTCAAGCAATGCCGGGAACCACTATGACATTCGAATCAATTGAAATTGAAGAAATATTGTCCAATGGTGTCATTATATTTTTCACGATTTGATCTCTATAATCAAATATATTAGATATTATAGTATGCTGTTCTTTATCTATATTTATGGATTGATCTCCTTT
>ENA-UPTF01002312-UPTF01002312.1-marine-metagenome-genome-assembly--contig:-NODE-2312-length-11123-cov-2.760185_pt1 | contig 11123 bp, 7 predicted proteins | sample MGYA00238166_ERZ767019 | MGnify/ENA primary metagenome ERZ767019 (study PRJEB28930, sample SAMN06266391) | marine metagenome | isolation source: Sea water from 250 m depth | place: Atlantic Ocean | study... | reverse complement strand
AATAAGCCCAATAAAAAAATACTGAGAGAAATAAATTCAATTAAGGAAAATATCTTAATAATTGGAGCAAGCTCTGGTATCGGCAATGACTTATTAAAATTATTTTTAAATAATAAAAAGATTAAAATAATTGCTACCTATTATAGAAACAAAATTAGAGAGAGCAAAAAAAACCTAATCGTAAAAAAATTAAATTTTGAAAATGATTTAAAGATTATTTACGAGATAATTAAAACGTTTGATCCGATCATAATTTATTATTTTCCAACGCCAAAAATATATTTTAAATCTGTTAAGGATATCAATTTAATCAATAAATACAAAAAATATTATATTCACATTCCTATTGAAATAATTAAATTTGCCAATAATTTTAAATCAAAATTCTTTTATCCTTCTACTACTTATAATAACGCTTTTTCTCCTTACTCTACAATAAAATTGAAAGCTGAGAAAAAAATAAATAAATTAAAAAAATTAAAAACTGAAATAAACGTGCTAAAAATCCCAAGTATTAATACTAAACAAAATTTGTCATTGTTAAGTGAGAAATTACCAAATTTTAGATATCTAATGATGAAAAAAAAAGAAATACTAAATAAAGTATTGTTTAAAAATTGAAACTTTTCTTCCTTTGTTAAAGATTTATAGGTCCATCTCCATCACCACGGGTTAAATGCATATAATCTTTTAATTTCTCATTTCCCATCAGCTGATCCGATAATACTTTTGATGAAGCAAAAATATAATTTGAAGGACCATTAATAAAAGAATTCATTTTAAAAGCGTTTTTCCAGAAAATATGTGATTGATTGGATACGATCAAATCTGCTCCCTTATCTTTTTTCATTTTTGTAAAAAATATTTCATCTTTAAAATTATTTGATTCTGGATGAGATTCAGGATAGCAAGCACCAGCTATACAGAAATTACTAAAATTAGATTTTATTATTTCGATAAGATCAGTTCCATGTTTTAAATTATTATTTGAAATATTCATATCTTTAGGAGTATCACCTCTTAATGCAATTATATTTTCAATATTAGATAGACTTAAATCTTTTAAAATATCTACAATTTCTTTCTCGTTGTGTGCAATACAGGTCAAATGTGACATTACTTCGAATTTGTCAGATAATTTTGCTTCTTTAGAAACCTGTGTTGTAAGTTGTCTTGTATTTCCACCTGCGCCGTATGTAAATGAAACAAAATCTGGATTGTAGGTAGATAATCTATCAACTGTTTCATGTAATTTGGGAAGATCCGATTCTTGTTTTGGTGGAAAAAATTCAAAAGAAATAGTTTTTTTCGAATTTAAAATATCAATTATTTTCATTTGCTAGTCTACGGATGTGTTTAAACTTGATAAAATATTAATTATTTTTAATATGTTAATATTATTGCAGATAGATTACCTAAATATATATCCTTTTTGCAAATGAATTAAAGGTCAAAATGAAATTAAAAAAAATATTTTTCAATAATAGTTTTAAAAATACATCTTATATTTTGAAATCTGATTTATCGAATGAGGTGATTGTCATAGATGTTCCTGAAGATCCATTTCCTATTATAAATGAAATTCAAAAACATGATTACAGCATAAAATTAGTTTTATTGACTCATCATCATCTTGATCATGCAGGAGGGATAACTGATCTTAAGAAAAAATTTGATTTTCCTGTTGCTTTAGGTAAAGCAGATTGTAGATGTGAGCCAAATGAAAGAGTAGGGTATGTTGAGCCTGATATTGAAATAAGTGACGGAGACACATTTCATTTAGGAGATGATTCCATTAAATCTATAACTGTTCCTGGACATACTTTGGGATCTAATTGTTTTTTAGTTGATGATAAATTGTTTACAGGAGATGTGTTATTTCCAGGCAGGTCTGGTATTACTGATTCAGCTGAACAATTTGAATTAACAATTAAGAGTTTAAAAGAGAAAATATATATATTAGATGATGACATAGAGTTTTTTCCAGGTCACGGCACAGGAGGAGAAACTTTAAAAGATTTCAAAACACAGTTTGATGAATTCTTGAAAACTGATTATTCTGGCAAACATGGAGTTGTATGGTGGGTAGATGGTTATGAGTCACAGTGGTAGAGAGATAATTAGATAATAAATCAATATTCTGAAAATATTGATTTATTATAAATTCAGTTTAAAAGCTTATCCAGCAATTGCACCTTTTGATTCTAATTTTTCTAATTCAGGAAGTACTTTAGTCCCAAATAATTCAATAGATCTTTGAGTTTTCTTTTTGTCCATTCCAGGGAATCCAAAACTACCAAAAATATTCTTTACACCTTTTTCTTTACAGATTAAAAGTTTTTCTACTAACATCTCAGGAGTCCCTCTTAGTAATGGAATTTGATTGTTTTGAGTTAATATCCCTTCTCTGTCTTTTTGTCTGTTTACCCATTGATCATATCCCTTAGGTATAGTCCCATCTTTTTTAATTGGAGTACCAATTTTAGCTAGAATTTTTAATGAAAAATCATCATATCCTTTTGGGTCGTTAATTGCTTCCTCCATCGTTGGAGCAACATAAATTGGTAGTTGGACAGGTGGATCAATATGATCATGTTTATGTCCATATTCTTCCATTTTACTTCTCCATGTTTTGATAACATCTGGAGCTTGTCCTAGCACTGCGGTAGGGCCACCTACCATAACAGTTAACCCTTTTGAAGCTGCAAAATCTATTGTCTCAGGTGTTGTGCTAACAGCAACTACAATAGGAATAGGGTTTTGTACAGGTTTTGGAATTATCCATTTATCACTTACATTTGTAAATTTGCCATTGAAAGTTAATTTTTCTTCTGTCCATGCTTTTGTAATAACTTCAATAGATTCCCGAAATCTGTCAGTAGCTTCTTCTACATCTACTCCTAATCCTTCAAATTCTTGTAATTGGTATCCTCTTCCTACTCCTAAATCAAATCTACCATTACTTAAAACGTCAATCATGGCTGCTTCAGAAGCAATAATTATAGGGTTATGAAAAGGTAATACAGTTATACCTGTTCCAATTGTTATTTTTGAAGTTTTTGCTGCCACATGGCCTAAAAATGAATGTATTCCAGATAATAAACCATGTCTTGAAAAGTGATGTTCGCCTAACCATGTTTCATTTAGACCTAATTGTTCTGCTAACAATATTTCTTCAAGGGCATTATTTAATGCTTCTGGAGCTGTTAATGATTCATGTAGTTGAACTGTGTGAAAAATTCCGAATTGCATATCTGTAAGCCTTTTTTTTATTTATATAAATTTTAGTAATTGAAAGTTAAAATCCTAGAAAATTCTATATAATAGATGTGTTAGTTTCAATACTATTTTTTGTTAGTTTTATAATGAATTTTCATAATTGTCAGAAATAGATTTAAATTTATTAATCAATACATTTATTTTTGTATCAAGATCTTCAAAAACTAATTCAGATTGTTTAGTGTGGATTGATTCTGTATTCCCAGCTGTGTCAATCAATCCATTTAATCTGGCATTATATGAATCAGCAAAAAATGCCCCGTCAGTTACTCTACCAAATCTTTTTCCCTGTGAATTTTGATCAACTGTGCTTTGCTCTTCTTCAATTTCTGCAGTGGATGCTAGTTCCCTGTCAATATCATCTATTTCACTGAGCATGAAGTTTTTTTCATCGGATTCTATTATTTTATTTTTTCTTAATTCTGATTTTAATTTTCTTATTGAATTTATTGTTGAGTTTACTTCTGATAATTTATTTCTTACAGTTAATAGGAATTTAGTTTGCTTACTTAACTCATCATTGTCATTTTTAGCATAAACTCCCGGGATAATTTTGCAATTTGCTGATATTGTTTTTTCTTCAGTATTTAGTTCTATAGTATAATCTCCTGGCTCAACATATGGTCCTTCTAACGACATAGAACTTTGTCCTGAAAATCTACGCAATTCTCCATTTTCAGGTATCAGGTCATCTGCTACATGAACTGGCCCAGGATATCTTAAATTCCATTCAAATTCATTAAATCCTTGCTTTGGCCTTAAGCACAAAATTTTGTAAGTATTATCTGGCTGTGGCCCTATATCATCCTTATTAGAGAATTCATTTATGATATCCCCATTGCTATTCTTTATAGTGATTTTAATAGAATTATATTTTTCTGGACTGTTAGGTAAATAGTATTTTATTATTAGACCAGTTGGAGTGTTTTGTCCTGCATCTAAGGATTTGTATTTTATATTTCCTTCTTCATTTTGGTATTGATAGTAAACATTTTCAATTCCAAGTGCCCATGCAAATTTTTTAGTATCAGTAGATACTCGATAAGTACTATGTACTCTCTGTGGCATAAATAATCTGGATTTTGATTCTTGAACATGCATTAATTCTTCATTGGTTTTTACATTTTCATTCAGAAAAAGGTTTTTATTATTCCTAATAAAAGATAAATCATCCAATATCCAAAAAGCTCTCCCCTGCGTGCCGAGAATGAGATTATTATTTTTTATCCTTAAGTCGTGAATTGGAACAAATGGTAAGTCAAAATTTATGTTAACCCAATTATTACCAGCATTAACTGATAAATAGATTCCATTTTCTGTACCTAAATATAATATGTCAGGATCGACGGGATCTTCCCTTATACATCTTGCATAATCTTCTGGATCTATCCCTTTTATTATTTTTTCCCATGTTTTGCCATAGTCATTAGTTTTAAAAACTATTGGTTTTTTATCTCCATGTTGGTATCTTGAAGCAGAAAAATATGCTGTTTTTTTATCGTGTTCCGATGGTTCTATATTCCATACAGGGGTCCAGGGCTCTAAATCCTTAGGTGTTACATTTAACCAATTATTAGAATTATCTTTTGTTAATTGTATTGTACCGTCATCAGTACCTGCCCATAAAATATTTTTATCTATTGGGCTTTCTCCAAGAGCTGAAATATAACATCTTTCAAAAGGAGCAATTTTATTTTTAGGGGCTGATTCCCATTTATTTCTTGGTTTGTCTGAAGTTGTGCCTGATGAATCTGTCTCAATATAATTAGGGTCATTTCTTGTTAAGTCAGGGCTTATTTCAGTCCATGATTTACCTTCATCATAAGATTCAAAAATAACATTAGCTGCGGTTAATAATCTGTTTTGATGATGTAATGAGAATATTATTGGCTGATCCCATCCAAATCTATATTTTCTTTCGGTATTTGTATGTCCTGTAACATCAGGCCATACTGTAACCATATCTACTTCTCCTGAAATTTTATCGTGCTTGAGCATTAAAGGCCCTGTTCCATGATAGCTGCCAAGAGCACCAGAATATGTACAATGTTGTTTTAATGGATCTACTGCAATATGCCCACTTTCAGAGCTTCCTACTATTTTGCAATCAGAATATTTAATCATTCCATTAATAGAATCTGAAGGTACTGATATTGCTGTATTGTCTTGCTGTGTCCCTAAAACATTATAAAAGGGTAAATTGTTATCAGTTGTTATATGGTAAAATTCTCCTGTAGGCTGATTATATATACTTGACCATGTTCTTCCTTGATCATATGTTATACAAGCCCCTCCATCTTGTCCGCTTATAATTCTATTTGGATCATTTGGAGAAATCCATAAATCATGATGATCATCATGAGGTGTTGCTACAGGGGAGAAAGTTTTACCTCCGTCAAGTGATTTCATAAAATTTTTATTCATTACATATACAGTATTTTTATTAGAAGGGTCTCCAAATACATGAATATAATAATTAGGCCTTCCAGTTAAATCATCTTCGATTGAAACAAGTTCCCATGTTTCTCCTTTATCATCAGATTTATATAATCCTTTTTCGCTGCTTTGGACAAGTGCCCATAATCTCCCATCAGCAAAGGAAACTGAAATTTTACCAAGGGGAAGAGATGAAAAACCTTTGTTTGTATGTATAGGCGTCCATGTTTTTCCTGCATCTAAAGATCTATATATAGATGAGTGATCACCTCCTGAATAAGTTTCAAAATAATGTCTTCGAACTTCCCAGTAAGCTGCGTACAATTCATCTGGATTATTATTATTTATGGCTAAATCTATAACTCCAGAATTATTATTAACAAAATGAATTTTTTCCCATGAATCTCCGCCATCTACACTTTTATATATTCCTCTATCATCCGAGCTGTTTGCAAGATCTCCAAGTGCTCCGGCATAAACTATGTTTTGATTTCTTGGGTCTGATTTAATTTTAGATATATACATCAGCTCTTCCATACCCAAATGTTTCCAGGTTTCCCCAGAATCATCAGACCTATATATACCATCGGTTCTATAATTCCAATGTAATCTTGGCCAGGCAACATGGCATTCACCCATGCCAACAAAAATTCTTTTAGTATTTGCAGGGCTCATATGTATGCTTCCAACAGCAGCAGTTTTAAAATATCCGTCAGATATGTTTTCCCAAGTAATTCCACCATCAATTGTTTTCCAAACTCCTCCTGTAGAACCTTGATAAAATACTAAATTATTATCAGGGTCACCTTCTACAGCAACAGCTCTGCCACCTCTAAATGGGCCTATGCATCTCCAATTAAACCATTCATTTTTAATCATGATTATTATTTATTTTTATGTTTGTGATTTAACGTTGATATTAGATCTTCATGTTCTACATTTTCCAAGCTAAATGCCTGATCCATCAGATCGAATCCTACTAGTTCGCCATATGCAGCAAGAAGTTTTTGAGTGATTGGGCCTGGTATTTCACCTTCTATATCAACATTATCTACTTTGCTAACAGGGACTATTCCTGGAGTTGTTCTACTTAAAAATACTTCATCTGCAGTTACCAAGTCATATGGTTGGATGTTTTCTTCTAAAACTTCTAAACCTAAATTTTTAGCAAGCCTTATAACAACATCTCTTGAAACTCCTTGGAGAATATTAGAATCAGTTGGTGTTTTTATAACTCCGTCTTTTACTGTCATTATGTTAAAAGAAGTTCCTTCTGTTACGTGGCCATCCAAATCGGTTAAAGCAGTCAGTGCATTAGGATCTATATCTTTTGTTTCTAATTGGGCAAGTACAAAATTCATCCTGCTTGAGTGTTTTATCTTGGGGTCTATTGTTTGGAAGGAATGGCTTTTTGTTTTTGCAAAAACGACATGTGCTCCATCTCTATACCAATCTGTGAACGTGTCAAAAGGAACAGGTTTATATTGAGCAAATATTGTTGGAGGACCATCCATTGAAGTCCCTCGGGAAATTTGTAACCATATATTAAAATCTCCACATTCTTTCAACAAATTTTTGTTTTTATTTATGCCTTCTACTAACATGTTGTACATTTCTTCTTGGTTTAGTCCGCAATCCATTCTAGTGTATTTTAATGATCTATATATTCTTTCAACATGTTCTTTCCAAATTAATGGCTTCCCATTAAAAGTTCTCAAAGTTTCAAATACTGTATCTCCTAGAACAAAACCTAAATCAAGTGGATCAATCTTTACATCTGACCATGGTTTCCATTCTCCATTGTGGTAAGCAGTGAATTCATTCATTTTCGGCATAATTTAATTCTCCTGTAATAATTTATTGCAATATACATTAATATTATTTAAGTATTTTATCAAGTTTTTAACGTTGACAAATTTTATGAAATGGATAAAATCGATACCCTAGGTATTTTTATTTATGTAATTTGTTATATAGATATCTTTATAAAACAAGATAAATAATGTGATTACATTATAAAAGAATCTAGATTGAACGATTTCAGAAAGGAGGCAATTTTGAAAAATTTGAGATTCGTTACTAAATTATTTTTATTTACTTCGGTCCTATCTTTTATGATAGCCTGTTCAACTACTGAAACTGTAGAAGTTATTAAAGAAGTTCCAGTTGAAAAAGTAGTAGAAAAAGTTGTTGAAAAAGAAGTAGAAAAAATTGTTGAAAAAGAGGTTATTAAAGAAGTAGCACCTGCTCCAACTTATGCCAAAAGCATAAAAGTAAGAGACGTGTTTTTCTTTAATGAAGGTTTTACTCCACCAAGAGGTGGTTCCTTCTTTGAACACCGAGTTTCTCAGCAAATTTATGAAGGACTTACTGCTTTAAATACTCCAATGGTAACTAGGGGAGATGAAGCGACACCAGTACCAAACCTAGCAAGTGCATGGAAAATATCAGCTGATGGAACAACATATACATTCACAGTACGTGATGGAGTTGTGTTTACCACTGGTAATCCACTTAATGCTCAAGCAGTCGTAGATTCATTAAAAAGATCTTTCTACGTTATTGACTTAGATAAAGCAACTGCAAGATTTTCTTGGATTACTGATGTTGTAAGTGTAGAAGCAACCGGAGAGATGGAAGTGACTATGAAACTTAAAAATGCTTTCGCTCCGCTTCTTGCTATTTTAGCTTCTAAACAATTTTTAATTGTGGATGCAGCTGAATTAAAGAAACATGAGAAAGATAGTGACTGGGGTGCAGCTTGGGGTGCAACAAATTCTGTTGGAACCGCAGCTTATGGCATTTCCGGATGGGAGCCAGAACAGAGACTAACTCTAAAAAGAAACCCTGATTATTGGGGCGGACATGATGGAGTAGGTCCTGGAGCAGATGAATTAATATTTGCTAATATCCCTGAAAATGCAACAGCAGAATTAATGATGGCTAAAGGTGAAGTTGACGTAGCCTTACAAATGGATCCAATTTCTCTTAAAACATTGGATTTGAATCCAAAGGTTTATACCTTTTCATACCCATCATTAATAACATGTAATTACCTTATTGATAGAAGGAATGAACATGCAAAGAATGATAAAGTTCTAGAAGCTATCAAGTATTCAATTGATTATGATGGTCTTTTAAATACTGTAGCTATGGGATTAGGTAAAGTTCATCAAAGCTTAATCTTACCTGGTATGTTAGGACATGATGCTAGCATATCTAATAGATACACTTATGACCCAGAAAAAGCAAAAGCTCTTTTGGCAGAAGCTGGTTATCCAGACGGATTCAGTATTAAGATTCAAAACAGAGCAGGCGCTTGTGGATCAGTGGTGTATTCAAAAGGTGTAGAATTTTTACAGGCTAGTTTGAAGAAATCCGGAATTAAGGCAACTATTGAGCAATCAACAGGTTCAAAATTCTGGGGTCAAATTGGTAAAGGTGAATTAAGAGATCTAGGAATTTCAGGTTTAGGTGCAACTTACTTTGATCCTGATAACCCTGCATCTGTTAGAGCAACATCTGAGTGTTTCTCATTAGGTATAGAAGCAGTTGATCCTACTGCAGCAGCAAGACTAAAAGAACTTGTTGCACAAGGTAGAGCTGAAACTGATAATGCTAAGAGACATAATATATATAAGGAACTAAATGAAATTATGGTTTCAAAATGCGGTGAATTAACTGTATTGCAGGTTTCTGATACTGTTGCTCTTAGAACTAACATGACTGATGGTATTGCTATGCCGCATGCTTTCAGTATTGATTTCAGATATTTGAGAAAAGAATAAATCTTAAATAATTAAAATCAACTAAGAAAATATAAGGAGCAATCTCTTCAAATAGAGATTGCTCCTTTTTTAAATAGCTATTTAATTTAAGAATAATGAATATTGGCGCATTTATTTTAAGAAGATTAATATTACAAATATTTGTATTACTTGGCCTTTCCATTTTTACATTTTTACTAATGTTTGGTTTACCTGGAGATCCAGCTGCAATTTTGTACTCTGCAGGTGGAAGTTTAGGTTTTGAAGAATATAACCATTTCAGAGAAAAATGGGGATTAGATTTACCCATATGGAAACAATATACAAATTTTATTACTAATTTAATGAGAGGTGATATGGGAACTTCATTGGTCACAAGAACTCCTATATTTGATGAAATAAAATCCTATTTTCCTGCAACGATTGAATTATCCATTGTAGCTTTTATTTTTGCTTGTATTATGGGATTGCCACTGGGAATTATATCTGCTTTAAAAAGAAATAGTTGGGTTGATCATACAATCAGAGCAGTTTCCTTATTTGGTGTTTCAATGCCTATTTTTTGGTTTGCAATAATTTTGCTTATAATATTTTACTTTTATTTAGGAATTATTCCCTCATCTCAAAGAATAGATCTTGACATGGAAATTCCAAGACATATAACTGGTTTTTACATAATTGATACTATTGCTGTTGGAGACTGGACTGCTTTATTAAATGTATTACATCATTTGATATTGCCAGCATTTGTTTTAGGATTTTCTGTAGTTGGTCTTTTAGCTAGAGTAACTCGAGCCAGTATACTTGAAGTTATTAGTCAGGACTATGTAAGAACTGCCAGATCTAAAGGATTGCAGGAAAAAACAGTAATAAGCAGGCATGTATTAAGAAATGCTCTTATCCCTACAGTAACTATACTTGGATTATTGGTAGGAGGATTATTGTCAGGGGCAGTGCTGACTGAAACAATTTTTGCATGGCCAGGTGTAGGAAGATTTGCAGTTCAGTCCATTATGTTATTAGATAGATTGGCAGTTGTAAATGTAACAATTTTAGTAGGAATAGTTTTTTCTACTGCTAATATGATTGTTGATATTACAGTTGCTTTTCTTGATCCAAGGATAAGGTATTAAATGGCTACAGCTGATATAACATTAAGACCTAAGAAAAGCACTTTTACAGAACTTGTAAGAGCAATCAAAACTAATCCGCCAGCAATGTTTTCTTTATTTATTGTGTTTTTATATGTATTTGTAGGTTTGTTTGGTTCAATGATAGCCCCATTTGAATTTGATGAAATGGGTGCAGGTATTCCTCTACAAAAACCTAACTGGGATTATTTGTTTGGTACAGATGAATTTGGAAGAGATGTTTATAGTAGAGTATTAGCCGGAGGAAAAATAAGCCTTCGTATAGGAATTTTAGTTGTTGGTATTGCAGGAACAATTGGTTCTTTGATAGGAATGTTTAGTGGATATGTAGGCGGATGGATAGATGAGGCTGTAATGCGTGTAACAGATGTTTTCCTATCAGTTCCTGACTTAGTTATGGCTCTTGTTATTGCAACATCACTTGGAGCTGGTATTGATGCTGCGATAATTGGTATCACAATGGTCAGATGGACCGGGTATGCAAGATTAA
>ENA-UPTF01002311-UPTF01002311.1-marine-metagenome-genome-assembly--contig:-NODE-2311-length-11125-cov-2.633961_pt1 | contig 11125 bp, 10 predicted proteins | sample MGYA00238166_ERZ767019 | MGnify/ENA primary metagenome ERZ767019 (study PRJEB28930, sample SAMN06266391) | marine metagenome | isolation source: Sea water from 250 m depth | place: Atlantic Ocean... | reverse complement strand
CTTCTTCAATCAGAACCTGGGACACATGGTCGGCCACCATCACGGCTGCAATGGGCAGATACCCCGAAGACAGCCCCTTGGCAATGGGCATTAGGTCCGGCTGGATGTTGTAGTAGTCGCTGCCAAACCATTTTCCGGTTCTGCCGAATCCGCAGATGACTTCATCAGCCACCAGCAAAATCTGATAGCGACGGCAGATATCACTGATTTCCGGCCAGTAGGTATCTGGTGGTATGACGACACCGCCGGCGCCCTGAATGGGTTCAGCTATAAAAGCAGCAACACGGTGCTCCCCAAGCTCATTGATTTTTTGTTCCAGCTCTTGGGCCATTTTAAGGCCGTGTCCTTCTGGGGAATCAGCACCGCCATCTTGGTACCAGTAAGGCTGACCGATATGCGTGATATCCGGGATCGGCAGGCCGCCTTGGGCATGCATCGTCGACATGCCGCCCAGACTTGCACCGGCCATCGTGCTGCCATGATAAGCATTCTTTCGGCTGATGATGACCTGTTTATCGGGTTGTCCCAGTGAGGCCCAGTAATGTCGGGCCATACGGACCACAGTATCGTTTGCTTCGGACCCTGAATTGGTGAAAAAAGCATGGTTGAGATTCGCCGGTGTAACTTCAGACAGGAGTTGAGACAGCTCGATTACTGGTGGCGTGGCTGTTTGAAAAAAAGTGTTGTAGTACGGTAGGGTCTCCATTTGTTGCCTGGCCGCGTCGACCAGTTCCTGACGGCCATAACCCACATTGACACACCACAATCCGGCCATCGCATCGAGAATCTTGTTGCCATCTGAATCCCAGAGATAGACGCCATCGGCCTTTTCAATGATCCGGGCGCCCTTGGCGTGCATCTGTTTGTGATTTGTAAATGGATGTAGAAAGTGGGCACTGTCGAGAGCCTGCCAGTCGGCAGTTGATTGCTGGGTTTGGGTCACTTTAGAGCTCCTATCGATATTTAGTCTTTGGTTATAAGTAGAAATTACTACAGTGGCAAGTTAGTTGTTGAAGCGATGTCGAACAACTCACAGTGTGGGCCGTCAGAGCTAAGCTCGCTTCACCGAAACACAGTCAGACGTTCAGCAGCAGGTGTTCTCTTTCCCAGGAGCTGATCACCTGAAGGAATGTGCCGTGTTCGTTTTCTTTTACTGCATTAAAGGCTCTGACGAAACGTTCTCCGAGAATCTCCCGCAGTGGTGTGCAATCCCGCAGCGCTCGTAGTGCCTGCTCCAGAGTTCGTGGTAGGTCATACGGCATATTGTAAGCATTGCCGGTGACAGGTTCCGATGGCTCGAGCTGGTCCATCATTCCGAGCAGACCACAGGCAAGGCTGGCGGCAACGACCAGATAGGGATTAGCGTCTGCTCCGGGTACGCGGTTTTCGACGCGCCGTGACTCGGGTGATGAATCGGGTACTCTCAGACCAACAGTACGGTTGTCGTAGCCCCAATGTGCGTTGATTGGTGCAGCATGGTCGCGAATCAAACGGCGGTAAGAGTTGACATTCGGTGCAAGCAGAGACATTGCAGCCGGAAGGTAGCGCTGGAGTCCTGCAATATGGGCAAAAAATAGTGGACTGGCCTGCCCGATGTCGTCGCTGAATATGTTTTTACCTGTATGGGTGTCGACAATGCTTTGATGAATGTGCATGGCACTGCCAGGTTCTTTTTCCATCGGCTTCGCCATGAACGTGGCATACATGTTGTGCCGCAATGCGGTTTCACGTGTGGCTCGTTTGAAAAGAAATGCCTGGTCCGAGATCTTGACCGGATCACCATGCACCAGGTTGATCTCCATCTGGGCTGCACCTGCTTCGTGATTGAGTGTCTCAAGCGCGATATCGAGGACTTCGCAGTGGTCGTATAGATCCTCAAACATGGGGTCGAATTCGTTTACCGCATCAATACTGAACGACTGACGACCGGGTTCTGCACGGCCAGACCGCCCGACCGGTGGTTCCAGAGGGTAGTCCGCATCATGATTCGGTTTAACCAGGTAGAACTCGAGTTCAGGGGCCACGATGGGTGTCCAGCCAAATTCATGATAAGCCTGCACGACTTTCTGCAAAACATAGCGCGGTGACATCTCCACTGGACTGCCATCGGCGTAAAAACAATCGTGAATAATGAGCGCAGTCGGATCGTGGGCCCAGGGCACCAGCCTGAAACTTTCAATGTCCGGTTTTAGGAAAATGTCACCGTCCGACGGATCAACTGCACTTTGATCTTCGGGATAGTCACCTGTTACGGTCTGAAGGAAGATACCCTCAGGCATACGCAGGCCAACCTCTTCACTGTATTTCTTTGCCGGAATCAGTTTGCCGCGGGCAATCCCGGTCATATCGGGGATAACGGCTTCTATCTCATCGATATCGTGATCCCGGATCCACTGCCGGATTGAACGGAGCGGGCTTTCGTTCGGAGTTGGGACGATTCTTGGTTTTGAGGTCATTTGCGCGACGCTATTGGTAACACTGGGCAGTGTAATCGATGGTCGTTATTGGAAACAGGCTCACTTACGCGATGGTCAGATGAGTCAATATCAGTACTGCATATGTTGTAAAAATCGGGTTAGGTTTCACATCGGTAGCGGAAGGTACAGCAGGAGGCACCGCCCATAATGGTCTGATCTCTTTGTAATGTGATGCGGTCATCGAATCCCTGACAGAAAGTGCCGTCGCGATGGCAGGAGAGCAGGTGGCCGATGTGTCCCAGGCCCATGTCCTGGTACATCTCTGCATAACGGCAACGAGTCACATTGAAATCGAACTGGTCGTCGGATTCATGCAAAACATCGACCTCCAATGCACCACCCGCCTTCCACTGTTCGAATAGATCGATAAAGTTGCGAAGGGGTGACTGGTCCGGTGAGCTGTGAGTGGCTGCAAAGTGCTGGCCCTCGGCAATCGCTGCGTTCTGGATAGCCACACGAAGAATATCTTCGGCTTTCTTTTGCCCCAGTTGTGCTGACATTTCGTCGAATACCGGGCCCATGACCTCTGCCTGTAGTCGGCGTTTGTCGATAATCGGTATATTGTCCATTGTGAGTCTCCAGGTGGAATCTAAGATTAAGAGCTTTCCAGGGCCACACCTTCTAGCGTGATTCGGTGCATCAGCCTTCGCTCACCCTGGTAGTCATTCAGGGCGTGGTGCCAGGTGGCCCGGTTATCCCACATTGCGATCGAGTTCTGGCTCCAGCGAAAGCGGCAGGTGAATTCAGGTCGGCTGCCATGTTGGTAAAGATAGTCTAGAAGAGGTTTGGATTCTTCTTTTGTCCAGCCGTCAAAGCGCAGGGTGAATTGAGGATTGACATAAAGTGCCGGACGTCCCGACAGCGGATGCCGAATGACAACAGGGTGATTCGCATCTTGACTGGCCGCAGCCGCGTTACCGAGCCGATCACCGATATCCGATTTGTCACGCCAGCCCCGATAGGCTTGGAGACCAAATACATCGCGGCTGGAATGAATCGCCCGAAGGGAGCTCAACATCTGCTTGAGACCCTCTGAGAGCCTGTCGTAGGCTGCATACATGCTGGCGAACACGGTGTCCCCACCTGAGTCTGGTACCTCCCGAGCATAGAGGATGGAGCCTGTTGCTGGGATTTGATCGTAAGAATGGTCGGTGTGCCATAGGCCACCGATGTTCGAGAATTGCTCGGGCTCCTTGCGTACTTCGGCGATCAATGGATAGGAAGGCACGGGCTTGAAAAATCGGTTCACATTAATCTTTCCCCAGCGCCGGGCAAAGTCAATGTGTTGCTCGGGGGTAAGATCTTGATTGCGGAAAAAGATCACACCGAAATCAGAAAAAGCGTGCTGAACCTCTTCGAATACGGCAGTAGAAAGTCCGTTGGCGATATCCACACCATGGATTTCGGCACCGATCGCACCACTCAACGGATGGATCTCTATGTGTCTATAGCCCGAGTCGGGAGTGGCCAGGTTAGTCATCAGTCAATTGTTTTTAGCGTTGTGTCTAGACTAATCGCCAGTCGATCGACGATGTCAGAGAGCTGATTTTCGGACACAGTATAAGGCGGTGCAAGCAGCACATGGCTGCCCTGCCTGCCGTCCACAGTGCCTCCCATGGGATAGCAGATCAGGCCGTTGTCCATTGCCGCAGATTTGAGTCGACGGTGCACCTCAAGCGTTGGTTCGAATGGAGATTTGGTACTTTTATCTGCGACAAATTCAAGACCTACGAACAGACCCCGCCCGCGGATGTCTCCCACATGGGGATGCTCTCCAAATTGTGCGACCAGCGACTCCATCAGTAATGCGCCCATCGTCTGTACACGTTCCAGCAGGTTCTCTTGTTCAATAACGTGCTGTACTGCCAGTGCCGCGGCACACGCAACCGCATGGCCTAGATAAGTATGGCCATGCTGGAAGAAGCCGGTGCCTTGATGAATCGTCTGATAGATCTGTTCATTGACCATGACGGCGCCCACTGGCTGATAACCGCCACCCAGCCCTTTGGCAATGGCGATTAGGTCGCCGCAGATACCGTCCTGTTCACAGGCAAACAGTGTGCCGGTCCGGCCCATTCCACACATCACTTCGTCGAGTATCAAAAGAATTCCGTGTCGATCACAGATTTCCCGAATGCGCCGAAAATAACCGGGTTCCGGTGGTACTGCGCCCAGCGTGGCACCAACGACGGGTTCAGCGACAAATCCAATGACGTTTTCTGCGCCGAGTTCTAGGATTTTTTCTTCAAGTTCATCGGCAGCCCGCAGTGCATAGGTCTTTGCGGTCTCGTCAGTACGTTGTTCTCGGTAGGCATAGCAGGGGGCAATGTGATGAGCCTGCATGAGTAACGGGTCATAGGGTTGGCGCCGCCACAGGTTGCCGCCGGTGGCCAGGGCACCCAGAGTGTTACCGTGGTAACTTTGACGACGGGCGATGTACAGTCGCTTCGATGGTTCATCACGTTCTAGAAAATACTGTCGTCCCATTTTTAGGGCGGCTTCCATGGCTTCAGAGCCTCCGCTGACCACATACACTTTATCGAGCGGGCCGGGCGCCCGGGTAGCGAGATGAGTCGCTAGTTGTTCCAGCGGTTCGTTGGTGAAAAATGCCGTGTGGGCAAAGGGAATGGCATCCAGTTGATCTTTTATAGCACGAATGACATCTGGGTGACTGTGGCCCAGGCAGGACACAGCGGCACCGCCAGAGGCATCGAGGTAGGTTTTGCCTGTCTGATCGACGATGTAGGCGCCGTCACCTGAGACTGCAAACGGCAGATTACTATGCGTATGGCGGTGGAAAACGTGGGTCATCGTTTCGGTTGATTGCAGTAGGCATAAGTCAAGTTATTATGCTTTGACAGTATAGCGATATCAGTCGGAAGATCACGGTTTCGTTATTCGAAGAGCGGAGAAGGTGTGTCATGCATGATCTCGACTTTGTTGTTGTGAAGAGTAATGGTATCCGGTTGAAACTTGCTATGGCAGGAGACGGACCTCTTGTGATTTTCTCTCACGGCTGGCCAGAGAGCTGGTACAGCTGGAGACATCAGATTCCTGTTATTGCCGGCGCTGGCTATCGGGCGGTGGCTTATGATGTCAGGGGTTACGGAGAATCAGAAAATCCCTACCCCATTGAAGCGTACACAATCAAACAACTGGCAGCAGATGTCACCGGAATTATTGATGCACTGGGATATGATGAGGCCATTCTTTTCGGACACGACTGGGGCGGTCCGATCGCGTTAAGCACCGCCGCACTGTATCCCCATCGGATCAGCGCAGTGGGTAGCCTTTCAGTTCCGCACACCGGTCGTGGACCCAGACCAGTACTGGATCACTGGCGGTCAGTGTATCGGGAGCAGTTTTTCTATCAGCTCTACTTTCTCAAGCAGGGCCTAGCGGAGCAGGAATTCGAACAGAATTTACAGCGCTCACTCTATCTCACGTACTGCAATTTTGATGGACGGGGTGTTACGGCAAATTCAAGCCACAGGAGCCTTGATCTAGAATCGATCAAACGCTCGGATGCGAGTTTTCTCGCCGGCATGTACGAGCCCGAGACTTACCCAGACTGGTTGACCCCTAATGATCTGGCCTATCTGGTCGGTCAGTTTGAAAACAGTGGTCTGCGTGGCCCATTTAACCGCTACCGTGCCCAGAACATAGATTGGTACCAGTTACCACAGCTTAGCCAGCCACTTGAGCAGCCAGCCTGTTTTATTACTGGGGTGCTCGATCCCGTGAACGCGTTCCTTTTTCACGGCACCCCGACCCGTGCGCGGATCGAAAAACACTATCACGACCTCGTGTTGTTTGAATTGCTCGAGGATGTTGGACACTGGACCCAGCAGGAAGCGCCGACCGCGGTCAACGCGTTGCTATTGAAGTTTCTGGAGTCGGTCGGTGCTAAATAATGGTTATGGCTCTAGCGCCACGTTTTTTCGTTGTCCCAGATCTCCTTGGGCATAGGCAATCCCCTGAAGTCAGCTGTATCAAGGGGTTGATCCGGTTTTATGCCGATAGACTCCAGGGTCAGCATCAGCTGGCGGGTATGTTGACCTGAATGCCAGGCTGTTCGTTCGAGTACTTCATGCAGTGTGACCTCACCATAATAGACCTTGCCGGGCTGCGTGAAGTCAGTTGTTTGTCCTTTTTGGGTCCACCACAAATTTAGCCGATCAGTCACAACGTGTGCGAACTCCAAAAGGTCCTGACGCGTTTCTAACATCTCGGGTAAGTGACTGATCAGCGCCTCGTAAGTGTACGGTGTGTCATGCTCGACACGATCCAGAAACACGTTGGGGATCTGGAAAATGTGGTAAGCAAGTTGCCGATAAGAACGTGGCCGATCTGGTAGCATGGAATCCAGCTGGTTCTCTGGAATCTGGCTCAGAAAACGCTGGGCCGCAGTCAGGATTGTATTGAGGCGATCGATCAGGGTCGCCGGGTCTAACAGAGCGTGCGGCTGCCAGTCAAATCCTGCGACACGAGCCACATCTCGGAAGACTGCGCCATTGGCCCAGTCTGAACCGCGGGCGACTATCGGTACGAGTCTCAGGCCCAGAGTTTGAAGTTCTTTAAAACCGTCAGGGTCTTCAAGTACGTTGATAGACTCAAACGTCACACCGTGATCAAGTAGAAATTCCTTGGTCTTCAGGCAACTAGAACAACCGGGCTGCCAGTACACTTTTAACGGGATCTCACTTGTTTCTGGGCTAGGCACGACGATGCTTCCTCGATGGTTATTGCGATTATTTCTTACTGGTTTCAGGGAAGATCCACATTGCCAGAATCATGAAGGCGGTTAGTAGGCCTGCAATGATTCCGATGGTTGGGTCTCCGAGCTTCGTTTCCAGGAGGTAGGCGCCGAGGCCGACCAGTGCAACGATGAGTGACAGTGTCAACTTGATGGTGGTGGGCACGGCCGTCGCCTCAATCAGTCGGGAGCGGCCCGGCGGCAGCTTCATTGGGCAGGCGTGGTTGTCCTTTTAGGTCTTGCTTGAGATAACTGATGCTATAACCATTGAACACGTGCCCCAGAAGACCTCGATTAAGGTCAGAGGTGCCGAAAAGCCAGTCGGCAATAGGGAAGGTGAGGTTCATGTTTTTTTCCATCATCAGCCTGGAGTTGTGATGGGCAGTGTGATGGCGCCGCAACGTATTTACAAACGGGAAGTAACGAACAAACCAGTTCTCATCAACGTGACAGCAGAAATGCATGAACTCATAGATGAGATAAGTGCTGGTTGTAGTGCAGATGAAGAGCCAAGCGACATTGCTTGTGATGACAAAATTGAGCACGGCGACGCCAGGTAGCGATATCAGAATGAAAATCACCAGTGCGTAGGGCGGGAAAAAAGTGACCCGCCAATCAGCCTGATCTCGAAAGCGCATTTCCTGATCTGTAAAGAACTGATGATGGTTCAGAGTATGTCGATCATAGATAGCACGGAACCCTTTCCACTTCAGCGGTCGGTGCATGACGTTGCGGTGCAGGTACCACTCGAACAGGTTACAGGCGATGCCCACCACCGGAATGGTTAACCATTCCCACCAGAGCACATTGTCGATGTGCTGGATATAGATCCACATGGCGGTTATGCCAATGATGTAAATCACGGCGACGTGAATGATCCCGTTGTACCATCCGGCGATGCGGGAACGATAATTCTGCCGAAATGCTTTCTGTTTCTCGCCTAACATGGTGATTTGCTCTGTAGTTCAGTCTGTTCGGTGTGGTGATTTGAAGCCGCTGGTGAAACTGTGTGGGATAGTCAATGCCAAACGCTAATTTGGCGCCACACCTTCTTCCTGTTGTAATGCAAATATCGATGTATAGCCACCTGACCAGTCCGGTGGGATCAGGCACGGACCCGCATCATGGCGGGCCCATCGGGCGGCCTTGCCACGGATAATTTTCCCAGCGTAGCGTGATGCGAGAGGATTGAAGGTGTATGGCATAGCATCGGCTGCTGAGTAGACGTTCAATAGCAATGGCCGCGGCTGAGCCGAAAGATTGACTTTCGAGCCATGGATTGATCGACAGTTATGAATCGTCAGCGAGCCAGCTGGACCGGGGAGATAGACGATGTCGTTCTGCTTGAGTCTGGTGACGTCATCGTCAGATAGACAGCCGACCCACTCCCCGTTGGCATCGTATTGGTCATAGAGTGTCCCCGTGTGGCTACCGCGAATCACACCCAACGGGCCTTGGCTGTCATCACAATCGTAGAGGTACAGTCCGACTGTGCAGGGGCTGAAATTGGTGTGCGGCCAGAAGCCGATATCCTGGTGCCATTTCACTTCTTCACCGCCTCCACACCATTTGAAATTGAGCTTGGAGTGATGAAACTTGATGTCCGGTCCGATTAGATCGGCGACGATGTTAAGCACGATGTCTGAGCAAGCATAAGCCCAGTAATCTGGATGATGGTCGTTGGGGCTCGACAGACGACGAAGTTTGGGTGCCACGGCGCTATGGCCTGACTCAATATCCCATGTGGCGTCTGACACGGTGACCTCACGCGAAGACATGACCATTTCATCGGTGGCCGTACGCAGGCGTGCCAGCCAGTGATCGTCAATCGCCTTTTCTACCAACAGATAACCATCGTCATAATACGATACGCGTTGCCGCTCACTGAGTACCTTAGGGGGTGTTTGAAGAACCTGTTCGGGAGTCATGGCGAGGTGTTTCAGCAAGGCCCTGTTGTCGCGGCATCATCTGATATATCAGACTAGCGGATTCGGGGTGACACGGTCAATGGTCAAAGCCGATCTTTAGCTAGCTTTAAGGCGCAGCCAGTCGATCTGCGATGGCAAGAATGCGGTACATGCTCCGCAGCACTGGTTTCTCAATCAGTTTACCGTCTACCACCACCAGTCCAGTGCCTGCGGCTTCGAAGGTTGAGGTGATCTTGCGCGCGCGGGTGATTGCTTCGATGGTCGGTGTAAAGTGACGGCTGATCGTTTCGAGTTGTTTGGGATGAATAGCCCCTTTACCGGTCATTCCCAGCTGTGCGCAAAGCGAAGCCTCAATCTCAAGGCCTGGCATGTCGTTCAGGTCGAGATAGGGGACATCGATCAGGTCGATCTGTGCGCTGGCTGCGGCATGCACTAGTCGTGATCGGGAGTACAACAGCCCCTCCCAGGTTGGTTCAACTCGAAGTTCGGCGCTCATATCGGCGCCGCCGAAGAGTAGAGCATCGATTCTGGGGCTGGCCTGCGCGATATCGAAGCATGCCTCGAGGGCTTCATTGGTCTCAATGATGACTTGAATTCGAAGCTTGCTATTCTCCGAGGTAAAGAGGTCATCTAACAGGCGGATGTCATCCGGGCTTTTGACTTTGGGCACCATGATGCCGTTGGGCGGCGTGCCACACTTGAGCAGGGCGAGGAGATCTGCCAGGCCATCGGCACTGTTGAGTGCATTAATCCGCACCAGTCGTTCCACCTGACCATCATCCGGGTATTGAGCACAGAGGGGTATGGTCGCTTCTCGTGCAGCTCCCTTGTCATTGGGTGCGATGGCGTCTTCAAGATCAACACAGACAATATCTGGGGCTGCGACTAATGCCTTGGGAAACAATTGTGGCCCTGTGCCAGGTACAAAGAGAAAGCTGCGGCGGGGACGTATGTTGGCCTGTGTGATTGTTTCCATGAAAGGCTCGTTGTTGAGTGGATTGTGGCGATTCAAGTGTAACGACTCGTATTACTGCGTCAGTACGTACTATCTGCCGGCGACTTGATTGGTTCCGAGTTAGGTATTTTTTCTCCCCATCAAGCGACGGGCTGCGTGATAACAGGTAAGCCACCACCCTTGCCACAGGCTGGTTGGAATCGGAGTATGGGCATCGTTGCCGTTGCTCAATGCAGTTTCGACATTGTCTGCAAAACGCTTAGTCATTCGTGTAATGAGATCCTGCACCAGGCCTAGACGGCCAAATTGTGCCAGTGGGCCACTCATGACGTAGGCGATCTCAAATCTGACCTCAGTACTCTCATTACCCAGGTCAATTAACTGAGTCTGTGCGCGTCCTTTGACTCGCGATCGTGTCATCCGGTCGTTGCCGTCGCCTGTCATGATGGCTTTGCGGTCATTTTCTTCAATCTGATAGGTGCCGGTGAATGCAAATGTGGGCGCGATAGGTCCCAGTTTGATTGCCGCTTTGCCGCGCACGTTTCCGTCAATAGCCGGACCATCCAGTGCAATACCCGGGAGGGCATCACAAACCCGTTCGGGGTCAGAAACCAGTGCCCACACTTTAGATAGAGGGTGAGGGAGAGAAAATTTTTGTTGTACACAGAGCCAGTCATCGGGTGTTGATGTGGGTGTTGTAATCGGGTTGATTAGAGGTGGTGTCGAGAGTGTCTCTGGAGCGTGGGTTGGGCGCGCTCGAGTGTTTGATGAAGTGTCCGGCCCCGTTTGGTCATGTTTGTCCGGTCCAGGTGCGGGCCCCAGAGTGGTGATCGGTGACTCTTGTTGGTTCGTCGCCGCATCATTTGCCACGCGCGCGATAGCGTTTACGATGCCTCGGTAACCGGTGCAACGACAAAGATTGCCGCTCATGTGTCGTCGAATGGTGTCGTGTGTCAGCTGTTCGTATCGTGTAATCACGTCACGCGCAGTAATTAGCATGCCCGGCGTG
>ENA-UPTF01002309-UPTF01002309.1-marine-metagenome-genome-assembly--contig:-NODE-2309-length-11126-cov-2.493529_pt1 | contig 11126 bp, 6 predicted proteins | sample MGYA00238166_ERZ767019 | MGnify/ENA primary metagenome ERZ767019 (study PRJEB28930, sample SAMN06266391) | marine metagenome | isolation source: Sea water from 250 m depth | place: Atlantic Ocean | study... | reverse complement strand
AGTGTGATTTGTTTCAGAGAAAAGATCTATAACACTGTCTAGTATTTCAATTTGTTCTCTTAACTCCTTATAATCCTTTCGATAAAGATTGAATGCTTCAAGCTTGTACCGTTCCCAAAAATCTGTATCCAGGATGCCCGGTATTCTGAGGACTGACATTGGACGAACGGTAATAACCGGAATGGAACTTAGGGCTGCCTCTCTGAGTATAAGTCCAGTAAAAAATTGAAAAGCTTCTTTGGAAGCATAGGACTGGACTTTGGCAGAGATCTTTTTAATTTCTTTAGGTATTGATGGTTTGTTTTCTTTTGATCGATGAAACTCAGGAGATTGACTGAGGACTTTTCCTATAGAAGGAAATACTCTTTCGTTTAAGTAACGGGCTAGAGGACTAAAATTAGCAAGTCGTACGATTGCTTTTGGAGCAAAATAGTTCCCTGCAAGATATGATCCATCAATTTTTCTGATTGGGAGATTGCGGTTGGGTTTCAGTGAAAGAGGCCAATTAGGGAAAAGTTTTTTGGCATTTTTTAGAGTAGGGAATTCACTTACACGTGTCCTTGTATCTAGACGAAAAGCATGTTCCCACCAACCATGTATGATGACCAAGTCAATCGCAAGGTGTTTTTTATACCAGAGAAAATCAAAATAGATTCCATTAAAACCTTGTCCAATTTTTGCACCATTCATCACTGTCGCGGGAATACCTTCATCTCGGAGAAGTTTTTCCAGCATAGTTGGCCATGCGTCTTGGGTTTCCAGGCCAACCCCCCAGGCACTCGAATCACCCAAAACTAAAATGCGAATTTCTTCAGGTAATGGATCAGGAAGCGTTTCTTTCCTCCTTAAACCTTGTTCATTGATATTCCCTTCACCCAGTTGATTACGTCGAGCCATCACCAGACCAAGCCCCTTGACATGTTCAGTTTCAAAGACCGTGCTCTTGCTCTCAATATCAATTGCTCTGAAAACCACATCTGTCAATAGCCAAATTCCTGCCAGCAGACAGAAAAAAAAGACTCCGCCAAGGAAAAAACGCCGGCCAGAAGAAGAGTTATGAAGTGTGTTCATTTTTTGTCTTTAACTGAGAATATTTAAAACTGGTAGTAAAGAAATTCAGTTACTTTATCCATGAACATTAAAGAACATACTAACAAAAAGCCCCAGACCATTCCCCAAATAAGGTTAGGTTGCCAACAAAATACAAAACGCTTCCTTCTTGTCTCTGGCACTGAACCAACTACCGGGTCATATCTGCTCATTACTTCACAGGTGTTAGGCAGTGACCATACAATGAGCATACTTATACCAAGAAGAATAATTTCCAAGACCCCATCAAAAACAGCCAGGCTTTCAAAATGAGAATCGCTGAAAGCTTTTCCCAGTAACGGCACCCATGTTATTGGAAGCTGGTAGCCATTGGCACCACTTAAACCCATTAATATCCGGAAGGCACTGTCGACATTTTCGGCACGAAAAAATACCCATGCGACCATAACTGAAATAAAGGTAATCGCTGTGCCCATTGGTCGGGCACCGGGAAATTTAGGAAGATTTGAGCCCCACAGTCGATTCTTCAGGTAGTTCCACAAATGATTAATGACCAGGTATGATCCATGAAGTCCTCCCCATACTAAGAACTGTAAGCCTGCACCATGCCACAGTCCTCCAAGGAGCATTGTGACCATCAAATTCATGTAGCGCAGTAAAGGATAACGACCTCGGTTACCTCCAAGGGTAATATAGAGATAATCCCGTAACCATCGAGATAGGCTGATGTGCCATCTACGCCAGAATTCAATTATATTGACGGCTTTGTAAGGAGAGAAAAAGTTTAGTGGCAGCCGAATCCCAAACATCCGTGCCAGGCCAATGGCCATATCTGAATAACCGGAAAAATCAAAATAGATCTGGAAGCCGTAAGAAAGCACTCCTACCCATGCAGAATAAAATCCGATTATTTCACCTCCAGAAGCTGCGTTAAACACAGGAGTTGCAAATCGGCCTAATTCATCGGCAAGCATGACTTTTTTAAAAAGCCCAATAGAGAAAATCATCACTCCAATGGCAAGGTTGTTAGATTTGAACTTCTGAGAATCAGGAGACTCAAACTGCGGCATCATCTCTTTATGATGTACTATAGGTCCTGCTATTAACTGTGGAAAAAATGTGACAAAAAGCATGTAATTGATGAAGCGATATTCACGTGCAATTCCGCTGTAGGAATCAGCTAAAAACGATATTTGCTGAAACGTAAAAAAAGAAATAGCCAACGGCAGAACCACCGTACCAAATAATAAATTAGCGTCGAATAGATGATTGATGATGTCAATTGCCATGCCACTGTACTTGAAGTACCCAAGCAGGCTGAGATTGAAAAAAACGCCAAAGATAAAGGCGTATTTTTTGTACCGATCCTTGTTTTGAAGATGAACTGTGATGTAATATCCCAGGCAATAATTAATACCTATGGAGGTCAGGATCAAGACCAGGTACGATACGTTCCACCAGCCATAGAAAAAAAGAGAGGCTACTACCAACCATGTGTATGCAACCCTTTGGCCTAATCCTGAGAGAGCGTAGTAGCCAATCAGAGTGAGTGGTAGGAAGGCAAAAATAAAAAGATAAGTATTAAATAGCATGAGGTGGTTTAGCTAATAAAGGAATTGAAAAAAATCATTGGGTTAATTAATGACATTGTTTAACAATAAGGGCTAATAAATTTTTGTCAACAGCTGAGAATAATACTCCTAAATCTTAAAAACAATTGAGGAACAAGAATTTTTTTGTATCAACCTTTTGTCTTACCTTAGAAGATTGAGATTAACCCTGATGGTTCAAGCTTGTGAAAACCAAATTCTTGTAAATGAGTAAAGAGAACTCCTGATATGACATCCGAAGAACTTTTGAGACATTTGGAATCCAATGGAGCAACAGTTTCTATTGTTGGTGACCAACTGAGAATAAGTCCAAAACAAGTTATTACTCCTGAGATTATGCAGCAACTGAAGTTGAGAAAAGATGGGTTAATCGACCTTCTGAAGCAGAGAGCTGCAAGGAAATGGGAAAGTATCTCATTAGATCAGTTGGAGAAAGAAGATATTGCTATGAATATTAAGAGTATTTTAGTCGATGATACAATTTGGCTGGTCTCTAATAAGGCTTTGACTAGTAAACTGAATAAAAAAGGAGTTGTTTATACTGCAAATGAGGCCAAGTTGTTAACAAGTTTGCCAAAGAATACTGCAAAAAATCTTCATCGATTTAAAAAAGTGTTTAATGGTGAGATAAAGGAGAAAAAGTGATCGGTTGTTTTATAGGAAGTGGAGTAATATCACTGAAATATGGTCTTATTATTGTTCTAAATGGAGAGAAATAGGGAATTTTAGCTTTTTTTAAGCTTAAGATTCTAAAATACTGTTTCTTAATTTTCAACAACATCGTTTTCTAACTTTCCCTGAAGAAGTTTTCTTCGAAGATGAGACAATTGTTAATGACTGGTAAACTTTGTAGAAGAAGATAAAAATTGGGTCAATTTTCTGCAAAAAATAAATTCACTCAGTCCTTATTGACTTCCATTCGGTGACTAGTTTTTTTGCTTTTTTTAATTGTGAGGGAGTCATTTTTGTTGCGGCTAAATCTAGATTCCTCAGGGCTACCTTTAGTCCAGAATCACCAGCAAGAGCAAACCATTTATATGATTTTACATAGTCCTGTTTAGCTATTTTTCCTATAAAGTAGGTTAGTCCTAGCTTCATTTGTGCCTGGCTATGGCCTTTGTTTGCAGCAAGTTCATACCATTTAAGAGCTATCTGGTAATCTTGTGATACACCACCGCTTCCAGATTCATACATTAGACCGAGATTATACTGAGCACTAGAATGCCCCTGGTCGGCAGCTAACCGATACCATTTTAGTGCCTTTTGATCATCTTTAGGGGCAGCTTGGCCGATTTGATAGAGTTTAGCCAGATTATGTTGAGCATCGGTATCTCCCTGGTCGGCAGCAAGCCGATACCACTTAAAAGCCTCCTGAAGATCCTGGGTGACTGATTGACCTTGTTCATACATGAAGCCCAGGTTAAATTGGGCTTCAACAACATCTTGTCCGGCAGCAAGTTGATACCATTGCAGGGCTTTTTGATAGTCCTGAGATGTTCCCTGTCCCTTTTCGTACATCCTTCCCAAATTAGCTTGGGCTTGGGGATGCCCCTGCTTTGCAGACAGCTCATACCACTTAAAAGCTTCCTGTTGATCTTCTGAAACTCCTTGCCCATTTTGATATTTTAGTCCTAAGTTATATTGGGCTAAGGCATTCCCCTGTTCAGCTAATCTAAAGTATTCCTTTGATAATCGAGAAGATTCAGATTGAGGGATATTTTCAGGGTTGCTGGAACAGTGACTAAAAAGTATCAATATAACAAGCAGGGATTTGGTGAGTTTCATAACCTATCCATTCTTCATCCAAGGTATACAAAAGAATTAAATGGTGTTCATTAAGGCTTAAACAGATTGTACCATTTAAATCAGTTCATCTAAACCATGAAATAATTCTTAATTATGGACTAGAGTTGATAAAAATAAGTTTAAATATTAATTAAAAGGGAGTATATTTATTAATATTAATAAAATATTTACTTTATATAGTTGATAAAAAATAGATTATACATACTCCACTAAAAAAGGTGGAGTATGTATAACAAATATAGCCTATAAAATAGATCCTAATGGACTAAGATAGTCTTTTATTGGATATTTTTCTTTATCAACTGATTTTTTGTTCATTTTGGAAGCTAAAAGATCAGTACATTGCTACTTTATTAGAGTTTGCAGGTTTATATGTTAGTCCTTTATTTCAATGACTTCCACTCTGTGATTAGTAATTTTGCTTGTTCTATTTGTGCCGGGGTCATTTTTTTTTCTATAAAATCTCGATTGTGAATAGCTTCTTTAACGCCATCAGAGGCAGAAATATAAAACCACTTGTATGCCCGTACATAGTCTTTTTGGACCCCTTGTCCGTTTGAATACATTACGCCAAGATTAATTTGGGCATTGGTATGGCCCTGTAGGGCAGCTAATTGATACCATTTAAAGGCTTTCTGATGATTTTGGTCAACTCCTCTACCGTAATCATACAATGAAGCCAGGTTAAATTGGGCTCGGGGATGTCCCTTTTTTGCAGCTAGCTGATACCATTTTGCCGCTTTTTGGTAATCCTGTGGAATTCCTTGTCCATTCTGATACATTTCTCCCAAACTATGTTGGGCATCAGTATTTTGTTGATCAGCAGCCAGTTGATACCAGTTTAAGGCTGCCTGGTGATCCTGGGTAACGCCTTGACCATTTCGATAGATCCATCCCAGGCTGGCTTGAGCTTCCGCATGGCCTTGTTCAGCTGCTAGCCTAAACCAGCGGGCTGATTCCTGGTCATTCTGGGGAATGCCCCGGGCATTTTGATAGATCCAGCCAAGATTAGTTTGGGCCTGGACGTGTCCTTGCTCTGCAGCTAGCTTAAACCACTGGGCAGCTTTCTGATCATCTTGAGGAATACCTTGTCCATTTTGATACATCAAGCCCAGGTTGTATTGAGCTGAAACATCTCCTTGTTCAGCTTTTGGTAAAATTGTCTTGTATATTTGTTGATAGAGGCTTGGCGAGTCATTTGAAAATCCAGTTGAACATTGATTGGCTAAAAGGATTAAAATCAGTAAAGTTCGATTAGAATATATTCTGAACAGATTCTTCATGGGGAATGTCTGGATATTCAAGAATTATGAATACACGTATTTTGTTTTTCAAATTGAGATAGAATCTCTATTATCTGGTTTATAAACTAGAGGATTTTAATCTGTTCTTCATATAAAATACACCTTTCTTATGTAAATGAGGTTTGCGCTAGTCTCGTCATTTCAATATAAGTTCAAGATTTTTTAATACACATTTTGGTCAAAGATGGATTAGTAGATGAATTTTAAAAGATGGCATTGGATTATTGTAATTATTTTGATTGGTCTTGTTTTTCCCGGTCCAGTCTTTGCAGAAGATTTATCCAATTTAACTTTTCAAGCATCCCATGAATGGGTAACAACAGATAAATTGGTGATCTCTTTTGAGAAAAATACAAAAAAGGACAGCTCAATTTTCCTGAACACTGACAAACTTTTCCTAGACTTCTCCATCTTAAATGAAGGAAGAGGGAGTGTTCCAAGTGGAGATGTAAGATGGCAACTTTTAGTAGATGGGGAGGTCATACTTAATGAGATTAATAGTGCTACTGTCTGGAAATCAATGCAGGCTTTTTATTGGGAGGACAAAGAAATCTCACCTCTTAGTGCTGGAACTCATACGATTAAATTGGTCGTGGACCCCGACAATGAGATTGCAGAAAGCAATGAAACTGACAACGAGTATTCAGAAATAATTACGGTAAAAGAATCTAGTCCGGCTAATTTAGCCTTTGCACAGCCTGCTGGATGGTCTGACAAGATTGTTGTGTCGACGATGAAAGGTTTCAATACTGATAGTCCAGTCATTGATACAATTTCTCCAATCTTTGTAGACAGTGTTGCCGTCAATCTTGGAAATAAAAGGATTGAAGGCAGCGATTTTGATATGTTTTTGTATGTTAATGGGCAGAAAAAAGCGAGTTATAAAGATGTAGTGGGAACTATTTCCAAGGACATTCCTCCTGAGGGAAATCGATTTTGGGAAGATGTCGAGCTTGGAATGCTAGGGGTTGGCAGCTACACCGTAAAAGTTGTTATTGACCCCGACAATGTGATCGAAGAAAGCGATGAAACTGACAATGAGTATTCAAAAACGTTCACGGTTGTTTCGCCCTCATGTTATTCCCTGAATACGATTGTGTCACCTCAGGGAGCCGGCACAATAACAAAAGATTTAGCAGCCAATTGCGGGGGTGAAGGAAACTGGGGAAACACTTCAACAAATCAGTTCTCTTACCCTCAACAACAAGCAGGAGAGTTAGAACAGCTTCATGAAAAATCTCTCCAATTATTAAGAGCAAAAACATTCACTACCCTAAAAACCAAGGCGAAACAGCAGCGATGGGTGAATGTAATTATTGGTTTGAGGACGGAAGGCTTTTGGAATGAACATGAGTCTGTTGAGAACTTTGCTGATATCGCTGCAAAGTCTCCCACCATTTTACAGGCCCAGATGGGCTTGCTTACCAGAATGATGGAGTATGAAGTTTTATCCGTTAAAAAGTTTAAGTACATCCCCTATATTGCCATGACGGTAGATGTCAAATGTCTGGACTACCTGGAACAGGACCCGGCAGTAAAAAGTATCGAGGAACAAATTTTAGCTAAACCTCTGCTTGAATACAGCAACCCAGTCATCGGTTCTTCAGCTGCCTGGGAGAAGGGATTCAGCGGGGCTGGCCAGGCCGTGGCTATTCTAGATACAGGAGTGGATTCAACGCATCCATTTTTAGACGGCAGGGTTGTCTCAGAGGCCTGTTATTCTACTGCGAATGGACCCGATGAAAAGTCTTCATGCCCTGGCGGTGTTACAGGGGAGACCGGTCCAGGATCATCAATGCCTCCTGCGGGAAGTTCTGCACATGGAACCCATGTTGCAGGAATTTCGGCAGGTCAATCTTATGAGGGCACAGAGTTTTCAGGGGTGGCAAAAGATGCAAGTATTATTGGGCTCCAAGTTTTTTTAGGTGGCGGATTTGACCCGGACGATCCTAATAAATCTTTACAGTATTTTGCAAAAGATGTAGATATTATTTCAGGGCTGGAGCGAGTACTTGAACTAAGCACTAGTTTTAACATTGCCTCAGCCAATATGAGTTTAGGGGGTGGGTCAGGCTCGTCAGGAAATGATTATTGTGATGATGTAAACCCTGCAGCAAAAGCTGCCATTGATAACTTACGTTATGTTGGCATTGCAACCGTCATTGCCAGTGGTAATGAATCTCGTACAAATGGACAAAGCTGGCCTGCCTGTTATTCAACCGGGATAAACGTGGGTTCTACCGACGTCAAAAATCCCGGCAATAGCTACAGCACAGATAATGTTTCCAGCTTTTCAAATAGTTCCCCGGTGTTAAACTTGCTGGCCCCCGGACAGAAAATCAATTCTTCAGTTTTCGAGGGGAAATTCGATAAATATTCGGGCACATCCATGGCTGCTCCCCAGGTAGCAGGGGCGTGGGCAGTGCTTAAATCCAAGGTCCCCCGGGCATCAGTTGACCAGGTTCTTTCTGCCTTGGTAACCACAGGTAAGTCCGTGGTTGATCTGCGGAATGGTCTTTTAAAACCCCGCATCCAGGTGGATGCCGCCCTGGATGCCTTGGACTTGGTGTACCGATACTCTCCAGGTACGGCTGTAACGCTGACAGCAAAACCCAATGTAGGCTTTCAGTTTAAAAATTGGGAGGGCTGTAGTTCAGTATCTGGTGAACAGTGCACCGTAACGGTAGATGCTGTTAAGAGCGTAACGGCTAACTTTGAACCTGATTTGTCCGGAGCAAGGGATCTGGTTGTAACAAACGTTGACGGATCAGGGACTGTAATGATGGGTAATCGGTATATAAATACGATTAAGCTATTCCTTGATGTTGCTAACAGTGGAACCCTAAACAGTGGAAATTTTCGTATAGGTATCTACCTTTCTAGCGATGAGACAATTACAACGGATGATTATCTCTTTGCCTCTTGTGTCTTTGATACTGGTCTTTCTGCAAAAGGGACAGGCTCGTGTGGAGGGTCAAAAAAATTAGATCTGATAAATAGCGGACTTGGACCAGGAAAATATTTTTTGGGAGCTATCGTTGATGATCAAGGCCAGGTGGCTGAAACTAATGAGGCTAATAATGTAGCTGTTACATCGACAGCCTCGATTACGATTTCAAAACAGGTTTTTGTCCCAATTGTCCTGAGTTTAGCAGGAGCAAATGATTCCTTCTATAGTTCTGAGATGACCATTACAAACACACACTCTAGCCAGGAATCAACGATAAATTATTTCTATGAACCCGCATTTGGGGGGGGGAGGAGTCAAGCCCTCAGCGAGGTTGTGCCAGCAGGGCAGCAAAAAATCATACCGGATGTTATGACCTATCTCTATAATTTGGCTCCGGATGTTATTCCTAAAGAGGGGAGTCGTGGAGGTACCTTGGACCTGGATCTCCTTGGCTCTGCTGATACTAATGTGACCATTAGAACGACAACCCCCGTGCCTGACGGTCGGGCTGGTTTGGCTTATTCTGGCATTACAGCCGGAGACGCTTTGACAGCAGTTAGTACTACCGCAAGAGATACAGTTTATATTTGTGGTCTTCGCCAGAATGATACCGATCGATCCAATGTGGCAATTCAAAATCTGGATAGAAGTTATTCTGTTTTGCTAGAAATCCTTGTGTATTCGTCTGGTATGACTACGCATTCAAAAAGTCTAACGAAGTTGCTTGGACCAAGAGAGTTTCATCAGTATTCAGGAATTTTAGAAGATATTCCCAATGGGTTTGTCAGGATTAGACCGATTGGTGGGGGTTCAGCAAAATGGTATGCCTACGGAGTGATTAACGATCAAGCCAACTCGGATGGATCCTTTATATTTCCCATTACCCAAAAATCCCTCTGGGAAAAGACAAAACAAACCTTACCCGTCATCGTGGAAAACACGGGTTTTAAAAGTGAACTAACGGTGACGAACTTTTCTTTAATCGAGAAGAAAATTGATTTTACTTTTGTGGCGGATGCCATCCAGACAACAGACAATAAAGCAGGCTTTAGCCTGACAGTGGGGCCCAACGAACAAAAGATTATTCCCAATATTGTAGAGTTTATCCGCTCAGAGGCAGCAGATTCATGGGGAACTGAGGGCATTCCTTCAGTTGGAACGACTGTTGTAGGCGCTCTTTTTGCCAGTCGAGAAATAGTCAAGAGCTCCTCTACGCCTAGCTTTCATGAAGGTCTTGATAAGTCCGCTGCGGGTTTGGGTGGAATTGTGATTGGAGCCAGGACGGGATCTCCTGGAGGAGGAGGTCAGTATGGTCTTTTCTATAATGCTGTTCCAAATGGAGATGCACCACAGGGTTCAGCTTGGATTTATGGGCTGCAGCAGAATGGGGAGAATCGCAGTAATTTGGCCCTGATCAATACCGGCGAAGTTGATGACAGTGCAAGTATCTTTGCCCTTGAGATATACAACGGAGAAACCGGAACCCTGGCTAAAACAATTAATGTGACTGTTGGTGCCCAACGCTGGCATCAGGTGAATACGATTCTGACTAATGCTCCTGGTGTTACTCAAGGGTATGTCAAAGTGACAAGACTTTCTGGCTTAAATCCCTTCATTGCTTATGGGGTCATCAACGATGGAGCCGGGTCAGGACAGCGCAGCGGGGATGGGGCCTATATTCCTGCTGAAGAAGCTTTTTAATTCAATTCTACTGGCTGAAATAAAAATAACTTACTTTCAAACCAGCCAGAAGACCAACCCCAAAAAATAGCCAGAGATACTGGAGGAAAAATTCTGAAAAATAAGCTCCTATTACTATCCCAAAACTGGAAGAGCTTAGTTTTAATACCTGTATTTCAAAAGCAGGCCATTTTATTGTTTTAAAAAGCTTCATAGGATGTCCTTTCTCTACTCTCCAAGAATAGTTGGTTTTGATAATGGAGTTTGCCAAAGTCTACTCTCTTAACCTTGTGTTTAACAACGTTCTCCAAACCAATTATTTCCTCTCAAGTACCATTTCCTCAGTTTCCAACCGTTTAAAGATGGCCCGGTATTCAGGAGTACCGTCATCATCCCAGTAGTCGGTAGAAAGGGGAGAATCAAAACTCATGGGGATTAGCCGCCACCGGTGGGGTAAAACCATTAAGTGGCGTGTTTCGGGGGGACGCATCAGGTTATACATGATGGTGCCGTTTTTAAACCGGGTTCTTAAAATGTAGGGAGGTTGTTCGGGAGGTCTGTTTTGCTTAAGCTGTTCAAGAGCTTCCCGGTCCAGGGTCACGCCTAAACCAGGCCCTTCCGGAACCCGCAGGAATCCATTGACCGGTTCCAGTCGTTCCTTCACAACATCTGAATCAAGAATCTCAGAGGTACAGACAAAGGGCAGGGTTGCTGTTTTAAAGGCTG
>ENA-UPTF01002308-UPTF01002308.1-marine-metagenome-genome-assembly--contig:-NODE-2308-length-11127-cov-2.983348_pt1 | contig 11127 bp, 10 predicted proteins | sample MGYA00238166_ERZ767019 | MGnify/ENA primary metagenome ERZ767019 (study PRJEB28930, sample SAMN06266391) | marine metagenome | isolation source: Sea water from 250 m depth | place: Atlantic Ocean... | reverse complement strand
ATATCTGCACCATTTAGATGGTTTTTTAAACTAGAATCTGCTAGTGGATTAATTCTCCTTATAGCAGCGGTTGTAGCATTAATATTAAGCAATTCTAGCTTAAGTAATCTATATTTTAATGTATTAAATACTCATTTACTTATTGGAACGCAAAATATTGGTTTAGATTTAAGTGTTTTACATTGGATAAATGATGCCCTGATGGCAATATTTTTCTTCGTTGTTACACTAGAAATAAAAAGAGAATTTATACATGGGGAACTTTCCAAACCCAAAAAGGCGTTACTACCAATAATAGCTGCTATCGGAGGAATGGCTGTACCTGCTTTAATTTATATAATCATAAACTTTGAAACTGGATACACTCTAAGAGGTTGGGCAATACCTTCGGCTACAGATATAGCTTTTTCAATTGGAGTATTATCATTATTAGGATCAAGAGTTCCAATATCATTGAAAGTTTTTTTTATTATTATTACGAACAATATTTAGATCTCTATTCTCATCAACATATAAGGATAAAATTATACCAATAAATACTGCTAAAAACTCAATTCCTCCACGTGCTAAGATATTTTTCAAAATTTATTTCCTTTATTTCAACCAAAGACGTTTGATTAAGTTAACCTAAAAAATTGCCAGAGCATTTAATGGAGAACCAGTACCTCCCTCAAACCTTAAAGGCTGAAAAGAAATTAAAAACTGCCATTTATTTAATTCCTGAGCTTTTTTAGATAATTCGTCTAGGTTTAAGTTATCCAAAAGAGGCATCCCCATTGCAACTAAGGTTAACATATGAATAGGACTGCCCTCTTCTTTAATTAAGGGTGGATTAGAATCATTTGTTCCATCAGAACCTAATACAGCAATTTCTCGTTCACTTAAAAGGGGAACGATATTATAATGAATACCTGCTCTTTTATTTGGGAAATCCCAGTCACCCTTTATTTTCTTTTCAATCCACCTACCTGTTCTAATTAATAAAACATCCCCTTTTTCAATTTTAACATTATATTTTTTTTCAAAATCTAAAATATCTTTTAAAGTCACTTTATAGCCAGCTTCAACATATTCTTTACTATGCAATAAAGGGACATCAATTAGAACACCTTTTGATATAATTCCATTTTTATAATTATCTACTCCAAGAATGCTGGGATCAGTAAAACCATTGTACATTTCGCCGTCTTTAGACAAATGATTTATACCATCAATATGAGAATGAGTAAACCCATGATAAGCAATTTCATAATTATCAATAATCCAATTATAACCATTATGCTCGAGAAAATTTTGTTCATATGAAAAGTTTGAAATATGGTCATAGGATGAACTATTTATTCTAGTTGAATCATCAACCATATTAAATGCCAAAGACACTGATACTCCATTATTAGGAATTTTTAATGAAGATAAAACCTTTTGATTAGTAATATAATTAATAGTACCTAGTTTATCATTAGGTCCCCATTTGTTTTTATTATTTACTTGAGAGTAAATATTATCAAATTCTAGCTTTTCCTTGGAGATAATCTGACAAATCGAAATATTTACAATTAATAAAAGTAACCACAAAAATATTTTTTTCATTTTTTTCTCCTTTATTTGAACCAGAGTCGTTTCATTTTCATTATAGTCTTCTTTGTAGATTTATAAAAGGAATAATTTCTTCAACTGGAAACAATAATGATATACCAATATTGAAAGATGTTTTTCCACCAGTCTTTTTCAGACTTAAGCCAGCTGCTGTGTTTAAAACAGCGTCTACAGTATGATTTTCCCCCATTACATATATTTGTGCGCCAGTATTTACAAACATTGAGGATTTAGATTTACCCTCAATATAGTATTTATATCCTAGACCAATTCCACCACCAAAAATCATATAACTAAATGCCCCATATAATTCTGAATTTTCATCAATATTATATAATAATGAAACATCATAAAAAGAGAGGGTAACTTTTTCACTTGAAAAACCAAAAGAACTACTCCATGACCAATCTTTACTTGGATACTCCTGTTTTGTTGGAATATTGAATGGATAATTCAACACCTCCGCAGGTTCGACACGGGTTTTCAATAACTTCTCCAGTAGCGTTTCACCATCACTATCCGAACACTTCTCTGACATCATCATAAAGTATTGATATTCTCTTTCCGTCATATTTTTGATGTTGACATTTTTCAATCGGAGGAACTCTTTGCTACTACAGGCGTCTTGAGCAAAGACTGGGATTACAAATAATATGACCCAGAGGCGTTTCATAAAAGAAATTACACAGAAAGCTTAATACGTGTTAACCAACGCAAAAAAGTTTCCAAGATCAGCCTAAAGTGGCCTACAACTGGCCTACAGGGTGGCCTATAACTGTCCTACATTTTAGATAATCTGGGACTATCTTAGATTACATAATATCATAAAAAGGAAAAGGTGGTTGCAGGAAAAGATTCTCGTGAAAAGAGATTTGTCGTCAGAAAAATGATTGTCGGAGCGACAGGATTTGAACCTGCGACCCCATGCACCCCATGCATGTGCGCTACCGGACTGCGCCACGCTCCGTTATTTATTTAAATCTTCAAGAATAGATTTTAATTCAGTTCTGATTTTTATAAGCAAATCTAACTCTACTTCATTGGCTTTATTATTTTCAGTATCGTTAGATTTAGGTAAATCAACATCACCTGATAAAATATTTCGAGCACCTTCAATAGTAAATTTTTGATTATATAATAAATCCTTGATTTGAGTAATCAAATCTATATCTTTCTGTTTATATGTTCGATTACCAGCTTTATTTTTGGTTGGTTTAAGTTGCTTGAATTCAGTTTCCCAATATCTTAGAACATATTGCTTTAGCTCTGTAATCTTACTTACTTCACCAATTGAGTAATACAATTTTTTAATATTTTTAGGTGCTTTATCCATTTATTTAACTATTAAACTAATACTTTATATTAATCAACAAATATTCAACTGTCAATATGTTTAGTATATATAAAGATATAGTTTAAATAAAAAAATATTTATCTACGTTCCTTTAATAAATTGTCTATTCGATCAAATGCGTCTACTAGTATTTCTTCTGATGGCAGAAATACTATTCTGAAATGATTTTTACCGTATTTTTCAGAAAACCCAGATCCATGAACTGTTAGTACATATTTGCTATGAAGTAGATCAAGAACAAAATCTTTATCTTTGTTTTTCCAATGATCTTCTGTCAATTTAACAAACATATAGAATGCGCCCTGTGGTTTCTCAACAGATAGGCCATCAATATTGTTAATCAATTCAACGCAAAGTTCATTTCTCTTTATAAGCTTATTTAAATAAGTATTCATCCATTTATCATCGTCATTTAGTCCTGCTAAATATCCATATTGTGCAGGTGTAGATGCACATAATCTTGATCTTAATAATCTTTCTAGCCCATCTTTTATTTTTGATAATTTATTCGTTGGATCATGCAAAGCCATATAACCTATACGCCAGCCTGGGGCATAGTAGACCTTTGATACTCCATTTAATGTTATTACTGGCACATTAGATGAAATTGAAGCCGTACTAAAATGATTTCCACTAAAATTTAATCTATCATATATCTCATCAGAAATAATTGTACAATTTTCCCATTGAGATGCAAGGTCAATTATTGATGTGATTTCTTGATTGGTAATAACATTTCCTGTTGGGTTATTTGGATTTATCAATACTAATAATTTCACATTATCGTTCATTTTTGATTCAAGGTCATCAAAATCTATTTTCCAACCATTATCAGGGTCTAGTCTATATTCAACGGTTTTACCACCAAATAGCTGCGGATAGGCCATATATGGTGGATAGTGCGGACCAGGTGCCAATACTTCGTCACCATCATTTAGAAAAGTTGCAAAAATAATCTGTAATGCTTCAGTTACACCGTGACATACATAAACATCATCAGGATTGCAATTCCAACCGCCATTTAATTTACTTTGCTCATTATTGGCTATAGCTACTCTTAATTTTGGAATTCCATATGCTGGTGAATATCCATTTTTTTGATCCTGAAGTGCTTTTTCATAAGCAGAAAGCATATGATCGGGAGTTGGTAGACCAGGATATGCTAAAGGATCTCCAATATTGAGTTTTATTATTTCGTGCCCTTTAGCTTCTAGAGCAGTTGCAGGAACGACTACATCCCTTATTGCATACTCTATTTGGGAAGCTCGAGATGTTACTGGTATTTGCTTCGCCATTTTAGATATAATATTACAAATTATTTACGTTTAAATGGTCGTCTTCCCCCATCCCTACGATTGCCTTTATGATTTCTCCTATCAGATCGTTCTCTTGGAGGTCTTTCAACCCAACCTTCTGGTTTTTCAAGTAGTGCTTTTCTACTGAAGTCTAAACGACCTTGATCGTCAACTTTAATAAGCTTAATACGTACTGGATCTCCAGTTTTAACTACATCTTCAACCTTTTCAACCCTATGCCACTCTAATTCAGAAATATGAACTAAGCCTTCACGACCTGGGGCAAATTCAACAAATGCTCCAAATGTCATTATTCGTGTAACAGTACCATCAAATTCCATACCTACTTCAGGTTCAAGCGTTATAGCGCGTACTATTTCAATTGCTTCCTCACAGCGTTTAAGGTCTAAACTTGCTGCAGTAACTATACCATCGTCATCAACATTAATATCACATTCTGTATCTGCAATAATTTTTTTAATTGTTTTACCTCCTGGACCAATTAAACCGCCAATCTTTTCAGGATTAATCTGCAATGATAATACTTTTGGTGCGTATTTTGACATTTCCATAGGTTCAGGAACTGCATTATACATCTCATCTAATATATGGTTTCTACCTGCTTTTGCTTGAGCAAGCGCTTCTTCCATTAGCTCAAATGAAATTCCATCTATTTTTAAATCTAATTGTATAGCAGAGATTCCATCTCGAGTACCAGCGACTTTAAAGTCCATGTCTCCAAGATGATCTTCAGCACCAAGAATATCACTTAGTATAGCATATCTTTCTTCATCTTTAATTAGGCCCATTGCAATACCCGCAACATGCCCTTTTGATGGTGCACCTGCACTCATCAATGCCAATGATCCACCGCAAACTGATGCCATTGAAGATGAGCCATTAGATTCTGTGATTTCAGAAACCATTCTAATCGTATAAGGAAAATCTTCATAATCTGGTAAAATCTGCCTAATAGCTCTTTCAGCTAGGTTACCATGCCCCACTTCTCTTCTGCTTGTAAATCCAATCCTACCTGTCTCGCCAACACAGTATGGTGGAAAATTGTAATGTAAAAAGAACTTTTTCTTTTCATCAATATCCATACTATCAATGATTTGCTCATCGCTGGGGGTTCCCATTGTTAAAACTACAATAGCTTGAGTTTCACCACGTGTAAATAGAGCAGAACCGTGAGTTCTAGGCAATAACCCAGTTTCTATAGTTATAGGGCGGATATCTGTAGTTTTCCTACCGTCTGAACGCTTGCTTTCGGAAAGAATTTGCTCGCGAAAAGCATTTTTTAACTGAGCATTAACAAAATTACTAACTAATTGTTCCGATTCGGGGTGCGATTCTTCGAATGATTGAATTGCTTCTTCTTTCAATAATGAAATTGCATCTTCCCTATCACCTTTATCAGCAATCTTTATTGCTTTATCAATTTTACTTGAAACTAAATCTGAAACTGCTTTTTCCAATTCTTCATTGGTTTCTTCTTCAGAAATTTCACGTTTTTCTACACTGAGATCAGCTGCTAATTGATTTTGTAAATCAATTAGCTGTTTAATTGGTTCATGAGCAAATTTCATGGCATCAAGAAAAACTTCTTCGGTTATAAGTTCAGCTTCTCCTTCAACCATCACAATAGTTTGATCATTTCCTGAAACTATAATTTCCATATCAGAGTCTTCCATTTGAGATCGCGTAGGATTAATCACAAATTCATCATTAATTCTACCAACTCTAACTGTAGCAATTGGCCCACTAAAAGGAATATCAGAAACCATAAGTGCTGCTGATGCACCTACGCCTGCTAAAGTGTCAGCCATATTTTCACCATCACTTGACATTACTGTAATTATTACCTGGGTTTCATTCTTAAATGATTTAGGAAAAAGCGGTCTTATAGGTCTGTCAGTTAGACGACTTGTTAAGATTTCATGCTCTGATGGACGAGCCTCTCTCTTAAAAAAACCACCTGGAATTTTTCCCCCAGCATAATGACGTTCTCTATATTCAACTTGAAGTGGAAAAAAATCAATATCCTCCCGTGCTTCTTTTGCGGCATTTACCGCAACTAATACAGTTGTTTCACCGTGTGTTACCATAACAGCCCCATCTGATTGACGAGCTATTTTACCAGTCTCAATAGATAGTTTATTTCCATTGAGATTCATTTCATATTTTTTCATTTTTTTCTTCTCTTATTACTAATTAGTTACGGCGAATTGCTAATTCTTCAGTTATTTTTAAATACGAATCAGGATTCGTTCTGCGAAGATATTTTAATAACTTTTTTCTTTGTGATACTAACATAACCAATCCTCTTCTAGAGTGGTTATCTTTTTTGTTTTCTTTGGCGTGTTCCGTAAGCGATCTAATCCTAGAAGTTAACAATGCAACTTGCACTTCAGATGAACCTGTATCCTTATCGTTTTTACCATATTTTTTTACTATCTTTTGTATTTCTTTATTGTCTAAAGACATTCTGTCTCCTATTTATATTTCTGCATCAATCTCATGCAGTTTTCTTTATCTTTATTTAATTGTTTAATTAATTCTTTTGGATTTGAGAATTTTTTCTCATCTCGGATCCGTTCTAAAAACTCAACCTCTATCGACATTCCATAGATTTTTCTTGAATTCATATTGAAAAAATGGACTTCCATTACAAAATCTGTTTCATCAAAGGTTGGTCGAATCCCTAAGTTACACATACCATATAGATTTTCACTATTAATCCTTCCACGGATAAAATAGACACCGTTTGCAGGAACTAATTGATTTTGTTCTTGTGGAATGAAGTTTGCAGTAGGATAACCAAGCTCCTTTCCACGACCTGAGCCATGAACAACCGTTGCCTTAAAACCAAAAACCCAACCTAGCTCAAATGAAGCTCTTCTAACAAAACCACTTTTTATCAAATTTCGTATATGAGTGCTTGAAATAATCATATTTTGATCAGTAACAGGCTCTACTATATCTACAGCACAATTACTATTTTCCCCAAATTTTGTTAAGAATTCAGGTGAGCCTTCTCTATTAAATCCAAAATGATGATCATAGCCGACAATTATACTTTGAGGATCAAAATAATTAATTATTATTTTATTTAAAAAATCATCTGCACTCAACTTAGAGAATTCTCTGTCAAATGGAATAATAACAGCAATATCTAAATTCAATGATTCAAAAATTTCTAATTTTTTATCAATATGCATTAACAAAGGCAATTTTTTAGAAGGTTGAAGTATATGCCTTGGATGTGGATCAAATGTAATTAATACTGATTTACAATTATTTGATTGAGAAAGTGAGATAACTTTTTTTATTATCTCTTGGTGGCCGCGGTGACATCCATCAAATGTGCCAATCGTTACAATGCTATTCGGCGACTTATCAATTATATTTAATTTGCGATAGATTTCCATTGTTTTTCAAAATCTTTAATTTTAATTGTGTTTGAGATATTGAATTCACCTATTTTTGTTCTAACTAACTTATTCAAATAACCAACAGTTCCAAGCTTATCTGCAATATCGGACCCTAAAACTCTAACATATGTTCCTTTTGAGCAAGTGACTGAAAAGGTGATCATGGTTTTCGTGTAATCAATAAGTTTTATTTCTGAAATATTTGATAAAATTGAGTCTCTTTTGATAATTTTATTTTCACGTGCCAATTTATATAACCTAACACCATTAATTTTCTTAGCAGAATACATCGGTGGATAATGTCTATAGTCTCCTACAAAATCACTTATAATTGAATGCATTTTTGATAATTCTAAATTAGGTACAATTTTATTTTCGATTATTTTACCTTCGTTGTCCATTGTATCAGTTTTTACTCCTAAAACTAAACTGGCCTCATATGTTTTCGAATTATTAGATATTTTTTGTAAAAGCTTTGTATCTTTACCAGTTCCAACAATTAATATTCCTTCAGCAAATGGATCTAGAGTACCTGCATGACCAACTTTTTTTTCCTTTGTAATATTTCTTATTTTTTTTACTACATCAAAACTTGTCCAACCGACAGGTTTATATATATTATAAATCAATAATTTCTATTCCTTCAAATCTAAATCATGAAAAATTTTTTCAATCTTCTGTATATAAGAATTTGTATCATCATAGAAAAATTTTAATTCGGGAGTAAATTTAATTCTAAGATTCTGTCCAAGATATTTTCTGAAAGCTTTTGCTTTCAAATTCAATTGCGAATCAATTTTATCCATTGTTTTTTTATGATTAACTACACTGTAAAAAATTTTAGCATTTTTCAAATCTTTTGATATAGATACATGAGTGAATGTTATAAATCCTAAATCAGATAAATCAATATACTGGGTTTGTATTTGACCGAGTATACTTAAAATTTCACTCGCGACCCGATCAGTTCTTTTATAGGGTCGTTGAACACTCAAGATAATTCTAATTTTCTTTTAATAGATTTTATCTCGAAGCATAAGATTATATCACCTTCTTTAAATTTGGAAAAATTATCTATTCCAATTCCGCATTCAAAACCTTCACGTATTTCTTTTGCTTCATCTTTAAGGTGTTTTAATGATGTTATCTCACCTTCAGCGATTTGTTCATCCTCTCTTATTACACGGGCTTGTCCATTACGTACTATAGTGCCTTCTGTTACTTTGCTACCAGCAATAAATCCAATCTTAGGGATTTTAAACGATTGTTGAACTGTAGCGCGACCTAAAATTTCTTCAACTTTTTCTGGCTCAAGGAGTCCTTCAACTGCAAGCTTCACATCTTCAACCGCTTGATAAATAATGTTATAGGTTCTTATATCTACACCTTCTTGCTTTGATTGAAGCTTAGCGTTTGATGAAACTTGGACATGAAATCCAATTATCACAGCCTTTGATGCAGCTGCTAACAAAACATCTGATTCAGAAACCATACCCACTGCTTTATGGATTACTTGAACGCCAACTTCTTTGTTTGATATTTTTTCAAGTTGTTCTGCTAGGGCTTCTATTGAACCATCAACATCACCTTTAATAATTAATGGAAGATTTTTAATAGCACCTTCTTTAATTAATGCAGACATAGCATCTAAACTTTGTGCGCTAATTTTTCTATGATCAATCTCTCTTTTCAATCTTTGTCGTTCTGATGCAATTCGTTTTATTTCTCTTTCATCACTTACTACAGCAAATATGTCGGCTGACTGAGGAACTTGATCAAAACCAAGAATTTGAACGGGTACGGATGGACCTGCTTCTTTAACCCGTTTCCCATTTTCGTTCATCATTGCCCTAACTTTACCATGAATATTGTTGCAAATAAAAGGGTCTCCTACTTTAAGAGTTCCTTTTTGAACTAAAACAGTTGCAATTGGACCATGGCCTTTATCAAGTTTTGAATCAATAACAGTACCTCTCGCCAAAGTATCTTTATTTGCTTTCAATTCTAGCATTTCAGTTTCTAAAAACATAGATGAAATAAGATCATCCACACCATCACCTGTTTTAGCTGAAATTGGTATAGCTTGCACCTTACCGCCCCAATCCTCAACTAAGACATCTCTTTCAGATAATTCTCTTTTGATTCGTTCTAGATCGATATCGGGAAGATCAATCTTATTTATAGCTATAATAAGAGGGACTTCAGCAGCTTTTGCATGATCAATAGCTTCAATTGTTTGAGGCATTACACCATCATTAGCTGCAACAACTAATACAACTATATCTGTTACCTTCGCTCCTCTAGCTCGCATTGCTGTAAAAGCTTCATGGCCTGGTGTATCAAGAAATGTCATTGTTTGATTTTCTTTGAAATTCACAGTATATGCGCCAATATGTTGAGTGATACCCCCAGATTCATCGTCAACAACATTTGTTTGTCTAATATAATCTAATAAAGATGTTTTTCCATGATCTACGTGCCCCATTACAGTTACAACTGGAGGACGATTAACTGCTTTTTTAATATCTTCTTTACTTTCATCTAGTGTAAATAATTCTTCCCCCATATCTTCGATCTTTTCAGGAACATAGCCAAATTCTTCAGAAAGTAATTCGATAACATCCCAATCTAATCTTTGATTAATTGTAGCTAAAACACCTAAAGACATACATTTTTGAATAATATCATTCGGTTTTGTTTCAAAAATTTTAGATAATTCATCAACGCTAGAATATTCAGCAATCTTAATAGGCTTTGTTACAATCTCAGCGTTATCATCTTTTTCATCTTTTTCTTTTTTATATACTTTTTTCTTGGTTTTGGTATCAATTTTTGCTGTGATTTTTCTTACAGTTTCCGCAGCAGATTTACTTTTTTTTGTTTCAATTTCTTTCTTTTTAATCTTACGGTGAGTTGTTCCTTCACCAACCTGTGATTGAATTTCAGATAGGTCGATGCGACGCATCTTTTTCTTAGGTTTATTTGATGATGATCTAACTTTATCAGCCTGTTCTTTTTCTTTAAGTTCTTTTAAAGCTTTAAGCTCAGCCTGTTCTTTTTCTTTCTTTTTCTCTTTAGCTACTTTTATTTCATCTTCTTTTATTTTCTTTTCTTGTTCAGCTTTTTCACGTTCTTTATTCTCTAAATCACGCTGCTCTGATAAAGTTAGTAGATTTAACTTCTTATTAGCCTTTTGTTGTTCAAGGATTCTTGAATCATGAATTTCTCGACGAACCTGTTCTTTGCGATATCTTTCAACAGATTCTTTGTCTTTATGAAACTCAGATAAAATTAATTGATAAATATCGTCATCAACAGGTGCCATATGACTACTAATTTTTATCTTTTTTTCATCTAAAAAAGACAAAATATCAGTATGAGAAATATTTAATTCTTTAGCGATCTGAAATATTCTACGTTGGGCCATTATATTTGTTATTAAACCTTA
>ENA-UPTF01002306-UPTF01002306.1-marine-metagenome-genome-assembly--contig:-NODE-2306-length-11129-cov-3.705212_pt1 | contig 11129 bp, 8 predicted proteins | sample MGYA00238166_ERZ767019 | MGnify/ENA primary metagenome ERZ767019 (study PRJEB28930, sample SAMN06266391) | marine metagenome | isolation source: Sea water from 250 m depth | place: Atlantic Ocean | study... | reverse complement strand
CGGCTATCGACCAGAGGCCTTCCAAATCTGATGGTCCGGCAGATGGATCCCGCGGTACGGTGATGGTTAGAACAGCTGCGCCGTGCTTCCCGGCAAGGGTGACTCCGGCAGGTGATTGCACAGATGCTACGGCTACCGGCATGTGGGGTTGTTGATAAGGTCTCAGTTGGAGCATCCCTTCGTTCAGCTCGAACCAGTCCGTCTTTACAGAGATCGGCTCGGTCTCCGTAAAGAGTCGCATGATGGTTGTCAGTGACTCATCCATTCGCTCCCGTTGGCTCTCGTGTGGTATTCCCATCATGTATGCGTCTCCGGGAAGAGCACCAGGCCCGACGCCGAACAGTATCCGGCCGCGGCTCATGTGGTCAAGTTGGACCATTCGGTTGGCGACCATGAGCGGGTGGTGATAGGGCAGGGAAACGACTCCGGTACCCAGTTTAATGTAACGGGTTCGCTGGGCAGCGGCAGCTATGAATACCTCAGGCGATGCGATGATCTCCCATCCGGCCGAGTGGTGTTCGCCGACCCAGACTTCGTCGAAACCAAGGTTGTCCATCCAATCAATCAACTCTAGGTCACGGTCCAGGGCAAGAGTAGGATTCTCTCCTACTCGGTGGAACGGGCCGAGGAAAGAACCGAATTTCATTCGCTTGGGCATGTCCATAGCTATCATCCTCCGAACGTTTCTGCTCTTGAGCGCTCCTGTTGCAGCCTTTATGAAGCATTTTCAGGATAGGTTGTGGCCTCAGTTTACTCCCAGACGAGACTGAATCCAACTCAACTGATCTATGGTTCAGGGAATTTTGCTAGAATGCGGATGATTATTCGGGTCTCGGTCGCGAGGCGACGTTGCCGTTTCCGATGATTCTGAGATTCGGACCGGTGTGAATCTACTTCCGATCTGCCAAGGCTGATTGGCTGGAGCCCAGCGGACAACAGGCGTATAACTCTCGGCTCGGTTCGCATATGGCTGGGTGTCGTGATTGGTAAATTTCTGGAACGACCGAAAGTCTGTTCAGTGACATAGAAACAACAACTCGGAGGATAGTTGATGCCAGTACCAGGAACTACGTTAAGCAGTTACCGCCCGCTAATGCAGGGCACAAATGGCATGGTAGTAGCAAGCCACCCGAGCGCTGTGATGGCCGGTCTGGACGTCTTAAGGAAGGGTGGAAACGCAATTGATGCCGGTGTGGCAGTGGGTATAGCGTTGAACGTAGTGCATGTTGACGATTGCAGCTTCCTGGGTGTGGCTCCCACAGTCATGTATTTGGCTGACCGCAAAGAGGTGGTGGAAGTCGATGGTCTAGGTGTATGGCCCAAGGCAGCGTCAGTAGACTATTTTAATAAAAACCATGGCGGCAAACTGGTGCCAGGAGTCATGAATTCTTTGACACCAGCAGCTGCGGATTCGTGGATAACGTCTTTGTCTCGGTTCGGCACTATGACTTTCGGGCAAGTGGCATCGGCTGCCATCGACCTCGCCAGTAATGGTTTTCCTATGTTCCGCTATCTGGCAGGCCGTTTTGTGACTGCATTTGACGCTTATAGTGCTCATCCCTCTACAGCTGAGATCTATTTGCCCAACGGAAAACCTCCCAAGCAAGGAGAGATGTTTTACCAAAAGGACCTTGGCGCTACGTTGTCGAAGTTAGCAGATATTGAAAATGCCAACGCAGGCAGTGGCAGGGAAGCTGCTTTACGAGCCGCCAGAGACGAGATATACACAGGTGATCTAGGCCGACGAATTGTAGCGTTCAACCAGCAGATGGGCGGACTGCTGACTGAAGATGACCTGGCCCGGTTTCATGTGAAAGTCGGCACGCCGGTGACTGTGAATTACAAAGGATATGACGTTTATAGCACTGGTCCATGGGGGCAAGGTCCAACCTTTCCTCAGGCCCTCAAGATCCTGGAGGGTTTCGATCTGTCATCTATGGGCCACAATTCCCCAGAATACATACATACCGTAAGCCAAGCGTTGAACCTCGCATTCGCTGACAGGGAGCAATACGTCGGTGACCCAGATTTTGTAGACGTTCCCATGGACGATTTGCTCTCGGAAGAATATCTCTCACAACGTCGGAGACTTATTGATGCGGAAATGGCCTGGCCAGGGACGCCACCTCCGGGAGACCCGAGAGGCGGCAAACCTACTCTTAACGGAGGACCTCTATCCCCAAGGGATGCCGCTGTGCCTGTGGGAACGGCTGGTCCTACGGGAGGTGGAACTTCTTACTTCGCAGTGATAGACCGGGATGGCAACGTCTTTTCTAGTACGCCTTCTGAGGGGACTAAGAATGGTGGGCCAATCATTCCAGGCACGGGCCTCGCCTTCTCTTTGAGAGGTTCACAGTCGAAGTTGGACGAATCGGCTCCGGCCTCGGTTCAGCCCGGCAAACGGCCTAGGTTGACCCCTGCTCCCGCTTTGGTTTTGAAAGACGGAGAGCCAGTAATAGCTTTAGGAGCCCACGGAGGCGATCACATACCCCAGGGGACCTTACAATTGTTACTAAATATGCTGGAATTCGGGCGTGACCCACAGGAAGCTGTGGAAGAGCCACGGTTCTTCAGTTACAACTTTCCGCAGTCGGGCTTTCCGTCCAAGTATGAGCCAGGCATGCTACGTTTGGAAGGTCGGATTTCAAATGAGACTGCAGAATCTCTTCGTCAAAAAGGCCACACCATCGAGATGTACGCCGATTGGTGGGAGGGCTCTTCGCTCTACTGCGCCATTACTCGTGATCCGAAAACCAAGGTGCTGCAGGGAGGTGCAGATCCCAGGTGTGAAGCGTACGCGCTTGGGTATTAGGTTAATCTCAGAGAACTGGAGAATAGAATGCCAGACCTAGAAAGCTTGCTTGACCAAGTGGATGAGATGCGGGATGAGATTGTCGCATTGGAACAGGACTTAGTTCGTATTCCTACTGTGAACACTGGCGCTATGCCAACTGGAAACGAGACGGAAGCCTGCCAGTATATCGAGAAATGGCTGGCCGAAGATGGAATAGCGTCGGAGACCATCGAGTCAGCCCCGGACCGTGGTAATTTGATCGCTCGCTTGGAAGGAAGTTCTGGGAAAGCCGGGTTGATGTTCATGTCTCATCTCGATGTTGTGCCTGTGGAGGAAGAAGAGAAGTGGCGGTTCCCGCCATTCAGTGCAACAGTGGCCGACGGGAGGGTGTTCGGCCGGGGAGCATCTGACTGTAAGGCTCTGCTCACTTGCCAACTTATCGCCATGCGCATCCTTAAGCGCAATAACGTCGAACTCAAGGATGGGTTGATATTGGCGTCTTGTGCTGATGAAGAGCACGGAGGTCGCTATGGTTTCGGATGGATGGCGGAGAATCACCCGGAGAAGCTAGCTGCACCTTATGCTGTGAACGAAGGTGGTGGAGTGCCTATATCCGCGGCCGGTAACCTGACTTATCTGTTAGGCATCGGAGAGAAAGGAAGGCTTCAATTGGAGATTGAAGTGCGAGGCACCAGCGCACATGCATCTACACCTTGGCAGGGGGCCAACGCACTCTTTGGCCTGTCTGAGGTCGTCAAACGCATCGAGGCATATGAAGCCGAACGGGATACTTCAACCAGCCTGTTTGAACATCTTTCTATGTTTGCAATTGAAGACAAACCATTACCGACGAACATCGATCAGATCATAGCTGATAACGAAGAGAGCCAGCCTCGATTCGCTTCAATCATGAAGGCTCTATCTCGTATGACCATCACGCCTACCATGATTCAAGGTGGTATCAAGTCAAACAGCGTCCCCGAAACTGTCCGCCTTACTTGCGACATACGAACATTGCCCCACCAAGACGAAACGTATGTACGGCAAGAATTGGCTAAAATCCTCGAAGGTATAGAGGGTGTGGAGATAGAAATCGATTACATGTCTGTCCCTAACTCATCGCCGTTCGAAACAGAATTCGCAGAGCGGATTCAGATTAGTACGGCTAATGCGTTGAACCGTGACGATATCCAGTGGGTTCCGTCTTTGACCACAGGGTTCACGGACTCTAGGTTCACCCGTAACTTAGGTACGACGACGTACGGTATGGTGGGTTCTGATCCGGACGATGATCCCATGATTAGTTTCATACATGGCACCAATGAGTCCGTAGGAATTCGCAGCTTAATTAGCGGGACTAGGATAATGCTGTCATTGGCCTACGATCTTCTCGCAGTGAAATAATGCGCAGCATAATCTAAATTCTGTGATAAACCCCAAAGGGGTAACATGATTACTGATCCTGACGCCTATCTTGGTTTTTTTCGCTCGGTCCATCGACGCACTGTGCGTGATATCGAGGCCCTGCCTCCTCCAGCCCAGATTTGGGAGCCCGCAAGAGGCGAAGGTGAGAAAGGCTGGGGGATTGCCCAGATCGTCCATCACATCTGTGAGTCCAGGATGTACTTCGCCTCTGCATATGCCGGAAAAGGTTGGCGTTATGACTGGAAACCTGCTAGTACTGACAATCAGTCTGGCTGGGTCCCTGCGCTTGAAGAGTCAGCTATGGAGTTCGAGAGGCAGGTCTCGGGTACTCCCAAGGATTGGCTTAACCGCCGAGTCAAGATGATAGATACCGACGGAATGCTGAGCGGTTGGCGAATTCTAATGATGCTCCTGGAGCATGAGGTACACCACCGCTCCCAGATAGATACCTACGCGGGCCTTGAAGGCTGGGATGTTCCTCAGATTTATGACCGTACTAGAGAACAGATCGATGAATTGCAAGACCGGCAGTAGTTACACCGCAGCCGGCGGTATTCTGGAATTCCAGCCAACGGCTTGTTCATAAGCGTGAGCTACGCGGAGGACCGTTTCCTCTTCGAAAGGTCTTCCTGCTATCTGCATGGCGAGAGGTAACCCTTCGTTTCCGTTCGGTCCGTCTGTGGGCGTTGTAAAGCCGCACAGTATAGATAGGGCGGGGGCCCCGCTGAGGCTGTAAGGTCCTCTGAACCCACCTGCAGCCAATGCTTTTCTGGCGTGCTCTTGGCTGACTACGTTCTGATCCAGGTTGATTACGTTGGCGGGCGCACCGGATGTTGGTTGGATAAGCACATCTACATCTTCCAACAACGTCAATACTTGTTCTCTAATCACGCTCCGCAATTTCTGGGCTTTGTAATATATCTGGGCTGGAATCAGGTTGGCAGTGGTGAAGTGGACTCTTGTATTGTAGTGGTAGTCTTCTCCGCGTTCTCGCAAGTATTCAGGGTGCAGGCTGACGCGGTCGACATGGGTGATGGCTCGCGTGACGTAGCCTGACTTTTCAGCTAAAGGCATAGACACTTGCTTGACCTCGGCGCCTAATTCGGAGAGCACCTCAATAGCGGTTACCACTGATTGGCGCATCTGTGGGTCCAGTTCCAATTCCACTGGATCGATCAATTCTTGGATTATGCCAACTTTGATCCCCTTAACGTCTCCTGTAAGAGCCGCTTGGTAGTCTGGCACGGGCACCTGGTGAGTGGATGGGTCGTTTGGGTCATATCCGGCAATCCCGCCCATAGTGATAGCGCAGTCTTCCACCGTACGGGAGACTGGCCCTATGGTATCGAATGACCAACCAGCTCCGTCCACACCGAAACGGCTGACACGCCCCCAAGTTGGTCGCAGACCGACCAAGCCACAATTGGCTGCAGGACCTCTTATAGAACCGCCTGTGTCTTCGCCCAGTGAAGTGGCGCACAAGCGGGCGGCAGTGGCCGCTCCTGACCCAGTGCTGGAGACCCCAGGGCTACGGGTCAGGTCCCAAGGATTTCGTGCTGGACCAAATGCCGAACTCTGTGGCTCGCCGTGAGCGAACTCACTCATGTTCAACTTGCCGAGCAGAATGGCCCCGGCTGTTTTAAGGTTGGACACGACAGTCGCATCGTATTTGGGTATGAAATCAGAGCGGATCCTGGACGCGTCGGTAGTGAGCACGCCTTTGGTGTAGATTTGGTCCTTGATGGCGATGGGTACTCCGTGGAGTGGGCCTCGATAATCACCGCGTCGGATAGCGGCCTCAGCCTCAAGAGCTTCCTGCCGGGCGGACTCTGCCATGACTGTAATATACGAGTTGACTAGGGGGTCTATTCGCTCAATCCGGTCTAGATAAGCTTCTACGACTTCGACCGGAGATACCTGTTTGGCCTTGATTGCAGAGCCCAGTTCAGTTGCTGATAGAAAGGCTATGTCCTGTATGGCCATTAGTGGTCCTCCTTGAATCGTTGCTTCAGGGGTGGAGTCCTAGAAAATAAATTTTTAGGGAAAGATGTATTTCTGACCAGCCAGTTTGAATCTTAGAGAGAGTCATCTCCCGTATCCAGCATTCGTTGACGTATATTTGCAGGCACATCACGGAGGCGTTGGCGAAAGGCGGTATTGGTACGATCTGATACGCGTCGGGCGGCTTCTGTTAATAGTTCCACTCCCCCTAAGTAGTCGTGAATGTGGATATATTCAGCTTCGATCCGGCCTTCGGGAGCGCCGTTATGGTAGTTGCCGAGAGGGAATGCTATCCCGGTGGTCTGGTATCCGAAGACCGCGAATGCACTTGCTTCACAGGTACCGCCACTCATCAATTGACGCTGGCATTTGAAGCCGCTGTCCCTCTCTTTTAGGGTTTCATGGGCCCGAATCAGAGCCGATTCAGCGTCGGCAGTGAACGTGAATCCGGCGTCACCGACTCGAATGACCGGTCCTCCACCTTGTTCTGCTCCTGGCAGAGTTCGGCTGGACTCCACGGATATTATTAGGGTTTCTGGTGGCAGAGTACCAGACTCAGCCATGAGTCTAGCGCCCACTAAACCCACCTCTTCAGCGCGGGTGAATACACCGTAGACGTCACCTGGAGCAGAGCGGTCTTCAGTCAATTGGGCGATCATAGCCAATATACTGCCGCACCCGGCAAGGTCGTCAACGGCCCGCATTCGAATCATATCCCCATCTAATTCGTAATCCACCAGGTCGAAAACTACTGGTACAGGAGGTTCTAAGTCTTGGGGTTGATCGAGGATGACCAATATTTGCCGGTCATTTACCTCTCCGTACTTGCCTGCGGTCTTCCCATTGACACGGCTTCCGTCAGGGAGCAGAACTTGCAGTCGCACCCCTGGTTCGAAACTGGACGCAGGGACTCCGCCCATGGCCGTTGCGACGTGGCCGTCTGGATGAGTACCAGTTATCTCGAAGCCTGGGTGGTCCATATGAGCCACGACCGCGAGTGGATTGGCTGTCGGGTCAGTACCCGGAATCTTGGAGATAATGTTGCCAAACTTGTCTTGCTCGAATCTAACCCCTATATCTCCTAAGATGGTTTTCACGGTGGACGCTACTCTCTCTTCTCGAAAAGCTGTAGCAGGATTGCTGCCTAGCCGAGATAGATAGTCCAGTGCCTGCTGTGTGAGATCGGTCATACGCCACCTGCGGAAAAGATACGAGTGGCGGGATTATAGCAACGCCATAAGCTCAGGCCAACCGGTCGGGTGCTATACTTTCGCGAGATACGACTAAGTAGGCTATTGCGCGGCTACTAGCCTACGATTCGGTACCACTAGGAGGGACAAATTGTTAGAGCAATTTAAGGTCAGCCACGACGACGCCGAGTTTGTTCAAGGAGACGATCTTAAGAAGACCGTAGCTGGCATATTCGAAAAACTAGGAGTGTCGCCTGACGATGCGCTCCTGGCTGCGGACGTGCAGGTCCTTGCCGACCTCAGAGGTGTAGATTCCCACGGCGTTTCCAACATGCTTAAAAGTTATATTCAAGGCTACCAGGAAGGGTCCATCAACCCGCGCCCTAATTGGAAGGTAGTTCGAGAGACTCCTAGCACTGCTACTGTGGACTCAGACCGTGGTCTGGGCACCATCATTACACCTAAAGCTATGGATATCGCTATTGATAAGGCCAAGAAAGTAGGTTTGGGTATGGTGACTATTGGCAATGCTCGCCATTTAGGAATGGCGTCGTACCATGCTATGAAGGCATTGGACCATGACATGATCGGAGTCTGTATGACGAGCTGCCCTCCTTCGGTGCTACCGACGTTCGGAGCTGAGCCTCGGCTAGGGACAAACCCTATTGCGATAGCCGTTCCATGCTTGAATGAGCCGCCGTTTGTCTTTGATGCCGCGACCAGTTCGGTGGCGGTCAACAAAATTCGCATCGCCGGTCGATTAGGCGCGGAGATTCCCGGTGGCTGGCTAGCAGCTGAGGATGGTAGCCCTATCATGGAGCCATCGCTTGCGCCGGAGAACGTCACGCTTTTGCCTCTTGGCAGCGACCGGGAAGGCGGTTCTCACAAGGGTTATGGATTATCTTGTATCGTTGATATTTTAGCAGGGGTGCTGACTGGATTCGGATATGGAGTTACGCCAGGAAGACCCAATTTTGGACATATGGTGGCTGCTTATAGCATTGACGCTTTCACCGATGTTGAGCCCTTCAAGGTTCAGATGGATGAGTGGTCACAGATGATGCAGACTACGAAACCGGCCCCTGGACATGAGCGGGTGTTTGTAGCCGGCCAACCCGAAGCCGAGGTCGAAGCGGTTAGACGTGAAGAGGGTATCCCGCTTCATCCGGAGGTTGCTGACTGGATCAGGGACACCTGTGGAGAGATGTCTGTTCCATGTTCATTTTAACTAACTAGCACAAGCCTTTTGATTTACCAATCGTGGTGGATCATGGCAGTATGTCGTGCATATTCACCTTCCCTTCGGAGGGAAGGTGCTCGGTGACCTTTCTAGTCTTGCAGGGCCGGGATAACTTCTTCGCCCATCAATCTTATGGAGCGCATGGTGTCCTCATGGGACAAAGGTCCACCTTGAGCTTCTAGCAACAGCGAACCGATACCTAGTTCTTCTTTGATGTGTCGGAGCTTTTTGATGACAGTGTCTGGGCTGCCAACGATTAGGTGGTTGTGTTCTTGGAGTTCTTCATATGACAACTCGTTCATAGGCCTCTGCCTACGGGCCGCGTTAGCCGCCACACCAGCCTGAGAGAAGTATCCAGGCGGAGCCCAATATTCTCTAGGTCCTTTTAATGGATGTCCCATACGCCACATAAATGCTTTTCCAGACTCTTGAGCTTTTTCATCGGTTTCGTTGACGTGGGCGCAAATCATGAAAGCGAACTTATCTGGGCCTGCCTCCCAACCTTGTTGGACAGCCTGTTCCCTGTAGCTTCCGAACAACTCTTTAGCTCGGCTTAGCTCGGTCAAGAATGCCGCATAGGTATAGCGGTGCTTAACTGCCCACTCGACGGTTTCAGGGCTGCCCGTTCCTGGAACCCACCCAGCGGGATGTGGTTTTTGGACTGGCACCATCCATGGGTTAACCGCTCGGTATTGGTAGTGTTTGCCCTCCCATCGGAAAGGGCCAGGAGTAGTCCAAGTCTTGATTATCAGGTCATGGCATTCTTCGAACCTCTCCCGGTTGTATACGGGATTGGTGTTATTTGCCCAACTTTCTACTCCTATTCCTCGGACGAAACCAGAGATGATCCGGCCGCCGGATATGACGTCCAGCATGGCGATTTCTTCGGCCAGCCTTGGTGGGTTATCTGACGTGGGTAACATATTACCCAGCATCAGAATTTTGGCTTTAGAGGTCAAGCGGGCCAAAATTCCACCGGTTATATTCACTTCGACGTCCATGCAAGACGGAGTATTGTGATGCTCGTTGATCATCAGCCCTTGGAAACCGCTCTCCTCGGCGTACTGGAATTCGTCCAGATAACGTTTAAAGAGATCAGTTGCCTTATTGGGGTCGAAGTAGCTGTTAGGGAAGGTTAACCGGAGGGACGGCCACTGCTCAGCCAGGTCATCGTCAATGTGGTGGTAGGGCATCTCAGTGAAATAATATACGTCCAGGCTCATGGCTCTCCTTGCAGAAGACTGTCTGCGGCCAGTAATCAGTATTGAAGAAATCTGAAAGCTGACCGTTGTTTTGGAAGCTTGGATTTACGCTAGAAAATCGAGTGCTGTCTTGACGAATTCGTCAGGTTTTTCAACCTGAGGAGAATGGCCGCAGTTATCGATGACGACCAGGTCGGAGCCGTTGATTGCTTTTTTATAGATCTCTCCGCACTCTACAGGCACTATCGCGTCGTTCCTACCCCAGACCATGCGGGCTGGGATCGTGACTCTCTGCAACAAGCTGGTCAGCCGTGGGTCATGCATGTATGGCTTCCAGCAGAGACGCACGGCCATCTCTCGGTTGGTCTCGGCTACGATTGCCTGTTCAGGAGTCAGGTCGGTTCCGTAAAGTTGTTGATATTCAGGTACCTGACTGGGGTTGTGGTACATCAGGTCTAGCACCTGGGCAGGGCTGATTATGAAGATATCGGTGATCTCCGCATCGTTTGGTTTGACGCCTGCAGCCCCGACCAACATCAACTTGCCTATGGAATGGTTGCACATGGCTGTGATTTCCGAGGCGATCCATCCGCCCATCGAGAATCCGATGGTTCGGACGCCTTCTAGACCGAGTGATTCGAGGTACCAGGTGTAGAAGCATGCCATGTCTGGAATGGTCTCAAGCCAATCAGGTCGGTCTGTTTTGCCGTAGCCAGGATGTGACGGGTAGTAGACAGTGTATTTCTCGGCAAGGGCGTCGGCGAATCCGAGCCAACCTGTGTTCCCGCCGGCACCATGTAGCAAGAGCAGAGGCTCTCCGGATCCGCCCTTAAGGGTGTGGACTTTGGTACCGCCAACATCCACCATCTCTTCAGTAAAGGCAACCATTGTTCGTTATCTCCTCGTCAGGCTGTGGTAGCTTCTTTTTGGAATGGGTCGGTTAATTCTAGTTCAGCTCCGATTTCGCGTAGGGCAGGGAGGACTTCTTCTCCCATGAGCTTCAAGCAGTTCATGGTATCGGCGTGAGTCGTGTCTCCGTCGTTAGTCCATACTCCGAGAATTCCAGGGCGTATGGTAGACAAAGTCTCCCTTAGTTTCCGGATAACCGTCTCCGGGCTGCCGACGATCCAACGATTTGATGCCAGGATTTCGTCGTATGTTGCGGTTTCTAACCCTAGTCCCAAGAATGGATCCTTGCGGATACGACCTTGATATTTGGCGAGCCGGGGATCAGCTTGACTCCCGCCGTATCCTACGGGAAGCATGTAGTCCTTAGG
>ENA-UPTF01002305-UPTF01002305.1-marine-metagenome-genome-assembly--contig:-NODE-2305-length-11130-cov-4.384873_pt1 | contig 11130 bp, 12 predicted proteins | sample MGYA00238166_ERZ767019 | MGnify/ENA primary metagenome ERZ767019 (study PRJEB28930, sample SAMN06266391) | marine metagenome | isolation source: Sea water from 250 m depth | place: Atlantic Ocean... | reverse complement strand
GCTTTCTCACAAGACGTGAGACTTGGTATCTTAGATGCTGCAAAAAGAACGGGTTCAAAAATTACTATCGACGATAAATTACCAAAAGAGCTAAATGATATGGCTGCTACATTGGCAAAAGTTAAAGCAACTAAGCCAGATGTTCTTGTTGTATCAGGACATACAAAAGGCGCATTAACTGCAATCAGACAAATTTCTGAAATGAAAGTTGATGTACCAATGTTAGCGATGACACACTGTGATGCTGCAAAACTTTCTAAACAACACGGAAAGAAAGCAGAATATGCATTGTGTGCTTCTCAGTGGCATAAAAACTTAAGCTACAAAGATAAGTATTTTGGTGGTGGTAAGAAGTATGACAAAGACTTTAAAAAAGAATACGGTTATGCTCCTCCATATCAATCTGCTGAGTCATCTGCAGCTTTATTAGTGTTCAAAGATGCGTTCGAAAGAGCAGATTCTTTTGACAGAGATAAAGTAAGAGATGCGCTTAAAGCTACTGACATGCAAACTTTCTATGGAAACATTAAATTTGGTCCGGGCGGTCAAAACGTTGCTAAGCCAATGATCTTGTTCCAAGTAAGATGCAAAGGTGATACGTGTGAGAATAAAGTTGTTGCTCCAACTAAATGGGCTTCTGACAAATTCTTCCACCCAATACCACCTTGGTCTAAAAGAGGTTAAATTTTTTAATTAATGTCCCCTAAATTAAAAGTTTAGGGGGCATTTTTTTTATGGATTTTTTGATTTTTAAAGCTCCGATTTTAATGGTCCAAGCTTCCTTGGATGGAATCTTGTTAGGAATTTTATTTGCACTAATTGCTTACGGGATGGCACTTCAATGGGGTGTTATGAATATTATTAATATTGCTCAAGGTGATTTAGTAATTTTAGGTGGATACATAGCATACACCATGTATCTTGCAGGTATACATCCAGGCTGGGGTGTAATTGTTTCACCAATCATAATGTTTTTTGTAGGTTGGGGTTTATACAAACTTGTAATAAATAAAGTAGTCGACAGAGATCTTTTTATTTCAATATTAGCAACATTTGGTATTGCAATTGTATTTCAACAATTAATGAATTTTATATTTGGTGCAGACGTTGTGGTTGCACAATCAGAATATGGAACAACAATGTTATTTGATAATTCTGTTACCTTGCCGAATTCAAAAATATTTTCAGCTTTTATAAGTTTACTATATGCAGTGATATTAGTTATTTACATGAAGAAATCAAAATTAGGTAGAGCCATTAGAGCTACCGCTCAAAATGCTAGAGCAGCAAAAATTTTAGGCGTTGATACTGAAAAAGTTTATGCTGCTACTTTCGGAATAAATGCTGCGCTTTGTGGTGTTGCAGGAGCATTAATTGCAATCACATTTACTCTGCACCCTTATGTTGGACTACCGTATACAGTTAGATCTTTTATGATTGTAATTGTTGCTGGATTAGGAAATTTACCAGCAGTTGCAATATCAGGCATGGGTCTTGGAATGTTCGAAGAATTTGCCGACTATATTTTAGGAACAGAATTTAGAATAGGTTCTGTTTTCATGCTTCTAGTTTTAATACTTGTTTATAGAAGATTTAAACTTTCAAGAAAAAGAGAGTATTTAAAATGAAAAAAAGTGATTTAATTTTATATTCTGGTTTAATTATATTTGGTTTAGCTGCACCTTATTTATTTCCTGCATTTAAAGTTCAGTTAACAATACTTTGCATTTTGATAGTATTGGCAATGACGTGGAACCTACAAGGCGGAGAAATGGGTTACAATTCTTTTGGAAATATTCTTTTCTATGGTCTTGGGATGTATTTATGCGCTTCTGTACAGGTTGGTATGTTTTTTCCATTAGCTGAATGGACGGAAAGCGGTGGCGAAAAAACGTTTGAGCATACTACCTCTCAATTCTTTCAAGGAATGGGTTTTGGATTATTGGTTGCTGCATTAATTCCAACAATAGTTGCCGGTTTAATTGGATATGCGATTTTAGGATTAAGAGGCCATTACTTTGCAATTTGTACCTTAGGATTAGGTATCGCAGCAGGAGAAATTGCTGGAGGAATTGAAATTATTGGAGCAGGCCAGGGTTTTACTACCCCTCCATTTCCAAAAGATATAGTTAATCCAGAAGCTAGAGGAGAGTTTTTCTACTTTTTAAGTTTCATTTTATTAATCGCAACATTTATTTTTATTAAATGGATTTATGGATCAAGATTTAAATTAATTCTAAACGCAATAAGGGATAACGAAGATAAAGCGGAAGCAATGGGTATTGAGACAATGAAGTATAAAATTGTTGGCTGGATGGTATCTGCATTTTTCTGTGGTCTTGCAGGAGGAATTATGGGTGGACTAATTGGATATATAGACTCAACCGACGTTGCATTTGATGGAAGAGAGATGGGAGTATTTATGGTTTTAATGGCAATCCTTGGAGGTAAAGGAACTTTGTGGGGACCTATTATAGGCGCAACTTTATTTCATATTTTTAAAGAAGGTTTCTGGACTATATTATTAGGTTGGCAGTACGTTGCACTAGGAGTTTTAATTGTTGTGATAGTAATTTATTTCCCAGAAGGTTTAATGGGGTGGTTAAGAGAAAAATATCCTGAAAGATTTGGTGAAGTAATTGATGAGAAGGATAGAAAAGCACAGGTGGAATTAAAATGAGTATCTTAGAAGTAAAAAATGTAAGCAAATCATTTGGCGGTGTCAAAGCCAATGAAAATATTTCAATTAATGTGAAGCAGGGATCTATTGTAGGTTTAATTGGGCCGAATGGGTCTGGAAAAACTACATTATTTAATTCTATTGTTGGAACACATCCAATTGATAAAGGATCTATAAAATTTGATAATAAAGAAGTTTCTGAATTACCAGTTCCGGTAGTAGCAAAATTAGGTTTACTTAGAACTTTCCAACAAACAAGAATTTACAGCAAATTAAACTGTGTAGAAAATATGCTGATAAGTCATAAAGCAAGCGACCAAGGATTTGCAAAAATATTTTCTAAAATACCACCAGATTTAACAGAAAGAGCTGAAAATCTATTGAATTTTGTTGGTTTGCATCAAAAGAGAAACCTAAGAGCTGGAGATTTATCTTTCGGCCAACAGAAACTTTTAGAATTAGCCATGGCATTAATGAACGAACCTAAAATGCTTTTACTTGACGAGCCAACCGCTGGAATAAACCCAACATTAATTAATGGAATTATAGATCGTTTAATTAAAATAAATAAAGAATACGGTATCACTCTCTTAGTTATAGAGCACAATATGAGAGTTATTATGAGCCTAGCTCAAAAAATTTTCTGCCTAGCTCACGGACAAATGCTTGCAGATGGAACGCCAGAACAAATCAAAAATGATAAGCGAGTTATCGATGCTTATTTAGGAGCGCAATAATGGCAGATCAATATGAAGTTTTAGGTAAAGCTCCTGGTTCTGAAGAACTTGAAAAACTAACATCAGGTAATATTCATTTAACTATCAAGAAACTATCTGCTGGTTATGGAAAAATGGAGATACTTCATGATCTTGATCTATTTGTAAGTAAAGCTCAATCTTTATGTTTAATTGGACCAAATGGTGCTGGAAAATCTACGATCCTTCATTCTATCTATGGATTTACTAATATTTTTTCAGGCCAAATAGAAATTGACGGAAAAGAAATTACAAATTTAACACCTGCTGAGAAATTAAAATCAGTAGGCATAGCCTACATCTTACAGGATAATTCTGTATTCCCTGATATGACAGTCGAAGAAAATTTATTAATGGGCGGATACACAAAAGAAAATACCAGTGAAGCTTATGAAGAAGCAGAAAGAATATTTCAAAAATATGACAGATTAAGAAACAGAAGACATCAACCAGCAAAAGTTTTATCAGGCGGAGAAAGAAGGCTGTTAGAAATTTCAAGAGCATTGGTGATGAAACCATCAATTTTATTGGTTGACGAACCTTCAATTGGATTGGAACCAAAATACATAGGTATGGTATTTGAAATTCTAAAAGATCTTCAACAAACAGAAAAGAAAACTATTATAATGGTAGAACAAAACGCCAAAAAAGGCTTAGAGTTTGCGGATATTGGCTATGTTTTAGTTTCAGGACAAATTGCTATTGCTGGAACAGGAAACGATTTGCTGAATAATCCAGATGTTGGCAGACTATTTTTAGGGGGTTAATGAAGACACGTATTATTATTTTAATTTCAGTACTTTGATAAATTTAAAATATTTCTTTAAAGGTTTTAAGTCAATTAAAGGAATGGATAGCCCTGCACTTGCACTTGGAGCAAGCTTTCTTGCCATTGGTGCCTTACTAAAAGATATTGGTTTTAATGTTCAACAAAGTTTTTTTTCTACTTTTTTTACCTACGCTTTACCAGGTCAATTGGTAATGGCAGAGTCATTTTTTGTAGGGGCTTCTCTAATTAATATTTTCGTGGCTGTTTGGTTAGTGAACGTACGTTTATACCCTATGTCAGTATCTTTAATTCCCTTACTTAAAGACAAAAGTCAACCAAGGTGGAAATATTATCTATCTTGTCATTTTTTAGCCGTTTCTTCTTGGCTGATCATGAAAAACAGATATCAAAGCATTGAACAGAAATACCGAATAGATTTTTGGATTGGGATTGGAATCGGCACTTGGGGAACTGCAATTTTTTCAACACTGGCAGGTTATTTTTTATCGGATTATCTAAACAAAGATATGATGATCGGTTTAGCCATCGTAAATCCTGTTTACTTTACATGCATGATGATAGGAGCAATAAAAAATAGAAGCATTGGTCTTTCGGTTTTATTAGGTGCAATTCTAGGACCATTGTTTTTTCTTGTTTCTCCGGAATGGTCTATTTTATACGGAGGTCTTCTAGCGGGGACATTAGCTTTTTTCTTAGGAGGCAAAGATGATAGACCTGTCTAGCAATATTACTCTGGTCATTCTAGTCACTTCACTTGCAACTTATCTATCTAGATTTTTAGGTGTAGTAAGCTCTGAGAACATAGATGTTAAATCTAAAATTTTTAGATGGTTCAACTGTATTGCTTATTCAACATTGGCCGCCTTAATTGCAAGAATAGTTGTTTTTCCAACAGGAACTCTTGCGGACGCAGAAATATTAATACGATTTCTTGTTATTCTGCTATCAGTAGCGGTGTTTTTTGCAACTAAAAAGAATTTGGTATATCCGACAATATTATCGGCTATACTTTTAACTGTATTAAATAGCTTATATTAAAAATGTCACTAGAAGTTATTACGCACGCGAGCTCGAAAAGAATAAGACAGATCAACATAAAAGAAGAAGATTTAGATAAATTAATTTTTCCATTCAACAAACGCAACATTACTTCTTTAGAATACAAACCTTTTACAAGATTTACTTTAGCTAAAAGCGTAGATGATATTTTTTCTGGAAAGTTAAGTAAGACTTTATTCGAAACTTTAAAGGACCGTAATACTGGAGCGGCAATTATTAAGCCGGATATTAAAAATTCAAAATTTGATAAAGATTTTCTTGTGAAATTATCAACGGCATTAGCCCATCTAGTGGGCCTTCCCAATTTTGATTCTATGACAGGAAAATATTATGCGCGTTTTTATATTAAACATTTAGACTCAAGCGATTCCTATCTAAGAAAAGCTTATACCAGTATGGACCTACATACCGATGGTACTTATGTAAAAGAAAAAACAGATTGGTTAATTCTGACAAAAATGGAAGAAGTTCATGCGCAAGGTGGGGAAAGTGTCCTTCTTCATTTAGATGATTGGGAGCATTGTAAAGAACTTTACTCTAATCCAGTAGGAAAACAAGATTTCGTTTGGGGGTCACCAGCAAGTAAAAATGTTAATTATAAAGTTGAACATCCGATATTCTCCGAAGATGAAAATGGAAAACCAATTATTTCTTATATAGATCAGTTTCCCGAACCAAAAAATATGGAACAGGGATTATTTTTACAAAAACTGTCGGATACTCTTGAAGAAAGCAAGAAGAAAGTGATATTTCTTTCACCAGTAGGCTCAACAATTTTTTTGAATAATTGTTTTTGGTTACATGGGAGAAACGCATTTAAAAAAGATGTCAATTTAAGCAGAGAGCTTTTACGTATTCGAGGAACTTTTTTTACTAATTAATCTTAAAATAATCGGTACTATAAACAATATGAGCAGCAATCTTATAATATGGTGAAAAGATACAAAATCTGGATTTAAGTCAAAACTGATTGCAATAACCGCAACTTCATAAATACCTCCAGGACAGTATGATAACAATAATGAGAAAAAGTTTTGATCAACTACCAAACTAGCAGCTAAGGCGGCTATGACGCCGAAAAGAATTAAAAAAGATGTTGCCACAATACTATGAAAGGAGTTTTTTGTTATCTCTCTAAAAGTTTTGCCTGCAAATCTACAACCCACTGAGGCACCTAAAATTAATAAACAAAAATTAATGCTTTGTTCAGGTAAACGGTAAGATGCTACCTCGGTGATTTGTAAAATTCCACTTGCCACAAGTGTACCCGCAAGTAATGGCGCTGGAATTTTTATTTTATTAAAAATAAAAATTAGTATTATTGAAGCAACAATTAAAATTAAAAGCTCAAAGTGATTTTGTTCTAAATAATTAAAGTTTTCTTCTGGGACAGAGGGCAAATTGGCAAAACTGTTGACCACAAAAGGAAATAGGATAATGATAATAATTAGTCTGATCAGGTGTGATGTAGCAACTTTGCTTAGATCGGCTTTTTCGTATTCCGCTAAAATTACTAACGGTCCTAAAGCACCGGGAGCAGCAGAAAATATAGACTCCTTTTTCCCATAGCTTGAGTATTTTTCCAAATACTTGGAAACAAATATTATGCTTATTATTATATAAACAAGCATAATCAAAGAAGTCCAAACCCATTGTTTCATCTGTATAAATAAATTTTGATCGATGTAGTTTCCAATATAGAGACCTAAAAAAATCAGTATTATACTTAGAACCAGTTTTGGCATTTTGATATCAAGACCTTTTAAGGTTGCAACAGAAGTAACAAGCATGGGTCCCAACATCCAAGCCAAAGGTATTCTTAAATAGTCTGCCGCCAGAGCACCAGGAATTGAAATAATGATTACCAATGTGAATTCTTTAGAGAAGACTTGTTTAAAATTTTCTTTATTAAATGGAATTGCTTGGTTATTCTTCATGGTTAATGAATATAGGTTTTTTGGGCACGGGGCATATCACCTCTTCAGTTATTGAGGGTATCTTTAAATCAAAATTAAAAATCAAAAAAATTTATATCTCTCCTCGCAATAGATTAATATCAAAAAAATTAAGCAGAAAGTTTAAAAAAGTTACTATTTCAAAGAATAATCAACAATTGATAGATGCATCTAATTGGGTGTTTTTAGCTGTTACTCCCAAGGTAGGACATAAAATTTTAAGAGATCTTGATTTTAGAGGAAAAAAGAAGATTGTGAGCTTTATCTCAACCATTGATTTAGGGAAATTAAAAAAATATACAAAAAATAAAAACATTACTCGGGTTATTCCTATGCCATTCATTGGAATTAAAAAAGGTCCTGTAATTATTTACCCAAGGGATAATAGAGTTAAAAAATTCTTTGATAAATTAGGAAAAACTATAGAGATAAAAAATGAAAAAATTTCTAAGAATTTTTGGACAACATCTTCTTTTATGGCTCCATTTTATCATATGATGACAACCACTAGCGATTGGCTTGTTAGAAGAGGCGTTAATAGAAAAGCCGCAGAAGATTATACAAGAGAATTTTTCCTGGCTTTGTCTCAAGACTCTATATTTAAAAATAAATTGTCTTTAAAACAACTTGTAAGCGAATCTCAAACACCAGGCGGCATTAATGCCCAAGCATTGAGAGAATTAAAAAAAAAGAAATTTTACAAAATCCAACAAAAAGTTTTAAATAGCGTCTTTAAAAGATTTTAAAATTTTTTAGGGAGGCATGGAGTATTTTCTACAACAGCTAATTAACGGCTTAACCTTAGGTTCTGTTTATGGCCTGATAGCCATTGGTTATACAATGGTTTACGGAATCATTGGTATGATTAATTTTGCCCACGGTGATATTTTTATGGTGGGAGCATTTGTTGCTTTAATTGCATTTATCCTTTTTGCACTGACGTCAATTGCATTGCCAATCGTGTTAATATTAGTCTTGTTAATTGCGATGGTTTTTACAGCTTGTTATGGCTGGACAGTTGAAAAATTAGCTTACAAACCTTTAAGAAAATCTTTTAGATTAGCTCCTCTAATTTCTGCATTAGGAATGTCAATTGTGCTTCAAAATTATGTTCAAGCAGCTCAAGGCGCTAGAATAAAAACTTTGCAGCCTGTAATTCAAGGCGGATTTAATTTCTTTAAAGAATCAGATTTTGTTGTCACATTAAGCTATCTTCAAATATTTATAGTTTTAGTAACCATAGTTTTAATGTCGATCTTTACTCTATTAATTACCAAAACCGCTTTAGGCCGGGCTCAACGTGCATGTGAACAAGACAGAACTATGACTGCACTAATGGGAATAAATGTAGATAGAACGATCTCAATGACATTTATTATTGGATCGTCACTTGCATCGGTTGCTGGTGTTATGTTCGTTATGTACTACGGCGTTATCGATTTTTACATTGGTTTCTTAGCAGGGATTAAAGCATTTACTGCTGCAGTGTTAGGTGGAATTGGATCTATACCTGGGGCAATGCTTGGAGGGCTATTAATTGGATTAATAGAAACATTTTGGTCAGGATACATTTCAATTGAATATAAAGACATCGCTGCATTCACTACCTTAGTTATTGTTTTAATATTTTTTCCAACAGGTTTCCTAGGAAAACCAGATATTGAAAAAGTATAAAAATGGGAAAAGAATTAATTCAAAAATCACTTAAAGACAGTTTATTTACAGGAATTATAGCGCTTGCTTTATTTGGTCCTATTGTTGGGCTTAGAACAGTCGCTAAGAATGAAGTTTTAATTGTTGAACCAAAATGGCTTGTCGTTTTACTTATTGTTATTTTTTGTGCCGTAGGTAGATTTTTTATCAATCTTTATACTTTTAAAAAAGAACAAAGAAGAGGAGAGCCATCTTCTCTTGGAAAAGCAATTTCAAATTTTTTAGATGAAAAAGGAGCTCAGATAGCAATAGGAGCAATTGTTTTCTCAATAATTTTTCCTTTCATGCCATTTGCTGATCGTTATTGGATGGATATAGCCATCATGATGATGACTTATATTATGCTAGGCTGGGGGCTAAATATTGTTATTGGTTTAGCTGGACTTTTAGATTTGGGATATGTGGCCTTTTATGCTGTGGGTGCTTATTCTTATGCTCTTTTTGCAATTCATTTTGGTTGGTCTTTTTGGATCTGTCTTCCACTCGCTGGTCTTTTTGCAGGTATGTTTGGAATTTTACTGGGCTTTCCAGTCTTAAGATTAAGGGGAGATTATCTAGCAATTGTTACCCTTGCTTTTGGTGAAATGATAAGAATTCTGCTGTTAAATTGGTACGAATTAACAAAAGGTCCAGACGGTCTTACAGGAATTCCAAGACCTTCATTTTTTGGTTTGCCATTTAAACGCTATCCCGATGAGGGAGTAGAAACTTTCCATACTTTTTTTGGAATGGAATACGATCCCATGCAAAGAATTATTTTTCTTTATTACCTAATTCTTATTTTGGCCCTAGTAACAAACGCTTTTACCATAAAGATAAGAAGGCTACCAGTCGGTAGAGCCTGGGAAGCATTACGAGAAGATGAAATAGCCTGTAAGTCTTTGGGAGTTAATCCGAGGAACACTAAATTAACAGCCTTTGCTGTTGGAGCTATGTTTGGTGGTTTTGCTGGATCGTTTTTTGCAACTCGTCAAGCTTTTATCAGTCCTGAAAGTTTTACTTTCATTGAGTCAGCTATAATAGTTGCCATAGTTGTTTTAGGAGGAATGGGTTCACAAACAGGAGTAGTTCTTTCAACAATCTTTTTAATTGGTCTTATAGAAGTCTTTAGAGATTTTGAGTCATACAGAATGGTTGCTTTTGGTGGTGCCATGGTTCTCATAATGATTTTTAGACCAAGAGGAATATTAGCAAAAAGAAAACCAACAATTACAATGGGTAAACAAGGATAATTTATGAGCGACACATTACTTGATGTTCAAAATTTAACAATGAAATTTGGCGGTCTTATCGCTATTGATGATCTTACTTTTTCTGCAAAAAAAGATCACATTACATCAATAATTGGTCCGAATGGAGCTGGAAAAACTACAGTATTTAATTGTTTAACTGGATTTTACAGAGCTACAGCAGGCTCAATGTACTTAAACAAAGATAATAACAAAATGGATTTAAAGAAGTTCTCTGATTTTAAAGTTGCTCAAAAAGCGGGAGTAGCCAGAACTTTTCAAAATATAAGATTATTTCCACAAATGTCAGTACTGGAAAACATGATGGTAGCTCAACACAACAAGCTTATGATAGCATCTGGTTTTAGTATTCTTGGTTTACTTAATTCTCGTTCTTTTTTACAAAAAGAAAAAGAAGCCGTAGAAATCTCAAAATATTGGTTAGATATTATTGGGTTAACAAATAGAGCAGATGACAATGCGGGAGATCTTCCTTATGGAGACCAAAGAAAATTAGAAATTGTGAGAGCAATGTGTATAAATCCACACCTTTTATGTCTAGATGAACCAGCTGCGGGGTTAAATGCAAAAGAGTCAGCTGAATTAAATAAATTACTTAAATTTATAAAAAACGATAAAAAAACAGGAATTTTATTAATTGAACATGACATGAGTGTTGTTATGGGAATTTCAGATCACGTTGTTGTTTTAAATTATGGAAAAAAAATCTTTGAAGGAACAGCAAAAGAAACAAAAAATAGCCCTGAAGTTATAGAGGCTTATTTGGGAACGGAAGAATAGACATGCTAAATATTTCTAAAGTTGAAACTTTTTACGGTAACATTCAAGCTCTTAGAGGAGTGGACGTTAAAGTGAATGACGGAGAAATTGTTGCTTTAATCGGGTCAAATGGTGCTGGAAAATCAACTCTATTAATGACTATAAGCGG
>ENA-UPTF01002304-UPTF01002304.1-marine-metagenome-genome-assembly--contig:-NODE-2304-length-11133-cov-2.585293_pt1 | contig 11133 bp, 7 predicted proteins | sample MGYA00238166_ERZ767019 | MGnify/ENA primary metagenome ERZ767019 (study PRJEB28930, sample SAMN06266391) | marine metagenome | isolation source: Sea water from 250 m depth | place: Atlantic Ocean | study... | reverse complement strand
GAGTTGCCGTAAAATCCGTCCTGCCCTGTACCAAACATAGTGAGTCCATTTCTTAACTTCATCACCCCATACTTGGACAGCCTTGCTATCGTATAGGGCACTTCCCCCTTCAACACTCGCAAAATAGACTAAGGCATCGACCCCAGAGTTGGCTAATTGATCAACAATAAAAGTATGATCTTCAGGGGTAACCGGAGGCTCAAAACAATACAAATCTGCTGCATGTCGTCCATCATCAAAAAAGAAGACACGTGGTTCCTTCTGTTTGCTTAAATTTTTTATATTATGTTTTCCAGGAGAAGCAGCGTGGACCAGTGGAGCAGCTAATGCCCCAGGGGCTACCGTTCCTACAGTCCTCAAAAATTTCCGCCGTTGCATAAGAATTAATCTCCTTTCCTTACCTTCAAATTAATAGATATTTCCATTGATTTACTCATTCAAATCCTACCTTAATGCCACCCTTTTCTTGATTTCTATTCGGCCTTTATTATTACATTTTATAAGGGTTATTATTAAGGTTGATACTGTAAAATTAGACCCATCCGGTAGTCATTAAACTATAAACCATTATTTAAATTTAAGCTTATCTCATAATAGTTTCAGAGTCTTTCTTTAATTCGACCAGTTTTTCAATGCCGTTTCCTACTGGCACATTTATAAATAATACTCCTAAAAAGTCTTCTCCGTTATTGACAATCTCATGTTCAGTATTAGGAGGCACATGTAAAACATCCTCTTTTTTGATTTCAAAACTATTGTTACCAATTCTAGCCCTTCCCTGTCCTCTTGTTACAACTACAATCTCCTCAGCATCTGGATGAATATGTAGTTCTTCCACATGACGTTTGGCTGGAGGAATTAGCATGTGGTGAACAAACTGAATGGTATGAAGACAGGTTCTTTCGTCAGTTGTTTTTGTTTCGTATAGCCTTCGAACCGGGGCAGAATCCTTAGAGCGATCATGCCATTCCAAATCACTTGAACTACGAACATGGTACTCAATCACCTGGTGCTTGTTATTAAAGAGTAAACTCTGAACGACATTATATGATTGAAGTTTCCAGTTTGCTACAGTCATATTGCTATCCTCGCGGCGGTTATTTTGTTGTTGAGCTACATAAGTATCGATTTTAGATCAACAGAATAATAAATACATAGCTAAAAGCTTCTTGACAAAATATTTAGTCTTATCTAAAATTTTTTTTTGGCTAGCAGAATAGATTCTAAAACATCAATCTAAAAGGGTACCACCCAAGAACACCTATGAGCTCACTTCAAAAATTTTTGGTGACTATTTTAGTTTTCTTCTCACTGGCTACACTAATTTTTGCTGGAGATAATCCTGTCCTTGAAAAACGGATTGAAGAACTAGAAGCTAAGATGCGAAATCTCGATCCCAGTTTTGGGAAAGAATCTAAGTCTATTTCATTAGAAGATAGAATCAAGGCTTTAGAAGAAAGAATTGAAGGACTTTTAAAAGATCAAAGTGGATCTGCTGATTCTAACTCTATTAGGAATCAAGAAGAAGATGGTGTTAATGCCCCCTCTGGCTTACCTATTCAGTCCCACGATGACGCACTACCACTTGAAGTGGTATTGATAGAAACTGACCAGCAAAGTACAAGAGAGGAAGAAATTCGACTTCCAGTTGCTGGATATATGGATGCACATTTCAATAAGGATGTTGGGGAACCTGGTGAGTTTGACTTTCACCGATTTGTTCTTCTTTTTGGGCATAGCTTTTCATCACGCATAAAATTTTGGAGTGAGATAGAGCTAGAACATGCTTTTGTTGAAGGAGGAGAACCTACCGGAGAGCTTGAACTAGAACAAGCCTACCTCGATTTCTTGATTAAACCCTATTTTAACGTACGCGCTGTAATGTTGTTAACCCCAATCGGTATTATAAATGAACGCCATGAACCGCCAGCGTTTAATGGTGTTGAAAGACCGCAGGTTGAAACAGTCATTATTCCGTCTACGTGGTTTGATATGGGAATTGGCGCAACTGGTGACCTTGGGAAGGGCTTTAGATATCGTGCCTATTTAATGGGTGGATTAGATGCAACACTATTTAATGCAGAAGAAGGCATTAGAGAGGGGCGACAAAAAGGATTTTTCTCTTCTTCTCGAAATCCTGCTAAGGTTGTGAGACTAGAATATACTGGTATTCCTAGCCTTACGATAGGCACCAGCTTATATTCAGGCCATAGTGGGTTTAATTTAGAAAGCACAAACCCCCGGGTAACTATATTTAATGTTGATGCTCGCTATCGATATGACCGCTTTGGGATTAGGGGATTACTAGCAAAGAACTGGGTAAGTCGGGCAGGTCAATTAAATATTGCAATGGAACGACAGATAGGTGTCAATCCTAATGTAGCTAGCCAGATGAAAGGTTACTACATCGAGCCTGAAATACATATTCTCCCAAAACACTGGAGACATGACCTAGCCATCTTTACCCGCTACGAATCATTTAATACTCAAGAAAAAATGCCACTAGACTTTATACCGCTACCTCAGTTTGACCGATCGGCAAGGGTATTAGGAATAACATATCGACCGGTTCCAGACGTCGCTGTAAAACTTGATTATATCTTTAACCGTAATGCCAGTCAGGTCTTTACTCCTAGAGATACAGTAAATCTTGGTCTAGGTTGGTGGTTTTAATCCACAGCCTACTAGTTAAGAGATAAGGATGAGTACCTAATATGAAGAAATACTTTGTCACTCCATTTCAATGCTTATTTTTAGGGTCTGTTATGCTTTCTTATAGCCTTTTAGTGGCTAAGGAACCTATGCCTATTGAAAAGCCGGACCAGATCATTTTAATAACTGCTGAACGCTTTACCTTTACCCCCTCTAAGATCAAGGTCAAAAAAGGAAGTTTGGTTGAGATTATACTTCGAAGTGAAGATACCGATCACGGCTTTCGCCTAGAGTCCGCTAACATAGATAAAATCATTCCTCCTGAAGGTAAAGGACGATTGCGAATTCAGTTCCGCGCAAAAAGGACAGGAAAATATCCCTTTGAATGTTCTCGTCCTTGTGGAGCAGGACATAATTTGATGCGCGGTGAAATTATTGTGGAATAGATTGAAGGTGAATGAGCTATGAAAAGTTTTTGGATAATAACTAGTATTCTCTTCCTTTGTATACTCCAAATGGTAGGTGATCATGAATACAGAGGAGATGATGTTTCCTATACAGGGGGAACTCCTGGTTTTGATGAGACCACTGGTGAAAGAAGAGGTGGGTGGGACCAAGAATCTGATGTTTATTCTGAAGATGTAGAAGAGGTTCAAGATTCAAAACTGTTAGCAGTAAGACGACCGGTGATACCAGGCAGTCCCATACGTGGTTTAACTCCAACAGAATTTGAACGTTTTCGTTTGGGACGAGAAGATTTTTTGGAAGTTGAAACTGCTGAAGAGGGTCTTGGTCCTGCTTATAATGGAACAAGCTGTGGAGGCTGTCATAGTATTCCAGCTGTTGGAGGCACTTCTACAATATCTGAAATAAGGGCTGGCTATAAAGATGAACTTGGCAACTTCACTGCTCTATATGGTGGTACACTCTTTCACCTACTTTCTACTCCCCCTCACCGTGCCCAAGTAATGATTCCTCCTGAAGCTAACATAATTGCTCGCCGAGTACCCATTCCTCTATTTGGTGCCGGACTAGTAGAGGCGATCCCTGATGATACAATCATTTCCCTTGAAGACCCTGAAGATTCTAACCAGGATGGCATTAGCGGAAGAGCAGCAAGGATTATTGACATCGGTACAACTTTTCCACGGATTGGACGATTTGGGTGGAAAAGTCAACATGCAACCCTATTGGCCTTTGGAGCTGATGCATATCGTAATGAGATGGGAATTACGAATGCCCTATTTCCTCATGAATTGGCACTTGGAGTGGACCCAGAGGTCCTTAAACTTGCAGATCCTCGACCTGCCCTTGAAGACGTCAGAGAAAGAACAACCGGTCTCCGAGGAATTGACAACTTCGAATCATTTATGAAGTTTCTTGCTCCTTTAGAAAGGGGCCCTATAACTTCTTCTGTTGTTAAAGGCGATGAGATTTTTAAGATCATTGGTTGTGAAAACTGTCATGTTCGGCAGTTAAAAACTGGACCTAGTCATAATCCTCTTTTTGATCGTAAGGCTGTTAATCTTTTTTCCGACCTATTATTGCACGATATAGGCACAGGAGATGGAATTCCTCAGGAAGCAGCATTACCCACTGAGATTAGAACGCCAAGCCTTTGGGGTCTCCGGTTTCGACGTCCATTTCTTCATAACGGCTCAGCACAAAGCCTTCATGATGCCATAGCCAGTCATAAGAATGAGGCATTATCCTCGGGGCAACAATTTTTAAGTTTAACTTCAGAACAAAAAAGTGACTTGCTGTCCTTTCTAAATTCCCTCTAGGACATCTAATTTGTAGAGTCTTTTAATAAACTAGCAGTCAGAACTTATTTTTCTTGAGTAATGGCCCCCAGCGTCCAGGAATTTGATAATTACAAGAAGGACAACAGCCCATCTCATTAATGTTATAGTTAAGGATTGAATATCCAAATCGTTCTATCAAAAGAGATTGGCATTCTGGACACCTAGTATTTTCTAAATCACCAACTAACCCCGGCAAATTCCCTGCATAGACAAACCTTAGACCTTCCTGCTTACCAACTTTAGCCGCTTTCATTAACATCTTTGGAGTTGTATTAGCTGGATCAGTCATTTTATAATCTTTATGAAAAGCAGTTACATGCCAAGGTATGTTGGGAGACAAACTAGATATAAAACTAGTGAGGCGATGCAACTCTTCCTCCGTATCATTAAACCCAGGAATTAAGAGCGTGACAATTTCAAGCCAGAAATCCATGTTATGCAGCGATTCAATTGTCTCTAAAATTGGCATTATTCGACCACCTAATTTTCGGTAATGTCTATCATCAAAGCTTTTCAAATCAACCTTGTATAAGTCTACCCAAGGTTCAAGATATTTAAGAACCTCCATAGTTCCATTACCGTTAGAAACAAATCCTGTAACCATCCTATTTTTGCGTGCCTCTTTAAACACCTCAACAGCCCATTCACTAGTAATTAGTGGCTCGTTATAAGTGCTTACCATTACCTGGGCACCATAAGTTTCAGCTGAATTGACCAATGATTTCGCTGTTGTATTTTTAGGGAGTGCAGATGCCAATGGATCACGAAGGGTTTGTGAAGTAATATAGTTTTGACAGTAGCTGCAATGCAAGTCACATCCTAGCATTCCAAAACTATAGGCGAGCTCTCCAGGATAAGCATGAAAAAAAGGTTTTTTCTCTATAGGGTCACATTGCACACCCCCAACATAACCCCAAGGAACAAAAAGTTTCCCCCCTTTGTTAAAACGAACCTTACAAACTCCAAGATGACCATCAGGGATAGGGCACCGATGTCCACACGCAACACACCTTAATCGACCCTCATCTAGTCGCTCATAAAGATTTCCTTCCTTCGTGCGTATCTCAAGAATTTCTTGAATTGTCACCATGAGACTGAATCAATTAGTCAATAAACATGACTACTTCCATTTCAAATTACGGCTAAAATAACAAGCTGCTCTTTTAATTAAGTCAACAGAGCTTTGGTAACAGCTTCTTAGTCAGAATCACCTCCATCTGTTGCTGCATCCTTATTTGGCAGAGGCGAGGAGGCCTCTGTTTTTTTTCCAGACTGAATGAGAGGCTTTGTTGATCGGGTGGGCATTATTTCTTTACTCTTCATACCCTGCTCTACAAGAACTTCACTAATTATGCTCTTGATTTCCTGTCGATCAAAATTGCCAGATTTAACTTGAAAAGGCTTGCTGGCTTCTCCTACATAGATAGAGCGATGAGGGAAAGGAATTTCTATTCCGAGCTCATCAAATTTCATTTTAATCCGACGATTCATCTCACGCCCCACCATCCATTGTTTAATAGGAACAGTCTTAATTCGGGCTTTAATCATTACAGCTGAATCTGCAAATTGATCTACTCCTAATACCTGCAAAGGCTCAAGAATAACTGATTTAAAAGGTTCTTCTTGCATCATCTCATCAGACAATTCTTCAAGAACCTTAGTAACATAATCTGTATCTTCTTTATAAGCGACACCTATATTGAAAACATAAAAAGAAAACTGCCGAGTCCTATTAGATAAACTAGTAATAGATCCATTTGGGAAAATATGGACTGTACCATCTAATCCTCTAAGTACAGTAGTTCTTAAATTCATCTCTTCTACTAATCCTCCGGTTCCGTTAATAATACCGACATCGTTTACACGTAATTGGTTTTCGAGCAACAGAAACACTCCAGAGATGACGTCCCGTACTAAATTTTGAGCACCAAACCCAATTGCCAAACCTGCCACTCCAGCTCCAGCTAGCAGAGGACCCACATCAAACCCTGCTTCTCCTAGTGCCATCATAACAACAACCAACCAAATAATTACTACAAGTGTCTTTCTGAAAATTCCACCTAGAGTAGCAGCTCGTTTTTCAAGTTCAACATTGGGCTGATCTTGGCGAGATTGCATTGAACTAACTAACCAAACTCTCATTTTTGGAACCCACCGATGAATCAATTTGGATGTAATCCATGCACCCACAATTAGACCTAGAATTCTTCCTATGATTCCTAGGTATCCATACCCAAATTCTACGTATTCTGAAAAGTTCGGCATAAAAACTCCTCCTGGTTAATCATTCTTTATTGATTGACACTTGTTCAAGAATAGGTGATTAATCAAAATTTTATTTCATAAGAATCTTGATTGGTGATCATTCGAAGATAGAGCCACTTAAATGTCTAGACCATCTTTTTGAATTAACAAACAAAACTCAAAGAAAACTCTCAATTAATCAGTCTTAGCTAGTAACATTATACTAAGGAAACCTATTTATTGAGAAAGCTATGTTAAAATAAGCTAACATCTTCAGTAAAACTTCTTTACAAGATAGTTCGGTGGTTCCAATTGCAACTTAAAATTTCCGTCCTACTTATTTTATTCCACATACTTACAGCACCTGTATATTTGATTGCAACTAGCTTTTTGAGTGAGAAGGCTTCAGTAATTATTAACAAGCATTGTCTAGCTTGCCATGGAGAAACACAAGTTTCGGGCCTAGATCTAAGAACAAGGGAAGCAGCGCTGAAAGGTGGCACCCACGGACCAGCCGTTATTCCAGGTGACGCAATTAATAGCCTACTCTACCAAGCAGTTCTTCAAACAGGAAAACTAAAAATGCCAGTTGGAGGGGCCTTATCTGAAAAGGAAACTCAAATCCTTCACCAATGGATACAAGATGGTTTTATTTGGATTCAAGATTCAGAAGCAATGAAGACCTCCTCCTGGTGGGCTTTTGAAACCCTACAACAACCTTCCCTTCCAGCTGTCAAGAATAAAAAATGGATAAACACACCGGTTGATGCTTTTATCCTCCAAAAGCTCGAGGAAAACAACCTTCAACCTGCAAGTCCTGCAAATAAATTAACCCTTCTTCGAAGAGCTAAGTTTGATCTACATGGAATTCCTCCAAGTGAACAGGAAATCAAAGACTTTATAGAGGATAGTGGTCCTAATGCTTTCTCCCGACTAATAGATAGATTGCTTGCTTCCCCCCGCTACGGAGAACAATGGGCACGACATTGGCTTGATGTAGCCCGATATGCTGATTCTAGTGGTTTGGATGAAGATGTTACCATGCCCTATGCATGGAGATATCGGGACTATGTAATTGAAACCTTCAATCAAGACATTCCCTATAACCAATTTATCAGAGAACAAATCGCTGGGGACCTTTACTCCTCAGGGAATTCACAGAGCCCAAATGTCAGAGGCATTTTAGGTACTGGCTTTTTGGCGATCGGCCCTCGCGCCATTGCTCAACAAGACAAACTTAAAATGGTATATGACTTTGTTGATGAACAGATAGATACCGTTTCAAAAACTTTTATGGGACTTACAATTTCCTGTGCCCGCTGCCATGACCATAAATTTGATCCCATTTCTACAAAGGACTACTACTCCTTAGCTTCAATTTTTGCCAGCACAAGAAGTTTTGACAAATTAAAAAACGGATTTAAACCTCCACATGTATCAACTTTTTATTTTGAACCGCTTGTGCCAAAAACAATTTTTGAAGCTTATGTAAAACACCAGGACAAAATCAAGACTCGAGAGGCAGCGATTGAAGCACTTATTCAAAATGGAGTTGCCAAGTATTCAAGTAAAAACATTTACCCTCATTTGGGTGACTATATGTTAGCTGCTCATCGAATTTTCAAAAATCAAAATTCAATGACTGAGGTATTAAGTAAAACAACTCTTGACCAGAAAATACTAGAACGCTGGATCCAATATCTTAAACCAGGAAACGCATTACGCCCTTATCTTGAAAAATGGTACAACGCAAAAGGTCCAGAACTTATTCAAGTCACACAAGAGTATCAGGATTTGTTTGATGGCCTAGCTAAAAAATGGCACCAAAAGATATTAATCTGGGAGAGAAAGGTGATGAAGGCTCTGCGGGAAGAAACTGCACCTCCGAGAAAGCCTGAGACAAGTGATGACCTGATTGCAGTAAAAGATCGTTTTTTTCTATCAGTCACAACAGCCCCACCCACAACTGAGAATTCTAAATCAGATAGCGGACCGTTTGGTATTTTAAAAAAAGACCGTGAAGATTATTTGCCTCTAGAAATCACTTCTACAATTGCTTCACTACGTGAGGAAGTAAAACACCTAAAGGTCACATCCCCACCAGAGCCCCCAATTGCCACAGCTGTGTCCGAAGGAGATATTGTAGATCAAAAAGTCTTTATTAGAGGCAACCATAATGCGCCAGGTGAAACAGTAGAAAAACAATTTCCAGTAGTCTTAGCTGGAATGAACCAAACGCCCATTGTCAAAGGAAGTGGGCGAAAAGAATTCGCTGAGTGGCTGAGTCATTCTTCTAATCCTTTAACCCCTCGTGTAATGGTTAATCGTATCTGGCAATGGCATTTCGGAGAAGGCCTTGTTCGAACACCCAATAATTTTGGGTCCACTGGAGAAAAACCAACACATAAGCAACTTTTAGATTTTTTAGCTGTTGAATTTACTAAAAGTAATTGGTCAATTAAATCCTTACACCGAATGTTAATGCTTTCAAATACTTATCAACAGAGTAGCTCTAAACAAAATAAAACAATGACTGATCTCGATAACCAACTTTGGTCTCATGCCAAAAGACGCCGACTTACAGTTGAAGAAATTCGCGATGCATTCTTAGCTCTGGACGGGGAATTAAATCTTTCAATGGGGGGAACTTTAGGTGCAGAATTATTGGACTATAAACAGCAGGGTCCCGAACAGGCCTTTCATCCTAATAAAACTAAACGTAGAACTATATATATACCGATAATTCGAAACAAAATTCCAGGGTTTATGAAACTTTTTGACTTTGCGGACAGCTCCTCTAGTATTGGCAAACGCGATGAAAGCAATGTTGCAACCCAAGCACTCTATATGATGAATAGTAATAATGTTCATGAAAGAGCTCTTTCACTGGCTAGGTATTTACTTAACAAAGAAAAATCGAGTACTCTGACTCGAATTGAACGAGCCTATTTAATCACCTTAACCAGAAAACCAAACTTGGAGGAAAAAAAAGAGGCCCTACTTTATTTAAATAATTATCCTCCTAGTGTTTCTGAAGGTAAAATAGATTCACAGCTAGCTGCTTGGCAAAGTTTTTGTCGGATTTTAATAACCTCCAATGAATTTATTTATTTAAATTGATATCTTTATGAGAGCAACTCAAATTCTTCCTATTTCTCGTCGTGCAATGCTCCGCCAAACTGCATGTGGATTTGGATCACTTGGTCTAAGTACTCTACTCGCTGAAGAGTCAGGTCTTTTTGGAAAAACTGGAGAAACTAACCCTTTACAGGCTCGAGCTCCTCATTTTCTCCCTCGAGCTAAAAGAGTGATTTTTCTTTTTATGCATGGTGGACCCTCACATTTAGATACTTTTGATCCTAAACCAAGACTAAATAAAGATCATGGCAAGCCTATCCCCTTTAAACTTTCGCTCCAGTTTGCTCCAGAAAGTCATGGAGGCTTAATGAAGTCTCCTTTTGAGTTCAAACGCTATGGACAAAGTGGAATTCCTGTCAGCAATCTTTTTGAGAATGTTGGAGCCCATGCTGATGATCTCTGTGTTATACGCTCAGTTGTTGGCGAAGGGGTTGATCATGGTGCAGCTTTACTTCAGCTTAATACTGGGACACTAAATTTTAACCGGCCTAGTATTGGTTCTTGGCTTTTTTATGGATTGGGCAGTGAAAATCAAAATCTTCCCGGGTATATTGAGATAAAGCCCTCCTTCTATCATGGTGGCGCCCGTAACTGGCACTCCTCTTTTCTTCCCGGCATATACCAAGCGACACCTATTGGAAATGATAGTTTAAAAGTTGATGACGTTAAAGGTACCCCAATTGAGCACTTGTTATCACAAGGTATTACTTCTGAACAACAACGCTATGAACTTGAAATGTTACAGAAGATGAACCAGCGACATAAACACCTCAGTAAATATGACCCCCAACTCGAAGCTCGAATCCAGGCCTTTGAACTAGCTTTTCGTATGCAACTGGAAGCGCCTGAAGTATTTAATGTTGAGGAAGAATCAAAAGCTACAAAGCAACTTTATGGTTTAGATAATAAAGTAACTTATGATTACGGATGGCAATTGCTTTTGGCACGTCGACTTGTTGAACGAGGAGTTCGAGTTATTCGGTGTTGGCATAGCTACAAATGGGACCAACACAGTGACCTAGCAAGACTTCACAATCAGAATGCTCAAGAAGTAGACAAACCAATTGCAGGACTCCTAAAAGATCTTAAGACGCGAGGTTTGTTGGATGAAACCCTAATTGTATGGGGAGGAGAATTTGGTCGTACCCCATTTGCTGAAAATGATGGACGTGATCATAACCCCTATGGTTATACAATGTGGATGGCTGGAGGGGGAGTTACTCCTGGAACTATTTACGGTGCTACAGATGAATTTGGTTATCATGCTGTGAAGGACCGCATGCATATCCATGAT
>ENA-UPTF01002303-UPTF01002303.1-marine-metagenome-genome-assembly--contig:-NODE-2303-length-11133-cov-2.989960_pt1 | contig 11133 bp, 11 predicted proteins | sample MGYA00238166_ERZ767019 | MGnify/ENA primary metagenome ERZ767019 (study PRJEB28930, sample SAMN06266391) | marine metagenome | isolation source: Sea water from 250 m depth | place: Atlantic Ocean... | reverse complement strand
TGTACTTTTTACCCAATGGCAATCTCCACGTCCCATCATCAGCTGCTTCTCCTGCTGCAAGTAATTTATTAGCTAATTCATCAGAATTGCTCATTAGACCAGAGAGATGATGACCTAGTGCAACTATACAAGCCCCAGTTAAAGTTGCCATATCAATAATTAATTTTGGTTTAAATCGTTGGCAGTAAGTAAGTGCATCAGCCAGAATAAGCCTGCCTTCAGCATCGGTATTGAGTACTTCAATAGTTTGACCAGACATTGAGGTTACAATATCACCTGGTTTAGTTGCATTGCCACTGGGTAGATTTTCACAAGCAGGGACAATACTTATAACGTTTATAGGTAGTCCAAGATCTGCAACCGATTGAATAATACCTATTGCTGCAGCTCCACCGCACATGTCAAATTTCATTTCATCCATTTTATGTCCCGGTTTTAATGATATCCCGCCAGAATCAAAGGTGACGCCTTTGCCAACAATTACTATTGGTTTTTCATGTAATTTGCCGCCTTTGTGGTTAAGAATTATCAATCGTGAAGGTTGCACAGATCCAGCAGTAACTGATAGCAGAGCTCCCATTTTTAATTTTTTCATCTCTGGTTCATTAACGATTTTTAAAGAAACCGTTGAATGTTTAGATGCTATTTTTCTAGCTTCTGTAACTAAAAAGGAAGGAGTACAAACATTTGCAGGTAAGTCTCCAAGATACCTAACTTTTTTAGCCGCCAAACCTATGGCATTTCCATGATTCAATCCTTTTTTCATTTCTGGATTTCTTTTTCTACCGTTAGTTCCCAAAGAGAGCTTATTCAAGGCAAATCTTTTTGTTTTTTTGGAGTTAGTTGCTGTGTATTCATAGCTAATTTGGTGCCAAACTTCAGCCATGATACGTGCGGAACGGTAGTCCACTTTTTTGTTTGATTTATGTCCTGATGCAAGAAAACAGGTTGCAGATTTATGATTAGTAGAAGCTAGTTTTTTTAAAGCAGAGGTCATTGCTCTTTTATATTGACTCTCTGAGTATTCTTCATACTTACCACAACCGACCAATACAACTCTCTTATAGGGTTTATTTTTGACAGGTAATATCTGACATTGACCTATTTTTCCCTTTATATCACCATTCTTTAGAAAGTCAGATATGATTCTTCCATTGGCAGCATCTATCAATTTTAGAGCTGTATTTAATTGGCTATCTTCAAATATTGGAAGAATCAAACAACTCGATTTTGTTTCTGTTACTTTTGTCGTACTAACTGAGAATTTCATGTGCCCCTCTCTAAATTAAGAAAATAAAAATCTAAAAGAATATATCACTCGATCATTTTATTGAAAACTGCATCAATCTAGTAATTTTTTTATCTTGTGTGTAGTGTAAATGATAAAGGGATAAAAATATAAGCATGAATCTTATTTTTTGATTAATAGGAACCTTTCGTTTATGCGAAAAATAATCAACCAATACCTTTTCAAGGAAGTTGCCCAAGCATGGCTGGGTGTGACATTAATTCTGCTTACCATCCTAATAACTAACCAGTTTGCAAAAATAATAGGAGATGCTTCTTCTGGAAACCTTTCAGGTAGTGTGATTGCAGAATTACTCTTGTATTCATCAATCGAGTACCTCACGATCTTGTTACCTCTCAGCAGTTTTTTAGCTATTCTTGTGGTCTTTGGTCGACTTTATAAAGACAGTGAAATGGCTGCGATTATGGCTTCAGGAGTGGGGCCTCTATCGCTTTATCGCCCTTTGATATTGCCCACATTAATGTTGGCTGTTATTTTGGGTTTAATTTCTAGTTATTTGGCCCCTGATGCTAGAAAAAATATGGATTTTTCAAGGCAAAATGCATTACTAGATCTCGGGATTGATTTTTTCGAGCCAGGCCGATTTGTTACTCTTAATAATGGTTCTGTTATGTACTCCGAAGACCGATTAGAAAACGACCAATTAATCAATGTCTTTGTCCAGCAAGAAATCAGAAACAGTGTGAACGTAATTGTTTCAGAAACTGCAGAGATTCTAAGTACACAAAGCTCCGGAAATGTATTGATTTTTTATAACGGCTATCGTTACGAGGGTAGACCTGGAGATCTGGATTTCAGGATTCTAGAATTTTCTGAACATCAATTACCCCTTTCGTTCAAAACGAATCAAGATATAAAAATTGATTTATCTTCAGAACAACTTAGCAGTTTATTACAGAAAAATTCTCTCGAGGCAATTGCAGAAATTCAATGGAGACTTTCACCAGCAATTGCTTTGATAATTCTTGTTTTTTTGGCAATTCCTTTAAGCAAGAGTTCTCCAAGAAACAGTCGCTATACTGGAATTATTTTTGGAATTCTCATATATATGATTTATGTCAATTGCTTGGGTGCGGCCAGGGTTTGGTTTGAGCAAGGAGCTACACCTCAGATCTTTGGTTTATGGTGGGTTCATATTGCAGCCTTAATGTTTGGAATTTTTATGTTATTAATGAATTATAGATTCTTTCAACGTGTCATGTCTCGGAGGAAGTGAGCTTTGAAAATATTTGATTGGTATGTCTTTAAAGCCATTCTAGAAATGACTTTGATAGTGTTATTTGTTTTTGTAGCTCTTTTAGGTTTCGTTGATTTTGTCGGTCAGATAAACGACATTGGAATAGGTGACTATGGTGTCAATCAAGCCATTCAATACACATTACTAAAATTACCCAGTTCAATTTTTCAACTGATGCCAATTATCATTCTGATTGGCAGTTTGCTTGGGCTCGGGTTAATGAGTAAGAACAGTGAACTCATTGTTCTGCTGTCATCCGGCGTATCACTTCAAAGATTGGGTATTTCCGTATTTTCTTCTGGGTTAATATTGTGTTTCTTTACTGTTGTCATAGGGGAGTATATCTCCCCTTCATTGGAACGATACGCAGATCAATACAGAACCATCAGTAAATTCCAGTATTCAAGCCTGGGTAATACAGGAGGGATATGGCTCAAGGAAGGCGATAAAATTATTAACATCAATTTGTTGGAAGAAAATAAAAGTTTTGGAAATGTTACGATTTATGAACTGAAAAAACTCTCTCAACTATCGAAAATCTCCAGGGCATCTTCGGCGGGCATTGATGATGACAACCAGTGGATTCTGAGTAACTTAAAAGAAACTGTGTTCAGTGAGAATGGAATATCGCAAGAATCGTCTAGATACAAAATAGAAAAAACAAAACTTGATAGAGACTTAGTGAGCTTAACGGTAGTTAAGCCAGAGAATTTGAACGTTATTGAGCTCTATAGATTTGTAAACTATTTAGAAAGTAATGGGCTTGATGCTGATCTCTATATTTCCGCCTTTCAATCAAGAATTGCATCCATATTTGCCTTGCCAATTATGTGTTTACTAGCACTTCCTTTTTCATTGGGATTTTTGAGAGAAAAGGGCACTGGATACCGAATTCTTTTGGGGGTAATTATTGGTCTAATATATTTTCTCATTGAAAATACATTGGTCGAGAGTTCGCAAGTTTATAACATCAATCCAATATTGGTAGGATGGTTGCCAACTCTACTGTTGTCTCTTGCCGTCTTTTCTGTATTTAGAATAATACAACGATAATGTTGGTCATTTTGTTACTGATGATGGCTATCTTTCTGATCTTCTCCAAACATGAAAAATGGCGAGATGCATTATTGAAAGTCCTAATAATGATTGGATTGTTTGTTTTTGTACCGGGATGCAGCACAATTGATAACAATCTCTTGTTTAAAAAAAGCAAGCAAGTCGATGAGCAAACACAATTAAAAATAGAAAAAAAAGAAATTCCTAACGATGAACTCAAAGTTCTAGAGGGTATTGAAGAAAGCTTAGAAAGTATAACTTCAAATATAACAAAGCTGTCACTTGAAAATACTAAGACTTTAGAAAATTTATCTTCAAAAGTTAACAACTTGGAAGCAAAAGTTGCTAGGTTGCAAATTGCTTTAGTGAATAAAGAAGAAATTGACAAAAAGGTTCCTAGTCAAAGTATTTCTACGAGCCAATTGGGTAGAGAAGACTACCAGGCTGCTTTTGAATTGCTAAAGGAAGGTAATTATGAAACAGCAAGGAATTCATTTATCGCATTCATTGGGTTATACCAGAATAGCGAGTTCATTGATGATGCTAAATACTGGTTGGCAGAGACTTATTACGCTCAAAGAGCCTATAAACAAGCATTAGAAGAGTTTGAAAAAATACAAAAAGAGTTTCCTGATTCAGGGAAGATGCCTGAAACTATTCTGAAGTCTGGTTTTTGTTATTTTGAGTTGGGTGATATGGATCAAGCCAAGAGGTTATTAAATCTAGTAACGAAAGAATACCCAAATACATCAGTTGCACGTTTGGCTTCTCAAAAATTAAAAACAATCAATTTGACTCCAAAATAACCAATGCCCAAAAAAAAGAGCTTAAAAATTACTGAGATCTTTTCTTCTATTCAAGGGGAAACATCAAAAATTGGACTTCCTACTGTGTTTATTCGCTTAACAGGATGTCCTTTAAGATGCCAGTACTGTGACACTAGTTATGCTTTTTATGGTGGAGAATTGGTGTTGATTGAAGATATTATTGGAGAAGTTCAAAAATACAATTACAAAGACGTCTGTGTTACTGGCGGTGAACCTTTGGCGCAAAAAAACTCAAAAGAATTGCTCACAGACTTGGCCAATTTAGATTTTCAAGTAAGCCTTGAAACAGGAGGCTCAATGAGTTTAGAAGGGATTGATGAAAGGGTAAAAATTATCATGGATATAAAAACCCCTGATTCAGAAGAAGCAACAAAAAACAGATGGGAGAATTTAGGAATACTTAAAAAATCTGATGAACTGAAATTTGTAATTTGCAGCAGAGAAGATTATCAATGGTCTAAATTAATTATTGAAAAATATATGATGATTGATGTATGTCCAATATTGTTTTCTCCATCCTCAGAATCTTTAGATCCGAGAGACTTGGCTGAATGGATTTTAGCTGATCAATTACCCATAAGGTTTCAAATTCAAATTCATAAAATTTTATGGGACAACCAACCAGGAAGATAAATAATATGACCAAAGCAGTTGTGTTGTTATCTGGAGGAATGGATTCTGCAACAGCTTTAGCAGTGGCAAAGTCCAATTCTTGCAGTTGTTATGCATTGAGTATTGATTATGGGCAAAGGAATAAGTATGAAATCAGAGCAGCACAGTCAGTTGCTGAGCATATGGGTGTTTTAGAACATAAGATTATCTCCTTAGATTTGACTGATTTTGGTGGTTCAGCTTTGACTGATAAAACCTTTGATATACCTTTAATCGAATCCCCAGGAATACCAGTTACTTACGTTCCAGCCAGAAATACAATATTTTTCTCTCTAGCACTGGCGTGGTGTGAAGTGATTAATGGAGACTATATATATTCAGGCGTGAATGCTATTGATTATTCCGGCTATCCTGATTGTAGGCCTGAATACATAAAAGCATTACAAGACCTTGTAAATCTTGCCACTAAACAAACAGTAGAAAGTAAAAAAATTATTATTAAGACACCGTTGATTCACTTAAGCAAAGCTGAAATTATCCTATTAGGACACGAAAAAGGTGTAGATTTTTCTAAAACAATTTCCTGTTATCAAATAACCCAAGGCGGAACATCTTGCGGTGCTTGTGATGCTTGTAGACTTAGGATTCAGGCTTTTAAAGAGGTAGATATTAAAGATAGAATTGACTATGTTTGAAAATTATCAAATTAAATGAGTTTTTTATTTTGTAACCATAAGGTATTATCTTCCGAAATTTTATACTTAAACGGGCCGTTAGCTCAGTTGGTAGAGCAGCTGGCTTTTAACCAGTTGGTCGAAGGTTCGAATCCTTCACGGCCCAAAATATTTTTCAAATGAAGAACAGACATTATTGGTTGATTTCCTCTACAATTGCATTGATCTTTTTGGTCATTCTTATCTCAATATTTATTTTTACTCTCTCTGCTAAAGGATAAATTCTTGAGTCATCAAACAATCCAGCTCGACCAGCAATTATATGAATATTTGTTATCGGTCTCATTGAGAGAAACCGAAGTACTCAAAAATCTTAGAGCAACAACTTCAACTCTTCCAGGTGCAAATATGCAAATTGCTCCAGAACAGGGACAGTTCATGGCACTTCTGGTAAAAATAATAGGTGCAAAGCGTTTGATAGAAATAGGCACCTACACTGGTTATAGTGCTTTAGTTTGTGCTTTGGCATTAGGTGACGGAAAAATTATTGCAATTGATAGTGATCCAAATTCAACTGCTATTGCAAAGGATTTCTGGAAACAAGCGAAGGTTGATCATTTAATTGATCTAAGAATAGGTGATGCTCAGGATATATTGCAGTCTTTGTTGCAGGAAAATGTGCTTAAAGGATCCATTGACTTTGTCTTCATTGATGCAGACAAGGTTAACTATCCTATTTATTATGAACTGTGTTTAGAACTTTTAAGAAAAAACGGAATTATACTTTTTGACAATATGCTATGGGGTGGAGCGGTTGCAGATAAGGAAAACCAGGATCGAAACACAACTGCTATTCGAAATCTTAATCTAAATCTTTTGGGTGATCATCGAGTAGACATTAGTTTAGTACCCATTGGTGATGGCTTGACAATTGCTAGAAAAATATGAAAATCTATCTGAGTTACACATAGGAATAGTAATTTAAAATGAAAGAATCCATAAATGTTTTTGGGGAACCTTTAATAGAGTGCAGCAGTACACCATTGACAGGATTTTTTAGAAATGGTTGTTGCGATACTGATGATGATGATGTTGGTAGCCATACTGTTTGTACAATTGTTACTCAAGAATTTCTTGAGTACAGCGCTTCTGTTGGAAATGATTTATCAACGTCAATTCCTGCAATTGGTTTTGTCGGTTTAAAACCTGGAAACCAATGGTGTTTGTGCGCCCCAAGATGGCAGCAAGCTTTTCAAGCCAATGCCGCTCCAAAAGTTGTATTGTCTGCAACGCATCAAGGGGCACTTGAATATATAGAAATCAGTGATTTGAAACGATTTGCCATTGATCTAAACTGAGTTTGAGAAAATGGAATTTTGGTTAAATCACAATAAGAAATGCTAAAATTAATGTGAATTTAAATTTAGAATTTGTAAACAATTTACAATTAACTAGTTGAGAAAAGACAAATGAATAGAAGACTAATGATAATCTTTGTTTTCGGACTTTTGATCCAAGGCTGTTCTGACTCAGGGGATGAGTTTGCTAACCAAAGAGAACGATTGGATGCATTAACACCTGATAACAGAATGATTGCAGAAGATCTGATCGCTTTCATGCAGACTTCAGACGATAGATATTTTACTTGGGTTAATAGAATTAATGAGCAAGCTCATTCTGGTATTGATGATCAAGGGATCTCAGATGAAAATTTTGATTGGACCACAGAATATTCAGACTACAACATCAGAGTCGTAAGAGGTCCTGTTGTTGAAAAAACCGGTAGAATGCTATCAGAAGGGAAAATGACATCACCTGGTAGGGGCGACAAGAAATTGGTTTGGGGTCGTTTTTATTCAATAGACATACACCCAAAAACACCCTTGGTTGGGATGTTGCATGCTACCCTTGTGCTTCAATTTTTCGAGGACAATTCCATTGGAACCGGTGGTTGGCTTGACATGATGCCAGGAACAAGGATTCCTGAAGACTTGGAATATTTAAAACAAACCACAGACGATTATTTTGCAAAACATAATGCAGATACTACTCTTTATCGAAAACTTGTTTGCAAGGGGACTGAAGACACCATTGAGTATTGGCGTAGAAAACCTTCCTGTTCAGGCGTAAGTTTTTACGGTCCACCCGTGTTCAGAGATAGTGGTGAAAAAAGCTACATGTTTATTAAAGGTATGTTTACTGAATTTGTGGATGCTTATATGCAACTGGTTGAAAAAAGGATGGATGACAGTTTCTCAGAAGAGGATGTTCTGGCTCAAGAAACAATGCGACACCGTTGGCTCATCGACCAGTTATTCTCAGATCCATACGCCAGCAAAATTGTACCTTTTGAAGTGTGGTCGGCAGCCAATGTTCCTCCAACGATAAAATTTTAGTGGAAGACAGTTTAAATCCAGTTCTGGAACACGAAGATCCCAATCGGTTTTTTTGGTATTTCATCTACATTCTCATCACAGCTGTCTCTGCTTTGCCATTGTTTGGTCTTCGAATCAGTGATTTCGGAATCAATTATCTTTTTTTACTTGTAGTACATGAGTTTGCAGCTTTTCTTTTCTTTGGGCACACCTTTTTTTCCAACATCTGGGCTATGCAGATACGTTTTAACCAAAGTAAGGAAGTAGGTATTTGGGCAAGGTCTTTTTTAAGAAAACTAGCTCTGTCGATTACGATGACCACATCCATAATCATCACAGTTGTCGGATTAATGTTGGTAGAGTCTTGGGGAGGGTTGCACAATGCACCTTGGGCATGGAATGCTTACTTTGCTTTCTGGGTTATGGCAGCAGTTAGCATCACTCCTGACGTCATCAGGTATGGAAGAAATAGAAATGCCGGTGATCCAAAGCACGGAATGATGAGCGGTCTCATTAGGGGAAATATTGCACTGGTTTTAACCATATATATTCTCTTTTGTATGGTTGTTAAAATTGCTTGGATAACTCCTTTCGCAAAATGGGCAATGTTTTTGAGCTGATCGTTTAGTTGGTTTATTTACTGATTTTTTGTAATCCCCGAATTTCTTGAACCATGGCTTCAGAGTTAGCCGCTGCTTGCTCTAGCCCATCTTTTATATTTTTTTGTTGACTGACCGGTTCGTATAGGGGCCCTTTTTTGGGATCAACGAATTGTTCAAGTGGTTCTATTACATAGTGTCCATCAATAGCACAAAACCTGGTAATGGAATATCTTACCCAAGACACCGGTGGAACTCTATGTGGTGTAGCTCTCACTTGGCCATTGGTCATAATCTCAAGCATATCTCCGATCATCACGATAACTTGATACCTATCTGATTCAACTGTGTGCCAATCACCAGAATGTTTTTGCAATTGTGATCCTGGTTGAGACTGTGTCAGTAGAGTAAAAACCTCATAATCTGTGTGTGCACTGATACCAAAAAGATTGTCTTCTGGTTTCTCTTTAACGGGAGGGTAGAAAATTAATCGCATTGTTGATGGCGACCTTTTAGTCATTTTTGAGGCAATCTGTTCCTTATCAAGCCCTAGAGCCTCCTCAATTGCAATAGCTACTTTCTGTTCAAGTTCAGAGAATTTAAGATAGTAGTCATAAACTGCTTCTTGATACTCTGGCATTTCAAGTGGCCAGAGATTTGGACCGTAGTTTTCATGTTCAGTATCAACATCCGTGATTTCATAGCACATATCAAAAGCAGAGCAGGTTGCTTTTGTACCTGCAGAGTAAGCAGGCTCTTCTCCACAAGGTGACCAACCCCTGCCGAAGTGTGAGTGACGGTAATGTGTCGCCTGCTTTTTAGGATCATCGTCATCCAAATCATGGAAAATTTTAGATTGCTCGTAGGCTTTGTCGATTATTTCATTTTCAATACCATGATCCACTAAAAGAAAGAAGCCCTCTCCTAAAAGTGTTTCTTTTAATTTTTTGACTTCTTGCTGTGCAGCAGAGCTTTTGGGATCAACGATATAATTGTTTAAACTCAGTGTTTCCAAGTGCGATCCTATGATTGTTTGCAAATCATGATTCTTTCGACCCTATAATAGCTTAAAATATAAGGACTGTAATTATTGCAATGGAGCAGCATCATTTGAGAAAGAGCATTGGTCAAATAGAAGAAACCCTAAAAAAAGGGTTGGAGGTTCATTTTCTTGAAATAGAAGATCAAGGTCACTTACACGCAGGGCACAAACCTGCAAAAGAAGGTAAACTGCATTTAAAGATGTTGGTTGTTTCCGATGAATTTTTGGACTTAAATCAAATTGAAAGACATCAAAAAGTTTACTTTATTCTGACCGAATTTCTTGCTGACAAATTACACGCATTAAGCCTTGAAACCTATACAGTCTCAGAATACAACAGCAGTTAAGAATTAGTTTTTAGTTGCTATAATTCCTGCGTGATCCTTGGCATATTTTGATACGGACCGTGCCGGGCCTAAAAATTCTGCTTCAACAATTTCAAATCCTGCAAGTTTGCATTCACGAGAAAGGGTATCCGGGTCTAGACAATGCATATGTGATGTCATTCCTTTGGGTAATTTGGAAACAGGTAGGCATTTTAGTACGTCTTCAATGAAGCCTGGAAAAGGGTCACCTTCTTTTTTTCTTCTCTCAAATTCTGGCAAATGTTTTTTCCATGGTCCAGAGTAACAGGTATCAGTTATAAGATAAATTTTGCCTCCAGGTTGAAGCCATTTATACATCTTTTCCAAAGTAAGTTTTAATTCCTCTGGTACCAAAAAATGAAGACATCTTGAACAGTGGATTGCAACGAATGATTCATTCTTAAAATCAACTTCTGGCAAAGTTCCTTTTTTAGTTGTTAATCTTTGTTTGTCTTTTTCAGGTGTTTCTTTGACTAAAATGTCTAAATGCGCTTGGTCCATGTCACAGGCCACTACTTCAGATCCTCCTTCAAGAGCAGCCAGTGTTGCTATTCCATAAGCACAACCAACATCAAGGGATATGCCTCTCATTTTTGCAGATTCATCTGCGAATCTTATAGAGATACCGTTTAGATCTTTCTCCATAAAACCTCTCCCATTGAGACAGGGGATTAGGCCTGGGATATAAGATTTGGGGATTGTTTTTTTGCCTGTAATTTTAGCAAATAAATTAACAATTTTTGGTCCAAGAAAACTCAATTTTTTTGAAAAACTGAGTTTGTAATCAGTTTTTTCTTCGTCCATTATGCTTTTATGAAAAGACGCAAATTCAGGATGAACATTGTTTTCATATAATCTAGTTAAAAACCTTTCAACAATTGGTCTGACAATTGGTATTTTGGGTTGTTTTTTATAGAGATCCAATATATAGGTTAAGGGTGTTCTATGGCTTTCTGTATAGGCAACAAATTTCCAGACAGACTCTTTTTTTCTAAGAACAGCACTCATTCTCGCATCACCACCCCATGCTTTCATAG
>ENA-UPTF01002302-UPTF01002302.1-marine-metagenome-genome-assembly--contig:-NODE-2302-length-11138-cov-1.870536_pt1 | contig 11138 bp, 9 predicted proteins | sample MGYA00238166_ERZ767019 | MGnify/ENA primary metagenome ERZ767019 (study PRJEB28930, sample SAMN06266391) | marine metagenome | isolation source: Sea water from 250 m depth | place: Atlantic Ocean | study... | reverse complement strand
TACTTGCCATTGTTGCCAGCCGCTATCAAGTTGCCAGGAAGGAAAGAAGAGTGCAGCGAGCTTTAATGGGCCCGGAAGTAGGCGCCTGTCAAGCTCGAGTTGTACCTGTATAGATATCGGATCAGTCTGATTTACCCCGATGGGGATTTGTTCCTGTAACGTCACTAGGCTAATGCTGGACAACATTTCATAGAGACTGGTAAACGCCTGGAACTTTCCCCCGACCGGCTGTAGCAGCGTATACCGATTCCACAGAGCATGGTACTGAATTCGAAAAGGGTACTGCCACTCGGCCGCGTTGATGCGCCAAGGCCATGCCGACTCTTTTACGAGTAACACATTGAGATTGATCGTTAACGGTATACCGTTGACCAAAGCCTTCGCGGGTTCAGGGCCCAGATCCAGTAACAGCGTCGTTTGGGTTTTCAACATATCGGCAGTGGTGTGCGAGCGTCCTGAAAGAACACTGAGGTCTGCCGAGGCAGATACGCAGAACAGCGCAATGATCAGTGTCACACCTAGCTGGTTAGTGAGCCATTGGTGCCACTTCGACTTTGTTTGAATCACAGCTGAATGATCATTGCGTGAATTCGAGGTGATGAGTGCACAGCTTTGCGGGGTTGTCCCGGATCATCAGCACTTTTGCACAATAGCATAGTACAGTCCATCCCCTTCGGCGCATGGTAAAAACTGACGGCCGAATCGAGTGCTTTCTCCCAGGGAATAGTCGCTGGGGACCGAGCACGCATCTTTGGTATTCTCCATCAGGCGCTCGATAACTGCATCATTTTCGGCAGGTAGGATTGAGCAAGTGATGTAGAGTAGACGGCCGCCACGACAAAGGAGTGGCCAAAGTTGTTGGATCATGTTCAGTTGGTTGCATGAGAAACGGGGGATGTCGGTGTGGCGGCGCAGTACCCGGATATCGGGATGCCGACGTATAACACCGGTGCCGCTACATGGCGCATCAAGGATGATTCGGTCGTAGGGTGTACCGTCCCACCACCGGTCTGGTTCCGTGACATCGCCACCGATGATGTCTACGTGGCCTTTAAGCCTCTGAATGTTCTCGTGGATCAGATGGGTGCGACCAGGAAGATCAATGGCCGTGATCGAGGTCGAATCTGTAGCCAGTTCATACAGTTGCCCAGTCTTACCTCCCGGCGCTGCACAGGCGTCCAGGACGCGTAGGCCCTGAAGCGGACCTAGAAAGCAGGGGCTCAGTTGTGCTGCTGCATCCTGTACTGATACAAGCCCGTCAGAAAATCCCGGTACTTTCAAAACAGAACGGGGTTTTGCGAGTGTAATTGCCCACGGACTTAAGTTTGAAGCGGTCGAGTCTACACCTGCTTTAACCAGACGCAGCATATAGTCACTTCTGGAGGTGAGCTGAGCGTTTGCCCGGAGTGTCAACGGTGGTCTCGAGTTGTAGGTGTCAACTATGTTGTTCCAGTCGTCTGGCCAGGCTTTGCGCAGACAAGACAGTAGCCACATCGGAGTTGCATATTGTGCCTCTTCTTGTCCTGTTGTTATGGATGCAGGATCTCTTAGGTGCGCGCGCAGTACGCCGTTGACGAGATTTTTTGCGTGTTTCCGACCGAGTAGGCTGGCAGCTTCAACTGCACCCGAGGTGATGGCGTAGTCAGGCGCATCAAGGTGTTCGTACTGATAAAAAGCGCACAACAGAAGATTCTCGAGAATCGCGTCCTGAGAGCGGATCGGCTTGTGAAGTTTCTGCTGCAGCAGGTGACGATAACGATAGGCCCAGCGAACACTGCCCCAGGCAATTTCACGAATTTCTGAATGACTTTCAGCAGGCTGGGGTTTGAGCCTTTTGGCGGTGGTTGAATCAAGGCTGTGTCCGTGGTGCAGAACATCGTTCACAATGTTCGCTGCCGTTGCGCAAGCTTCAGGACTTGGCATCGATCTTGGGCTCGTGATGGAAGCTTTGACCAGGACGGATCGGGTGGCCGTTCAGATAAGCACCGACAGACATCGGTTTCCTGCCCGGGGACTGTACCTCTATCAGATCGAGTGTACCTTGGCCGGTCTGTACTCGAATAAAATCAGGACCTGCTTGGATGATCGTGCCTGGTGATGCTTCCGAGCTTGCTGGACCCTCAATCGCGTGCCTTATGAGCAAAGTGCCGCTGTCCAGTTGCGTTCTGCACAGTGGACGTGGATTGAATGCTCTGACCTTGCGTTCCAGTACCGTTGCTGAATTGTGCCAGTCCAAATACGTCTCTTCGGTCTGTATTTTTTTGGCGTAGGTGGCTTTTTCATGATCCTGTGCTGTTGCTATTTCAGTGGCAATCGACGGTAGTAGCTTGATCATTTCATGTGCACCCAGATCGGCCAGTCGGTGGTGTAGGGTGCCACTGGTGTCGCTGCTCAGAATTTCCGTTGAAACCTGCGTCAAGATATCGCCGCTGTCGAGTTGTTCATTGATTCTCATCAGGCTGATACCGGTTTCGTGGTCGCCGGCTTCGATCGCACGTTGGATCGGAGCGGCTCCTCGCCATCGGGGAAGAAGCGAGGCGTGTACATTGATGCAGCCATGGCGGGGTATGTCCAGAACTGCTTGCGGTAGGATCAGGCCATAAGCCACCACGATGAGAAGGTCGGGTTCAAGTGCGGCAAGATAAGGAATCTCTTCGGAAAGCAGGGTGGGCTGTCTTACCGTCAAGCCCGCGTCCGCAGCGATTTTCCGGATAGGACTGGGACGAAGCTTGCGCCCCCGTCCTGCCGGCCGGTCCGGCTGGGTATACACCGCCAGTAAATCTAACGGTGCCAGCAGCAGCCCGCGAAGACTCGGAGCTGCGAAGTCAGGCGTGCCTGCAAATATCGCGCGCAGCGACACTGGTCTAGACGGAGGACATGGATTAGTAAGCTGTTGCTCGATCTTTCAGATTAGGTTGCTCGTTCTCGCGAACTTCCTTCAACAGTCGCTTGCGAATCCGATCCTGTTTCAGGCGAGACAGATAATCCACGAAAACCTTGCCATTGAGATGGTCTACTTCGTGCTGGATACAGACCGACAGCAGTTCTGAAGCGTCGAGTCGAAATGATTTCCCTTCCCGGTTTAAAGCGCTGACTGTTATTCTCTCCGAACGTGATACAGGTGCGACGATTCCAGGAACGGATAGACAGCCTTCTTCGGTTTCTATTTCACCCTCTAGAGTTTCGATGATTGGATTGATGAATACTATCAACTCGTCTCGATTTTCTGACAGATCCATCACGATGACCCGTTTTGGAACATTGACCTGGGTTGCTGCGAGTCCGATACCCGGTGCCGAGTACATGGTCTGGGCCATGTCGTCCACTAGAGTGGCTACGCTGTGGTCAACCGCTTCGACTGGTTTTGCGACTGTGCGCAGTCGCGAATCCGGGTAGACAAGAATGTTAAGTAGTGCCATGGCTTAGGTGCGAATGTTGTGACGTAGTACGCTTGGAAAATTGGGTTGTTAGACCCTAGACTAGGTAATCAGGTTTTAGGATTTGCATGGTTAAACGTGAATTTTAACGGAATTCCCTATAGGACTCTAACGCCTATGAAGCGTTCTTTAGATTATTCAATATCGAAGTTCGGCCTGAAGGCTCTGGGTCGACTGGGCGCGCGGCGGGTTGTCTGCGTCGGGTTGGCATCTGCGATTTTTCTGCATGGTGCTGTAATTCCGGCCCACAGCGATACCAATCTGTTACCCGGAGCACCGCAACTTTACACTGTTCAGCCCGGGGACAGTCTCTGGAGTATCGCCACTCGATTTTTCCGTGAACCCTGGAGGTGGGCAGACATACTGCAGAGAAATCCGCAGATTAGTAATCCCGAGCGGCTCTTCCCAGGCGATTTTCTGGTTCTTGGCCAGCGAGACGCCGGTGTCCAGCTAAAGGTGTTGCGGGTGGAGAAGATGAGTCCACGGCTGCGAGTTGTAGACCAGAACAGGGCGGTACCTAGTATCGCACCGAATGTAATACAGCCATTTCTGGTATCAGCTGAAATACGACAGACGGCAGAGCTGCCGGATTCTGGGTACGTGGTGGCTGGTACAGAGGGTGAGACAATACTTGGTCAGTTCACCTCGTTTTATGCGCGAGATCTGCCGTACTCATCTGCAGGGGATTATCATGTGATGCGTTTTGGTGAGCGTTTCATCGATCCAGACAGCGGTGAGTATCTGGGTCGTTCCGTTACCCGCATTGGTACAGCCAATCTAATCGCAGGTGACGAGATCAGCGTTCTGGAACTGGTTTACAGCCGTCTGGAGGTCGAGGCAGGCGACCGTCTTGTTCCGGTGAAGGAGGATGCTGGGTTGCCTTATTTCTTCCCACGTATACCGGAGGTGAATCTACAAGGTCATATTGTGGGGATAGCAACCGGGGTTCGAGAGGCGGGCCTGTTTTCAGTAGTTACGGTTTCTGTGGGCACAGAGGACGGAGTACAGCCGGGCGATGTGTTGCAGGTTACTCGTCCAGTCACTGCCAGTGATTCAGTGGCCGCAAGACCGGTTGAACTGCCCGGGCATAGTTCGGCATACGTGATGATTTTCAAGGTATTTGACAAAGCCAGCTTTGCGTTAATCATCCGAGCCCGTCGGCCAGTCAATTTGCACGATCATATTTCCATCCCAGGGTAGTCAAGCGATGTTGAAAACAAATGCGTAAACACACAGGACGTCTGTTTGTTCATGGCTGGTAGGTTGTCACGTCTGCCGGCTTGCACCCTGTAACGGTTTGTGGATACGAAGTCCAAGGACGGTCTTTTGTCTGAGCGCAGCGAAAAGTGGATTGAATTTGCACGGTTAGAACTTCCACAATCGGTGAAGCGGAAACTTCTCTCACATTTCTCAGAGCCAGCTGAGATACTGGCTGCAAAAACGTCCACTCTTGAATCCATTACCGAGAGTCGGTGGCCACATTGCAAATCTTTACGACAATTGGTGGACTGGAAGGGAGTTCAGGTTGACCGTTTATGGGCCAGTAGACCAACTCGACGAATCATCGGTCTGTCGGATGAGGCTTATCCGCCGCTCTTGCGTGAGATTCCCGATCCGCCAGTCGTGCTTTATGCTCAAGGAGATTGCTCACTGATGCTCAGCCGAGGGCTTGCTATTGTCGGTAGCCGAAATCCGACACCGATTGGCCGAGAAACTGCTATGAATATAGCGAAGGTGCTGGCTGCCGAAGGCCATGTCATTGTCAGTGGCCTAGCCGCGGGTATAGACGCTGCTGCACATATGGGTGCGCTGGAAAGCCACGGATCGACGATAGCGGTATGTGCCAGTGGGCTGGATATCGTTTATCCTCGTCAGCACTTTGGGTTGGCGCGACGTATTAGTGAAACAGGCTTGCTTCTTTCTGAGTACCCACCGGGGACAGGCGTGCGTCGTCATCACTTTCCTTATCGTAATCGATTGATCAGTGGTATGACTCTGGGTACTGTAGTAGTGGAGGCGACTCGAAAAAGTGGTAGCCTGATTACAGCGCGACATGCAGCCGACCAGGGTAGAGAAGTGTTTGCCGTGCCTGGATCGGTCTATTCGCCACTGTCTAAAGGCCCCCATCAACTCATCAAAGAGGGTGCCTCGCTGGTTGCGAGTATTGCGGATATTCAGGAAGAATTGCCGGTTTTCGGCAGCTTGTCGGTACCCACGCCAACCCAACGGACGACTGACCGCAGTCGCGACACTCTGCTGGACGCCATAGACTACATCCCGACATCTGTCGACCAGATTATCGTCCGTAGCGGTTTGACGGCTGCGAAAGTTTGTTCCATGCTGATAGGGATGGAGATTGCAGGGAAGATCCGTAATTGTGAAGGCCGCTATTTGAGGAACCTAGAGTCATGAGACGATTCGGGCTGATTGTGAACAATGTGATTCAGAACAGTTGAATAAATGGACGAACTCTAGCGCCAGGATTGTGATCAAGAAATGTCGAAGAATCTGATAATTGTCGAATCTCCAGCAAAGGCGCGAACGATGGAGCGCTATCTGGGGCGAGAGTTCAGTGCCATTGCGTCATATGGCCATGTGCGGGATCTCGTGCATTCCGGTGGTCGTGGCGTAGATGTTAACAACGGATTTTCTCCTGAGTGGGAGCAGGATGAACGCGGCGAGCGACAGATCAGCGCGATACGCAAGGCCGCTCAAAAAGCCGAAAAAATCTACCTGGCAACAGATCCTGATCGAGAAGGGGAGGCGATATCGTGGCACATCCTGGAGCTTCTGGCTGAGCACAATATTCTGCACAACAAACCAGTTCACCGAGTGGTCTTTTATGAAGTTACAAAACGGGCGATTCAGGAAGCACTCGACAAGCCGAGAGAGGTGTCACATGCGCTGGTTGAGGCATACCTTGCCCGGCGGATTCTTGACTATCTGCTGGGGTATAACCTTTCTCCGGAGCTATGGAAAAAAATAAAGCGTGGCCTATCGGCAGGTCGTGTACAGAGCCCTGCACTGAGACTGGTATGTGACCGGGAAAAGGAAATCGCAGAATTTGTACCCCGTGAATACTGGAGTATTGAAGCCGACCTTAAGGGTGGAGATCCATTAAGCGAATTTACAGCGAAGCTGGTGTGGCTCGAAGGCCAGAAGGTTAGCCAATTTACGGTCACAGCTGAGACTGTGGCCTCCACAATACGTGATCGTCTGGAACGTGAGGCAGCGGGTTCATTGAAGGTGAATTCGGTTGAAGAAAAACCCCGGCGCCGTAATCCTTCAGCGCCGTTCACAACCTCTACCTTGCAACAGGAAGCATCGCGTAAGCTTGGATTTGGTGCGCGCCGAACCATGCGAGTGGCTCAGCAACTGTATGAGGGAGTCGACTTCGAAGACTCCCGAGTCGGCCTGATTACCTACATGCGGACCGATTCGGTCAATATCGCCGCCGAGGCGGTGTCTGAGATTCGAGAATTAATATCCCAACGATATGGTGTTAACAATCTGCCTAAGTCGACCAATCTCTACAAGAGTAAAGCCCGAAATGCTCAAGAAGCACATGAAGCGATCAGGCCAACGTCCGCGCTGCGTATTCCAACCCAGGTCAAGCAAGCGCTGAATGCCGATCAATACCGCCTTTATGAACTGGTGTGGCAACGTGCTGTTGCAAGCCAGATGATCCCCGCAACCCTGCGCCAGGTTACGGTACAGTTTTCAATCCAATCCAGTGATCAGGATGTCTTCAGAGCAACAGGGTCGCGTGTAGTAGACCCGGGTTTTATGAACGTGTACCAGGAAGGAAAGGATGAAGAGGACAATGAGGAAAATACAGTTCTACCTTCACTGATCGAAGGGGAGAAAGTTTCACTCAATAGAATTCGAGCCGAGCAGCATTTTACGGAACCCAAGGCGCGATACTCTGAGGCAACGCTGGTCCGAGAACTTGAAGCTCGGGGAATCGGCCGACCATCGACCTATGCTTCCATTCTGTCCACATTGGTGGATCGGGAATATGCATTGCTTGAGCGCCGGCGATTTCTACCAACGTCGATGGGATTTGCCGTCAACGCCTTCCTCACTGAGAACTTCAAGACTTTTGTCGACTATGAATTCACCGCGACTATGGAGGAAGACCTAGATCGAATAGCGAGCGGGGAAGCTGATAGATCTGCCGTTATCGAATCCTTTTGGGCCCGTTTGCAGGAAATGCTGGGCCAAGATAGCGAAAAACCAGTTTTTGTGCTTGGTAAGGATCCAGCTGGCGATGACCAAATCTCCTGGCGCGTTGGACCTTACGGGCCCTACGTTCAACGAGGTGAGGAGACATCAACCGAGAAACCAGACCGCAAATCTGTACCGCAGAGTTGGAAGATTTTCGATCTGACGCTTGAACGGGCGTTATGGCTGTTATCTCTTCCCCGGGTAATGGGTGAGTTTGGAGGGGAGAGTATTACTCTAGAGACCGGGCGATTTGGTTTGTATCTGAAATGTGGAGCTCGAACGGCTGCACTACCTGCAGAGATCGATCCTTTTGTCCTCACGACGGAACAGGTTGCAGAGATTTTGGAAAATGCGTCGCGTTTGCCACGTGAACTGGGATTAGACCCAGCCGGAGAAGTCATAACCGTCGCTATTGGGCCATTTGGTCCTTATGTCCGGTGCGGTAATACCTCTGCTTCGCTGAAGAAAGACGATGACCCCTATTTAATCGAACTGGACCGAGGTCGTGAGCTAATCGAAAAGAAACGAGAATCTGATGCTAAACGGACGATTGCAACGTTTAATGACGGCATCAAAATCATGCGTGGCCGTTGGGGTCCGGAGGTAATAGAAGGGAAAGTCAGAGTTCGATTGCCAAAGGAGCAAGACCCCGAAAAGTTATCCGAAGACGATTGTCGCCGGATCCTTGCCGAAGCCCCAGCACGCGGGTCAGGTCGGAAGAAGACTAAAAAGAAGGTCACGAGTAAAAAGAAAAAGGTCAGCAAACGCAAGACGACCAAGAAAAAGTCGAAAACTAGTGCTGGAAAGAAATCAACGAAAAAAGCCACAAAGAGGATGTCCCAGGTTGTTGGAACATCTAATGACGAAGAAGTGGGCTGATTTGAGGTTTCAGGTGCGATTAGGCCCGTGTCGTTGGACCGGCCAGCTGAAACACCAGGGTGTTGGAGAACATTTGAGAAGATTCTTTGGAGCGATACAATAGGGTTGCTTGAGCAGTGCGTCCGGTCGACAGTTTGAACGATGAATTGAAGAGCTTAAGTTGATATGCGATGAATTTGAGCCAAGTCGATTAGTTGCTTCACGGGGCTCAACAGCGTACTTCGCGTAAATCTAGATCGCTGGAGGAATGATGGCCTTGTTCGGGCGTAGACCCCTTGAAGCTGTGGGCGTGGATATTGGCACCTCGTCTGTCAAAGTCATGGAACTCCAGCGAACACGACGTGGTTACCGTGTGAACTGCGCTGCCGTTGAATCGCTGCCCCGTAATGCTGTGGTCGAAAGAGGTATCAGCAACGTAGAACAGGTCAGCGCGGCGCTGCGCCGTGCAGCAAAGAGGGCGCGCTGTAAACGAAAAAATGCCATCGTTGCTATCGCATCTTCACATGTCATCACACGAACCTTTCAGCTTCCTGAAGGGATTAAAGCGTTTGAAATCGAAGAGCAGGTGATGATCGATGCGGCTCAGCATGTGCCTTATTCAGTCGACGAGATGTATTTGGATTATCAGGTTTTAGCCCCTATGGAGGCAGGGGCGGAGGATTCGGTCACTGTTACAGCCTGCCGTCGGGAGATCGTAGATGACTATGTATCGGCGGTCGAGTCAGCAGGCCTGAGGCCCGTGGTGGTCGATGTGGACGCTTTTGCAATAGCACGGGCGTTTCCCCTGGTAACTGCGACCATGTCTGAGTCCCTGCAGGGCAAAGCGGTCGCTTTGCTGGATGTAGGTGAGGTGACAACCCGCCTCGACGTATTTGTCGACGGGGTGGTGATCTACGACAGGGACCATTCTTTTGGTGGTCGTTTGCTTACCGAGTCTATCCAGTCCCATTGCGACATGAGCTTTGAAGAAGCCGAAGCTGTGAAGTTGTCCAGAAACCTGTCTGAAGATGACCAGGAACAATTACTTGAACCGTTTAAACGCACAATATCGCAAGAAGCTGCACGAGCACTTGAATTTTTTGCCTCGGCAGGGCGGGGGTACGATACGGTTGATCTTCTTTTTGTAACTGGTGGTTGTCTGCGGTTGGATGGAATTCTGGAACTCATCAGCAACTACACCGGTGTCCCTACTGCGACTGCAAATCCCTTTTTAGGGAAAAACATTAAAGCCAGGACGAAACTCAAGCTTCAGCCGACTTTGTTGCTTAAAGCCTGTGGACTGGCAATGCGGGGTGCAGGATGAACCACGGTATCAACCTGCTGCCCTGGCGAGAGGCGCGACGCCGTCGCCAGTGGCGGCAACTATGGGCAACGATTGTAGTGATCTGCATCGTTGCGGCCAGCGTGTTTGCTACGGCATGGTGGACTCAGAGTGAGGAAATTTCATTTCAAAGGAGCCGGAATGCATATCTGCTTAGGGAGATCCGCAACGTGGAGACGCAGCTTGAAGAGATTGATCAGATTAAACAGAGGAAAAAAGCCCTTGTGGCCCGTATGACGATAATCCGCCAATTGCAACAGGAAAAAGTCGGCATCGTACGTACGCTGGATAATCTGGTTCGCGCACTGCCCGAGGGTCTATATTTTGTATCGGCAAAAAGAAGCCGAGGCAGCTTCAATCTTGAGGGGATCGCTCAATCCAATGCCAGGGTCTCTGAGTTGATGCTCAACTTGAATAGTTCAGTTTCATTCGGTGATTCACACCTTGAAGTTATTAGAATCGGTAACATCGATGAAACCCAGACCAGTCGTTTCGAACTGATGGTGAGTGACTAAATAATGCTGGACCGAGTCAGACAGATCGACCTGAATGATCCGGCTTCTTGGCCGGCATGGTTCTCATTGATTGTCGCGCTGGTTGTTGCATCAGCCGTACTTTATGGCGGCTGGCATTTTGTGATCAAAGATCAGATCCGTACCTTTGAGCGCCTGGTGCAGCAGGAGGCTGAACTTAAGAATACCTTCTCGACAAAGAAGGGAATGGTCGTTAATTTGCCGGCGTACCAGAAACAAATGGGTGAGATTGAAGAACTAGTTAGCAAACTGGTCGATCAACTGCCAGACAGTAGCGAAGTTCCCAGGCTACTGATTGACATTACCGAGGCGGGCAAACAACGTGGACTGGAGTTTTTGGTATTCGATCCGCTTGAAGAAATTCAGAGCGAATTCTACGCATTGTTGCCCATTCGAGTCGAAGTGTCTGGTACGTATCACCAGCTTGCTGGATTTATCAGTCATCTATCAGCACTTCCCCGTATTGTGACCGTAGGCGATATGTCGATCATTGCGGATAAAGACGGCCAACTCGTGACTTCTATCTTGTTGCAGACCTATCGATATCAGGACGATGGTTAGACGGTGAGGAGCTGACGATGACACCCCAGCGGAGGAATCGCTGTTTCAAGGCCGCACGGTATGCCTTGCTAGGTATTACGTTGTTGCTGACGGCGGCCTGCTCTAGTGATCGGTCAATGATCGATCTCAAGCGGTTTGTGCTCAACATGCACAAGTCAACGCAGCCATCTGTGGAGCCGC
>ENA-UPTF01002300-UPTF01002300.1-marine-metagenome-genome-assembly--contig:-NODE-2300-length-11140-cov-2.218838_pt1 | contig 11140 bp, 8 predicted proteins | sample MGYA00238166_ERZ767019 | MGnify/ENA primary metagenome ERZ767019 (study PRJEB28930, sample SAMN06266391) | marine metagenome | isolation source: Sea water from 250 m depth | place: Atlantic Ocean | study... | reverse complement strand
CCAATGTACGCCTAATCCTTCCAATTGGCCATGTGCACCGTTATTAACTCGTACACCGGCATCTGAAAGGGCTTTAGTTGCCTTTGCATTTTCAATATGGTTCCAGTCGTTTTCTTCCACTTTCATTCGCCGCCGTCTTTGATCTAACATCTCCTGTGGGAAAAATCCTTGGAGATGCTGATGTTCAAAAACATTCATTTTTGAATACCAATAATTCTCACCCCATATACCACCGTAGCTCACAATAAGTGTTGGCGTATAACCAACGCCGCTCTCACCATATAGCCTCAGAGCATCTTTATACAATGGAGAAACAGGTATTGAATGTTCTATACCAGTATGACCATCAACCAACATATTTAGATTATGTTGGAAAGTAGAGCCTCCTTCCGGATAGACAAACATATCCATCTCTCGTGCGGCTTTCAAAATCTGCTGACGCTGTTCCCTGCGTGGCTGGTTATAAGATTTAATAGAGAAACCGCCAAATGCTTTTATACGTTTCAAGGCTCGCTTTGCATCTTCCAATGAATTTACCTCTGTTGTAAACCCAGTAACTGCTCCATATAGTATAGTACCAGTAGAATAGATTCGCGGCGCGAGAATTTTTCCAGCTTTCTGGAGTTCCGAATTGGCAAAAACCATTTCCGTATCTCGACTTGGGTCATGTGTAGTTGTTACACCAAATGCCAGGTTTGCAAGATAACGCCAGTTCTGTTCAGATGAAAGTCCATCCCATTCAAGACCCATATGTGCGTGAACATCTATCAATCCAGGAATAATGGTTTTTCCAGAAGCATCTACTATTTTAGCATTTTTTGGAATTTTTGTATTACTGTTACCTACTTGTGTTATCTGGTTATTGTCAATAATGATCACACCATTTTCAACCACCTCATTGCCAACCATAGTAACGATGGTTGCACCGGTGATAGCGACTATTCCTTTTGGAGAAGGTGATTTGGTTATCCAACCTAGGTCCATACCAGATTCTTTTGGATCAGGAAGTGAGTCTGGCGCACCAGGAACAAAGGTAAAAATATCTTTCAGATCAACTGTGAATAGTTCAGATCCCAAAGTCCAGTGGGCAGAATTATTATCACTCCAATGGGGCTCAAAACCACTACCTTTTGTTATTTGTTTGACGGGTACGCTGGATGATTTTGGACCAAGATCAATAGCTTTACCAATCTTTGAAAATGGTGCAGTATAAATATGAAAACGATAATCAAACAAAATCCAATTTTCATTTGGTGAAAGAATAATTCGGTTTGCATATTTTGATGTTGCTAGCACACGACGGTCTTGCCCATTCATATCCACACTATACAATGCACTGTTACCTTTCTCCTTTCCCATGAGTAGAACTCGAGAATCTTTTGATGTAAATCGAGGCTCATCGCCAGCTTTACTTACAAACTGGGGGTTTCCCCCTTTAATTTTGATGGTATAAATTCCAGTATCTGCACCATAATCCCTGCCACGGATCCATGAACCTCCGCCTTTCCGATACACAAGGTGAGTTCCATCGGAAGACCAGGATGGATCAAAGTAATGGCCTTTGTCAAGTTTCAAGAACTTGGGCTTACCCCCATTGCTACTAACAATTGCGATTTGTCCCCTATTTGTATCTGACCAGGTAGTAAAAGCAATCTGTTTCCCATCTGGAGACCACTCTGGGGTATACTCCAGTCCATTATGCTGTTTAGTTAAAAGCTTTCTACCAGATCCATCCACATTAGCTATGTATAGTTTCCCCAGCGCATTGAACACCACCTTCTTTCCATCGGGGCTGACCCGAGTTTGACGTAAAACATTAATCTTGAATTGGTCAGCACCAACTTCATTTTTTATGATATGAGGCGTGGTAATATCCATATTTATTTCTGCTGTAAAAGGGATGGGTTTAGCCTTCCCGCTGGATGCAGAGATATTCCAAAATCCACCCTTAGCAGTTATGATGATATTTTTCCCATCTGGGGTCCAACTGAATCCTGGATGAACACCGAAAATTGCCCAGGTTTCTTGAGCATCTCTATTGAGATTATCATAGAGCATTTGTTCGTTACCCGTTTCCAAATTTTTTATGAACAAAGCAGTCTTAAGACCAACTCTACGAACGAAAGCCAAATAATTTCCATCAGGAGATACCTGAGGAGTGGTAGCGCCCCCTGGACCAGCAGTTACAGTCGTTTTTTCACCCGTTTCAAAATCAATGCGATGGATAGCGTAGATTGTACCATATGGGTCCCGGTTATATTGATAATAATTTCCGGGACTTACATCCTGGGAATAGTAGAGGTAACGTCCATCAGGGCTTACATCAGGTTCACCACCGTCATGCTGCCAGTTCCTTCGATCGTTCAAATTGATACCACTCCCCCCGCTGATATGGTAACGCCACATTTCACCTGCCCCCAAGGAGCGTGTGTTAACAAAATGCTTACGAGCAATTACATATTGCCCGTCAACTGTAAACACAGGATTATTAAGTAGTCGAAACTTTTCTTTTGATACCTGTTTAATATTGGAGCCATCCTTATCCATGATCCAAATATTATCACCACCAGATCGATCAGAAGTAAATGTAATGGATTTGCCGTCTGGACTAAAGGCGGGCTGGATATCCCATGCAGGACCGCTGGTAAGGCGAGTTGCGAGCCCACCCTTTATGGGCATAGTATAAAGATCTCCTAAGAGATCAAATATAATTTCACGACCATTGGGGGATACATCTAAACTGATCCACGTCCCTTCGGATGTGGTAAAAGATAACGTTTTTGTCGGGCCATGGTCACCAGTTATATCCCACTTTTTTTCATCATCTATAGGCTCTCCTATATCGGGAGTATCATTATTGTATAAAACTTCTGGTACCGTACAACAATGATTGTTGTGTTCGATATCTTGAGCGGATATTATGATCATAGCTAATGAAAATATTCCTAGTGGTTTTAATTGCATAAGGATCTCCTTCTAAGCCATCATTTTAAAATGATTGAACAGATAGATAGTTTGTGGTACCAGCGACACCCATTGGTACACCGCCGGTTATTACAAACTTACTTCCTTGGGCAATTAATTGAAATTCTTTTATGACTCCTTTGCATATGTCTGGAACCATTTCCATGTTTTCATAATTTTCAATCTTGATTGGGGTTACACCCCATACTAGTTGAAGTTGTCTCATAATATGATCAAAAGGAGTTAATGCATAAACTTTTGCAAAAGGCCGATAGCGAGCAATCATTCTTGCTGTACTCCCACTATGGGTCATGGTCATAATGACATTTATATCTAAATCAAGGGCAATCTCGCAAACCGCATGGCTGATAGCATCCGCAGTTTTACTCACTTCTTCTGGGAGGGAAGTTCGTCGTACATCTGTCGCTTTTTCAGTTTGTTTAATCACGCGATTCAAAGTTGAAATGACATCAAGAGGATATTTACCAATAGCTGTTTCTCCCGTAACCAAAATGGCATCTACACCATCAAAAATTGAGTTTGCAATATCGCTAACCTCAGCCCGAGTTGGCGTTTGACTATCCATCATTGATTCCAACATCTGTGTGGAAATAACTACTGGTTTTCCGAAAGTTCCAGCTACATCTATAACTTGTTTTTGTACTAAAGGGACTTGTTCTGCAGGTATCTCTACACCGAGGTCTCCTCGAGCGACCATGACTGCATCAAAAGATTTAGTGATAGCATTAATATTGTTTAGTGCTTCCCATTTTTCAATCTTAGCCATAACTGGTCTCCGTGTTCCAACTTCATCCATAATGGTTAAAACAGCATCCAGATCTGTGGCTGATCGGACAAAAGAAAGAGCAATCCAATCGGCACCCATTTCCAATGCAAGCTTGAGATCTACCTTATCTTGATCGGTGAGCGTAGGCACATCCAATGTAATCCCTGGAAAGTTTACTCCTTTCCTTGATTCAATAAGCCCTCCAATAACTGTTTCACATTTAAGTGTATTGGTTGAAACAGCTTCTTTGACCTCGAGCTTGATTCGCCCATCATTAATTAAAATTTTTGCCCCTTCAAAAACATTTTTAAATCCAATATTAGATGTTACACTGATATGGTTTTCATCAGCATCATTTTCGTTTGTGATCATGATGGATTGTCCCGCTTCTAATGTTAAGTTTGGCAGTACATCGGTGATACGGATTTTGGGCCCGGCTAGATCCGTCAAAATACAAGGTCGTTGACCATCAAATAATTTCAGTGTATTCACCAGATTATATAATTTTCTTTTAGTTACATTATCTCCATGGGACATGTTCAGCCGAAATGCATTAACGCCGGCATCCATCATAGCTTGGAGTGTATCTGTCTTTTCACAGGCGGGACCAATAGTTGCAATTATTTTTGTTTTAATATCCATGAGATAAAAAAAGAATTAATTTACCGAATGAGGGATTGTTAAACGAAATGGTTGAATGATTGCATTAAATTTTTTTCCAGTATCACAAATCATTTTGAAATGTCCATACATTACACCGAATTCAGTAGATAGTGGGCAAAAACTAGTGTATTCAAATCTTTCACCCTGCTTTAAATAGGGCTGATTCCCAACGACTCCTGGTCCGCGAATTTCTTCAACATTCCCATTCCCATCAGTGATATGCCAATACCTACTTTTTAACTGTACGGTGTCTTTTCCTTGGTTTACTATTTTGATATGATATGAAAAAAAATATATTGGCTTAGAGGGGTTAGATCTTTCTGGTAAATACTTGGGCTGTACGCTAATATAAATATTATCTGTTATCGTTTTTTTCATTAAGGTTTCTAGGTGTAAAATTACAATTCATTTAACACCAGATTCATATTGATTATTACTAATTTCATTGTGTTTTACATTGGGAAATCAGCCATGAAACAGCATATATATATATTGATTAGCATAACTGCGATTTTTAGTTGTAGCCAACCTCTTACTAATCAAAATATAAAAAATAGAGATTTAGAAATATCAACGAAAGATATACTAGATCACATAAAGTATTTGTCAGCAGATGAGCGTCAGGGAAGATTCCCAGGGTCCAAAGGATCTAAAGAGACAATTAAATATATAATTGATGAATTTAAGAACGTAAGCATTCAACCCGCCGGTATCGATGGGTATACTCAACCATTTGATTTTACCACTGGAATACAATTGTCAGGAGTAAACACGTTATCTGTGAATAAAAAGATTTATAATGTTAATAAAGATTATATACCCCTAGAATTTTCTTCTAATGGTAACGTTTCTGGAGGATTAACATTTGTGGGGTATGGTTACACCATTAATGATTCTATAGATTGGGATGATTACAATAATATAGATGTAGAAAATCGTTGGGTTATGATTCTTCGAGGAGGCCCTGATGGTGATCACCCTCATTCTAAATTTGTTTCTCATAACCCACTGCGGAAAAAAGCCATGCTTGCAAGAGATAATCAAGCAGCTGGGGTTCTCTTTGTCGATTTTGAAGATGGTGGAGAATTAATTCCTTTAAAACATACACCAAATTCTACGGCCATTGGTATTCCCGTTTTGCAAGTTTCGCGAAAAGTCGCAGATCAATTAGTTTCAGCACAATTAAATATGCTTCAAACAAAACTGGATGAAAAGAAACAGTCCCAGTCTTACTCATTAAATATTCAAATTTCCGCTGATGTGAAACTTAAAAAACAAATTGTAAACGTTCCAAATGTGATAGGGATTATCCCGGGTAGTGACCCCGTATTAAGAGATGAATATATTATACTTGGAGCGCACTTTGATCATTTAGGATTTGGGGGACAGGGGACGGGCTCTCTCGCTCTTGATTCAAGTGCAATACATAATGGAGCAGATGACAATGCTTCTGGCACTGCAGGGATTTTGGAATTGTCAAAGAAACTATCAAGTAATCGAAAAAATTTAAAACGATCCATTTTATTAATGGCATATAACGCAGAAGAACAAGGTTTATTGGGTTCAAAATATTATGTTAATAATCCAACAGTAAGTCTTTCTGCCACAGCAGCTATGATTAACATGGATATGATTGGACGTATGTCTGAAGGGAAAGTTATAGTGGGTGGTACTGGTACTTCACCTGAATTTGAATCAATCCTCAATGAAATAAACAAAGACCACGGCATTCATTTAAAAATGAGTCAAGAAGGATATGGCCCCAGTGACCATGCCAGTTTTTATGTGAATAATATTCCTGTTCTATTCTTTTTTACCGGAACACATATGGATTATCACAAGCCTAGTGATGATTGGCAGCATATCAATGTAGCTGGACAAAAACAAATTGTGGATTTAATCTATGATCTAACCATAAAACTCAGCAATCAAGCAACAAAACCACTCTTCTCTCAAGCCGGGCCAAAAACCCCCACTCAAACAAGGCGGAGTTTCAAAGTTACTTTTGGAGTAATACCCTCCTACGGAAGTGACGCAGAAGGCATGGAAATTGATGGGGCTAAAAAAGAAGGCCCTGCCGGAAAAGCAGGAATGCAAAAAGGAGATGTAATAACATCAATTGGAGGGAAAGAGATAAAAAATATTTATGATTATATGTATCGCCTAGAAGAGTTGAAGCCAGGAGAAACCGTTGAAGTGAAAGTATTACGTGCGGGCAAAACATTAACCCTGAAAGTTAATTTTTAAGTATATTTTTCTTTAATTCATCCCGCAGTTCTAACACTGCTTTAACATAATTATCTGCATGGTTGTAAGCATAGACTGCTTTATAAATCTTTTTCTTATTTGATGAATCCATAGCGGGGTATCCATTTTTGATAAGATAATTACCTACACTAGCAAATACATCAGCCCATTCATAAGGCATCCGTATACCATCACCATTGCCATCTGCTGCATATGCATTAAAACTGGAAGGGATGAATTGCCCGTAGCCAAATGCACCAGCATATGAACCTTGAATAGAATGGGGTGGAATACTATCATTATAGCAATAAAGCAAATATTCTATCATTTCCTTTTTGGCCCATTTAGATCGTCGGGGCATCTTTGCAATTTGAGTATAGAGAGCATTAAATACGGTAAATTCTCCTTTGTGCCGACCATAATTGCTTTCCACTCCCACAATACTTAGAATAAGGAAGGGGTTCACGCCAGTCATTTTACCAACAGATATAAGAATTGCTTCATTTTCTCTGTAGAAATCAGTCCCCTTACTGATTCTGGATTCTGTTACAAAAAGTTTGCGATAATCAACCCAACTTTTCTTTTCATAAGGCCGTGCAAACCGATCCAGAATTTTGTTATGAATTGTAATACCGTCATTAGAAAACACTTTAATCAGATATGATTCCGGAACACCTTTTTTTACTGCGTCGGGACGAATAGCAGAAAGAACTGTATCTTCACCAGCAAAAAAAACTATACTTAATAAAAATGGAATCAATTTACCCACTCAGCAATAAAAATATTAGTATCACCAGTCTTGCTTTGATTCCGATTGGATGCAAACACAAAATATTTTCCATTAGGACTAAACATAGGGAACCCATCAAAACCATCAAAGTGTGTAATTTGTTCTAAATTAGTTCCATCTACGTTCACAGCCCATAAATCAAAATTACGCCCTTTTGGATCTGCCATATTCGAACAGAAAACAATTCGTTCATCATTAGGAAAAAAGAAAGGCGCAAAATTGGCCCCTTCATTATGCGTAACTTGTTTTTTCCCAGTCCCATCAGCATTCATAATACGAATTTGTAAATTCATAGGGCGAATCAAACTTTCAGAAATAAGGCTTTTATAGTCTTCAATTTCTTTATCTGTTTCTGGATAATATGCGCGCCAAACAATTTTTTTACCATTATGACTGAAAAATGGACCACCATCATAACCGAGTTTATTAGTAAGCATGCGTTTATTTGAACCATTAGGGTTCATACTCCAGATTTCAAGGTCGCCGGAAACAATAGATGTATATAAAATTTGACTACCATCTTGTGCCATCGTTGCCTCTGCGTCATACCCTTTTTCATGGGTGATTTGTTCTAGGTTCCCACCATCCGTATCAGCGCGAAAAATATCAAATCCCTGATGAAGCTTCCAAACATATCCGCGGCTGAAATCAGGTGGAGGCGGACAATCTTTATTATTATGATGTGTGGAGGCATAAATGATTTGTTTATTATCTGGATATTGAAAATAAGCGCATGTAGTTACTCCGTCTCCAGTAGAAACTATTTGAAATTCACCCGTTTTAATATCCATAATATAGATCTGATCGCAGAGCCCCTCACCATCATGAGATTGAAATATCAGTTTTTTACTATCTGAACTAAAATATGCTTCAGCATTTTCACCACTAAATGTAAGTTGCCTAAGATTTTTGAAATGCAGTTCGTTCTCAACAATATGATCATTTGCGGTACCATCAACTAAAGATGAGTTTTGATTAATGGCATTCCACCTCATCAAACCTAAAAATCCAACAGCAATTGCGACAACCACTGCATATTCTTGTAATGATTTAGACATTTATTAATTCCCCGCTAGTTTTATTAAATATGAATTTACAAATTATTTTCTAATCTATATTTTTTTACATCAGGATTATTTTTGTATTTACCATGGCATTCTTCTGGTAATAGCGCTGCAATTCTACACATCATCTCATCACCTATATATTTCAGCTCATTTTCTTTTTGCGAACGATCCTTTGGAAGTTCAAATGGTCCAAAAGGTTTCCCAACTTGGATAGAAATTTTTGGGCGGATTCCACTTAAAATATAATACCACAAACCTTTTTTCAACCCATATATACTCATTGGAACTATTTGCACTTGCCCTAAAGTTGATAAAAAAACCGCACCTGGTTTTGCCGATCTTAATTGGTCACTTAAAGTGTCACCTTCTGGGAAAACCCCCAAGATTTCTTTATTAGCAAATACCTTTTTTGCCATTTTTATGGTTGATGGGGCAAGATTAGTACGGTTTGTTGGGATAAAGCCATATAGCCAAACTGCCCAATAGTTGTACCATTCGATTACCTGATCACTTGCAACTAAAAAGTTAATTGGTCGTTGAAGTGCAAAAAGAAAAAAAGGAGGTTCAGAAACATTAAAATGATTTGCTACAACTATAAATGGTCCTTTCTTTGGAATATGATCACGTCCCTGTACTTTAATTTTTCCAACTAATATTCCTAATAATAAAGCAGCGTATCCCAATGTGTAACGAACCCACTTAGGTCTGGGCTTAAATAGGTCTAATTTTGTTCGGGCAGTCAAGATGGGAATTGATTAAGAATAAACCCAATACAGGCACTTAGTTTTTTCCCAAAAGGAATATGTAAAAACTCATTTGGGCCATGTGCATTAGATTCGGGGCCCAATACCCCAGTAATAACAAACTGAGCATCGGGAAATTTTTCACCTAACATTGCCATAAAAGGTATTGTGCCTCCCTCGCCCATCGATAAGGCAGGTTTGTTATAGAAAGTATTAGACGCATCTTGAATAGCCGTATCTAACCAAGAAGACAACTTAGGGGCGTTCCACCCATTTGCAGGCTCTTCCCAATCAACATTAATTGAAGAATTATAGGGAGGGTTTTTTGTTAAAACTGTGTTGACTTCATTCATAGCTTTGTTACAATCAATATCAGGCGGAAGGCGGAAGGAGAGTTTTAACGTTGTGTAGGGTCTAAGTACATTGCCGCCATCTTTAACTGCAGGTATTCCATCAGCTCCAACAATTGATAAGGTAGGACCCCAAGTTCGTTGAATTTCACCTGCCATTGAGTCTTGTGTCATTGGCTCCATTTTGTTATGCCATGGAAAAGAATCTGCTTCCCCTTGCAGTTGGTCAATCTTTTTTTGTATTTCTTCCAAACGATGCTTGGGGATATTAGTATGTAGAGCCTCCACTTTAATTTTGCCTGTTGATTCATCCTCTAAACGTGAAAGAAGTTGCCTAGCTATTCTAAATGATGATGGGACTATTCCACTAGCGCTCCCAGAATGGACGCCTTCATTAAGAACATCAACACGGAGTTCACAAGCAATCATACCCCTAAGTGAAACTGTAGTCCAAAACTGATCATAATTACCAGCTCCGGAATCAAGACATACAACCAAATCAACCAAACCAATGATATCTTGATATTCATCAATATAGTATGGCAAGTCTGGTGACCCACTTTCCTCACAAAACTCGATCAATATAACTATTCTTGGCAATACAACATCTTGGTCAATTAATGCATTTACAATGCCCAAAGATGCAAATAAGGCATAACCATCATCTGCGCCACCACGTCCATACAATTTTTCATCTTCAATTTTAGGCGTCCAAGGTCCGTATCCTTCATCCCAGCCTGCCATTTCAGGTTGTTTATCTAAATGACCATACATGAGAATATTCCCATCTCTTTTTCCAGGGATATCAAGTATAATGAGAGGAGTTCTCCCTTTTAATCTCTTAATATGTAATGTGCTATTTTTAGGACGGTGTTGTTCAATCCATTCTTCTGCTAACTTAAGCACTTTATCCATATGACCAGCACTTTCCCAATTTGGGTCGAAAGCAGGGGATTTATTTGGGATTTTAATATATTTTTCCAAGGTAGGAACAATTTCTTCATCCCAAAATAAATTTAAATTATTTTGTAATTTTTCAGGGTTCATTTATTTTGTTAAGGCCTTTATATGATAAGACAATAGTATCGAATTGGATAATAGTTAGAAGGGTAGGTCGTCCTCTTCATCTCCTTCATCTCCGCTTGAAGCGGGTGCAGCCTGGGGTGCATCATTTTCCATCTTACGACCTAGCATGGTGAACATATCACAAACCACTTCTGTTGTATACCGTTTTATCCCATCCTTGTCTTCCCAATTTCTTGTTTGTAATTTTCCTTCCATGTAAACCAATTGGCCCTTTTTCAAAAGTTCCCCAGCTAATTCAGCAGACTTACCGAACATGACACAACGATGCCATTCAGTTTTATCTTGGAGTTCTCCATTGGAATCTTTCCAAGATTCATTTGTCGCTACATTGAAATTAGCCACGGCAGCCCCCGATGGTGTGAACCGAGTTTCTGGGTCGCCACCCAAATGTCCAACCAATACAACTTTATTGACGCTTCCTTTTTGCATAACTTACTCCTAAC
>ENA-UPTF01002299-UPTF01002299.1-marine-metagenome-genome-assembly--contig:-NODE-2299-length-11142-cov-2.085043_pt1 | contig 11142 bp, 9 predicted proteins | sample MGYA00238166_ERZ767019 | MGnify/ENA primary metagenome ERZ767019 (study PRJEB28930, sample SAMN06266391) | marine metagenome | isolation source: Sea water from 250 m depth | place: Atlantic Ocean | study... | reverse complement strand
CTTCTAAGCCCTTGATCCGCGAGCGGACCTCAGCGCCCGACAAAGTTTTTAGCGCCTTCGTGTCTATGTGGATAAACCAGATAGAAGTTGCGAAGGTACTTGGATAGGCTGTACTAACAGCTTCCACCAGTGAATCCCGTGTTGTAAAGAGCGGAGTGGGAGGAAGGATCGGATTATAGATACCGTCACCCGGGTCCTCTGGATCAATGGGTTCGGGATCCAGAAAAAATGCCGGGCTTGGGACCCAGAAATTGGACTTCGGAGCTGCGGCTTCAACTATGCCAACGAGTCGGGCCTCAATGGTAGTTCTTAGACTAGGATCAGGGGTTAGCGTTATCACATCGCCAACAGATAGCCCGGCCCGATTAGCAGCCAACTCACCGACAACGACCTCGATCATTGGTCCGTCCGTGCCCATTATGGGTAGGGCCTGTGGGAGGTTCCCTGTAATGGGAAGGATGTTTTCCTCAAATCCATCAAGGTGCTTCAAGTAAGCTCGGGAGGCAGAGTTGGGGAGAGAGGTGAGAGGATTGGATGGCAACCCAGCGTAGTAATCTAGGCCAGTCAGATACCGGTAATATTTTGGATATAATTCCCCTATGTTCGAATTTAGTGCACGTTCGAATGCTAAATCAGTCTCAGTGACCGAGTCCGAATCTATAGAGGAGTGGAACGAAAACGCGAGAATCTTCGACTCGAAATGTCCGAGTTCGTCAATTTCAAGATTGAGAGCCAGGCGCTCTAGGGACTTTATGTACAGGGGCGTTGCACAAGCTAGGGCTGCGGCGAACAAGATTCCTATGAAGGAACTAGCGACCAATAGCCATTGTGCTCGTAAGTTTCTGAGCACTAGGAGCCGGGTTGTTAACGATGCCATGCGATGCTCGTGGTTGACAGAGTATTTCCCCGAGGGTAGCTGCCTATACTAGAACCACAACGATATGCGTAAAGTTTGACCTGCAACGAACGGACGTGATCACTTTTGTCCAGCGTTAGATTTCCAAACAAAATTGCCCTGACGTACCTGGCCGCATCTCCCAGCCAAACACTTCCCCGAATGCTTTTATAACACTGGGCACGACTTCTGGAACCGAGATTTCCACACCCTGATCTGCCATTGAAGTCATCTTCACGTTGGACATTCCGCAAGGAACAATGTGGTCAAAGTAGCGAAGGTTAGGGTTCACATTAAGGGCGAATCCATGTGTCGTTACCCCGCGACTAACCCTGACTCCGATAGCCGTTATTTTGGCCTCGTCCACCCAAACGCCCGTTGGTTTATTGTCGCTATCTGCCTGAATACCGTATTCGCGCAGCGTCCGAACGGTCGTCTCTTCCAGGGCGGCTACATATCGAAGTGGGCCTAGATTGGCGGCACGGAGATTCACGATAGGATAACTGATAAGTTGACCAGGCCCATGGTAAGTTACCTCACCCCCGCGATCGATCTCGTGCACAGTGATGCCTAGTTGGCCCAATTCTTCTGAGGAAGCAAGGATATCGGAATGCACGCCTCTGCGCCCAATGGTATAGATGTGAGGGTGCTGCACGAGCAGAATGGCACATGGGAGTTCTCCAGATGCAACCTTTGAGTGGAGCCGTCTTTGCAAATCCCAGGCGGGCAGGTAGTCGGTCTCTCCAATATATGAGGCTAGGCACTCCACCGGGGCTAGAACCTAAAGTCCGGATCTATAGCTTCAAGCCATTGTTTAACTGCACTGACAAATGAACCCGCCTCTGCGCCGTCGATAATGCGGTGGTCGAAAGTGAGGCATATGTTCATCATTGAACGGATAGCGATACTTTCACCGATGACAACGGGGCGTTTAGTAATTGCCTCGGTGTTCAGGATGGCTGCTTGCGGGTGGTTGATAATACCTTTACCCATCGTTGACCCGAGGGCGCCAGTGTTGTTCACAGTGAACGTACCACCCTGAACGTCCTCAACGCCAAGTTGGTCATTCAGAGCCTTGCTCGCCAAAGAGCTGACGGCTTTGGCAATCCCAGCGACGCCCAGATGGTCAACGCCATGTATTACTGGTACAAGTAGACCCTTTGGCGAGGCTACAGCTACTGAGATATTGATTTGCTTTTTTAAGATAATTCCGTTGTCTGACCAAACCGAGTTAATCATAGGATTTGTATGCAAAGCTTCCGAGACTGCTTTGAGTGCAAACGCCAAAGGAGTTAGACGGACACCATTTTGCTGCTCGAACTCCTCCTTGTAGCGGTCCCTCAGGGCCATAATGTTGGTAACATCAACCTCCTGAGTCATCCAAGCCTCAGGGATCTGGGTTGTACTGCGTACCATGTTGTCGGCGATCATTCGCCTGACCGCTGTCAGTGGAACGAGTTCATCGCTAGATTCAGGCTCATAAGGTACGGTCTTTGCGGACCTTTTTCCGTTAAGATGCGCCTGCACATCCTTTCGCGTGATGCGGCCGCTGATACCCGTTCCAACCACCGCTGATAGATCGAGGTTGTGCTCTTGGGCTAGATGGAGAACGGCGGGGGAGTAGCGCTGCCGAGATACCTCCTTAGGTTCCGTACCTGTGGTGATTGGGCCGCCAGATCCCGTTGGTCCAACGTTGGTTACAGTCAAATCCATACTGCCGATGCGGTCCGGTACTGTAAGGTCTGCCACTTCAGAGCTAGGGTTATTAGATGCTTGCTCCTCAGTTGTGACCTCAAATTGTGCGATTGGGTCACCCATAGGAACGGTCGTTCCAGGGTCAACAAGTAGAGAAGTTAAAACGCCATTGACAGGGCAAGGCATCTCCATACTTACCTTGTCGGTCACGATCTCAGCTAAAGGTTCATATTTTTCGACGTGATCACCTACTCGCTTTAGCCACTTCTCCAAGATTGCTTGGGTGACCGATTCTCCTACTTGTGGCAAGTCAATTTGTATAATTGGCATCTAGTACCTCGCCAAGTTTCTAATTGCCGTTGAAACCTTCTCCGTGTCTATAAGAAAAGCCGCTTCAAGTGTTGGGCTGAAGGGCATTGCAGGAATTTCTGGGCCGGCGAGTCTAACAATTGGAGCATCCAGGTAATCGAAAGCGTGCTCGGCTATGATGGCAGAAACTTCGCCCCCTACTCCAAGGAGCTTAGTGTCTTCATGGACGATTAGTACCTTTCCAGTTTTTTCGACAGATGCAAGGATCGCATCGTTGTCGAGGGGGCGTATTGTGCGGAGGTCGATGACTTCAACGCTGACTCCCTCATTGCCCATGGTACGAGCCGCCTCAATACAGTGGTGAACCATGAGCCCGTACGTGATTACAGTGATGTCGTCCCCAGGGAGTTTCACGTCTGCTACTCCCAGAGGGACGGTGTATTCTTCATCGGGGACTTCGCCGCGAACTAGACGGTATGTTCTCTTGTACTCGAGAAAGACCACGGGATCGTCGTCACGTATTGCACTTTTCAGAAGTCCTTTAGCATCGTAGGGCGTTGAGGGTGTGACGACCTTAAGACCAGGTGTGTGCGCGAAGATGGCCTCGACACTTTGAGAATGATACAGCCCACCACGGACACCCCCTCCCTGAGGAGCGCGGAGTACCATCGGCACGCACATCTGCCCGAGGGTGCCGTAGCGAGCACGCGCTGCCTCTCCAACAATCTGGTTAACGGTTGGCCAGATGAAGTCGGCGAACTCGATTTCTGCAATGGGACGCATGCCGTTCATGGCAGCACCAAGGGCGATACCAGCTATCGATGACTCAGCGAGAGGCGTATCTATTACGCGGTCCTCGCCGAACTCATCAACGAAGCCCTCAGTCGCAAGAAATACTCCGCCACGTGCGCCGATATCTTCGCCCATGATGAAAACGCTTTGATCTCGACGCATCTCTTCCTGCATCCCATCGCGGACTGCCTCTATTACAGTCTGAACGGTCATGAGTACACGTGGTCGAGAAAGTCGGTTGCTTCTGGATACGGAGCAGCGTCGACGTAGTCGGTTGCCTCGTTAATCACGCGTTTCGCTTCGTTACGAATAATGCTATCTGCCTCGCCGGTTAATAGTCCAGCGCCCATAAGTTGCTCTTGCAGGATCCGCACGGGATCCCGCTTCCTTGCCTCCTCAAGGTCCTCCGGTTCCCGATACAGGCTATCGTCGTCGTCACTAGTGTGGGGTAAATAGCGTTCAACCATAGCCTCAACGATAGTGGGACCTCTTCCGTCTCGTGCGTGGGCGGCTGCCTCGGAGGTAGCCTCGTAGACGGCCATTATGTCAGTGCCATCAACAACGACCCCTGGAATACCGTAACCGTCTGCACGGCTCACGATGCCATCTACAGCCATCTGTTTAGATAGGGGGACGGAGATCGCGTAGCCGTTGTTCTCGCAAAGGAAGATGACGGGCAACTTGTGAATAGCAGCGAAATTCATAGCTTCATGGCAGTCACCAACGCTTGAAGCACCGTCGCCGAAATACACGATTGTAACGGCATCCTCTCCGCGCATTTTTGAGGCGAGGGCAGACCCAACCGCCTGTGGGATTTGAGTGCCGACGACGTTAGAAAGGTTAACAAGGTTAAGGGTTCTTGACGCTCCGTGCGTAGGGAATTGACGGGCGCCAGCTAGAGGTTCCCCCGCTTTGGCAGTGAAACCAAGCATGATCTCTGTTGGAGTCAGGCCTAGGCTGATTAACACTGCAAGATCACGGTAGTAGATGTAGAAGTGGTCTTTCCCCACCTGGAGTGATTGGACACTACCTATTTGCGCGGCTTCATGTCCTTGTGCCGAGGCTACGATCGCTGCCTTGCCTTGGCGGTTGAGCATCCAGACACGCTCGTCGAGGGCCCGGCATAATACCATTTGGCGGTACATCTGTATCAACTTGTCGTCACTGGGTCTTGTGACACCCGTGCCAGCCGCAGGGGGCGTTTTTTTCATTGGGTCACTCATTCTGGGATTATATGGGTGGCCTGCTAGCACATCAAGAACTGATGGTTAGCCAGGTATCACAAAACCCTTGGCGGGTTCTGGGCGGCTTTAGGATTAGCGGAATCCCGGATATTATCTAAGGGGTGAATTTTCAGGAGGCTTGCATGAGACAGAAACTTCTTAAATTACAGGAGCAAGGAAGACCCGTGCGCGTAGCCGTAATAGGCTGTGGTAGGTTCGGATCAATGGTGATATCACAATTGGCACACGCGCCAGGAATGGAACTGTCGATCGCATGTGATCTGGATGTAACGCGTGCAGTAGAGGCTTTATCTCGAGAGAGCGAATTCACAATGGAGCACGTACGTACAAAAGGTCTAGCACAAGCGAACGATGCGATATCGCAACACCGCCCGGTTGTCACGGATAACCCCGATATTGCGATACAAGCCGAAGTCGATGTGGTGGTAGAGGCTACTGGTAACCCTGATGCTGGTGCTGAACATGTCTTTGACGCAATTATGGAAGGCAGACACGTAGTCAACGTAAATGTGGAGGCGGACGTGCTAGTTGGGCCGATCCTTAAACGGATGGCTGATAGTGCTGGCGTAGTCTATAGCCTCGCATACGGTGACCAACCTGCCATCATTGACGAACTGTACGATTGGGCAACCAGCCTAGGGTATGAGGTTGTTACAGCTGGCAAGGGGACAATGCACTTAGATGAGAATCGCTACTCCACGCCCGACGAAGCGCTGGCCAGGTACGGCTATACCAGTGAGGATGTGCAACGGATGAATCTTAACCCCAAGATGTATAACTCATTTATTGATACAACGAAATCCTGTATTGAGATGTGCGCGGTTGCCAACATGACGGGCCTTGTTCCAGACGTGCCAGGTATGCACTTTCCCTCAGTTGGGATCCAGGACATTCCAAAGCTGTTGATACCGGCTGATGACGGCGGCATCCTGTCGAAGAGAGGTGTTGTAGAGGTGGTTAGTTCACATAACCCAGATGGTTCCGAGATCGACGACCACCTGCGGTGGGGGGTGTACGTGGTCATTACAAGCGATAGTCCGTATCTTCGGGCATGTATGAGGGATTATGGTATGCCCATGGATCCAACAGGGAGCTACGCACTTATGTACCGCCCATATCATCTTATCGGGATGGAGGCACTCGTCTCTATTGGCAAGGCTGCTGTGTACGGCGAACCCACAGGTGCTCCCCAGTCGAGGGTGGCAGAAGTCGCCGCGGCAGCCAAGAGAAATCTTGACGTTGGTGACGTCTTGGATGGTGAAGGGGGTAGCATGGTCTACGGCAATATTGTGGAAGCTCAGCAGGCAGATGTAGGCCAACTGGTGCCGATAGGATTGTCCAATGGTGCTAAGCTGCTCAATCCGGTAAGCCGTGGCATGATGGTTAGATATGGCGACGTCGAAATGCCGGAGGAGAGGTTCGCTGCGAGTCTTCGTCGGAAACACTAAGGGCCGAGCTTGAGACAAAGAAGAGGTTGTGAATAGAGATTGGCAATGAACGCAAGAGTCGAGTTCTGTGACCAGACCTAGTGGACTATGAGAGAAGTAATATTGATAGCGTGAGGTAAAGCCTGTGGAGATGCGTAGATTAGGCCATACAGAGATGAAAGTTAGTCGGCTTGGTATAGGGCTCTTTCAAATCGGAGAATTGGCGGCCAAGGAAGCTTCGATGAAAGTTGACACACTATTGGGAACCGCGCTCGAACAGGGACTTAACTTCTTAGATACTGCGGCTTGCTATGGTGAATCGGAGAGCTATTTAGGTAGCTTTGTATCCACTCATAGACAAGCGTTCGTGTTGGCGACGAAGTGCGGACATCTGGCAGGAGAGCTGCAGGGTCAGCCATGGTCTGCGGATTTGGTCAATCGTAGTTTGGAGCGAAGTCTTGTTCGACTCCAGACCGATCACATTGATCTTTTGCAAATCCATTCATGTGACAAGGCGACTCTTGAGAAAGGAGAGATCATCGATGCGCTTCTGAGGGCGCGGGATACTGGTAAGGCAAGATTTATTGGATACAGCGGTGACAATGAAGCAGCTAAGTTTGCCGTTGAGAGTGGCGTATTCGACACACTTCAAACCAGCCTTAACTTGGTGGACCAGCGTGCGCTCAACCCTCTTTTAAGTCTTGCAAAGGACAAAGATATGGGGGTTATTATCAAGCGTCCGGTCGCGAATATGGTTTGGGGTGCAGAGGGTACACCGTTCGGCCCAGGCACCTATTTCCAGCGCCAGCAGACTATGCGTGCAGGTGGAAAACTTCCTGGAGATCCTGTTGAACCCACCGAACTCGCTCTCGGGTTTCTCTTTTCCCATGAGCAGGTCGACACGGCTATCGTCGGTACCACAAACGTCGACCATTTACTAAGCAACGTTGATATCTTAGAAAATCGTCTACCTATACAGCCTGAGGTGGTGGACGCACTCCACCAGCGATTCGTTGAGATGGATGATGGCTGGGAGCAGCAGATGTAATGCTACGGGGGGCCGAATAAGTCATCCCTCGCCTTTGTGATATCAGATAGGGAGTCAGCATCATCACGGAATCCGAGTTCCTTATACGATTCCAGTGATCCGTAGTTTCGTGTTCGGATGACTACAGGCATTGGGAGAGCATGACCAAAGGCGAGAGCTTGCTGCTTTGATTCTAACCTGGACAAAACATCCCGCAGCTTCCGGCTGCCCGACCTACCCGTGAGAACTGAGTCGACATCACGCTCACTATCGAGCAGACACGTGATCTTAGTCCCAAGTTGACTCATTACTTCTTCATCGATACCACTTGGTCGTTGATCCACAACCATGAGGGTTACATTGTACTTGCGATCCTCACGTGCGATCGTTCCGAAGATGGTTTGGTCTGCCACGGAGGGTGTTAGGAATTTGTGGGCTTCTTCGATAGTAATCACAAGAGGACGGGGTTGCCTATTGGGATCGCCCGATGCCTGCTCGCTCATCTGCATGTACCGGTCGTGTATTCGACGAGTCAATAGATTTGCAACAAGAATGTAGGAAGCAAGGTCGTTACCGTAACGCCCAAATTCCAGCACCACGTGCATCCCCCGCTCGAGGTACCGGAGGATCTGGTTAAGTGAGTCGTGACCTGATCCTTCAATAAACGGTAATCTTTCAAGTCGTGAGAGTCGATTATGAAGGCTCGATAAGGCGGTAGAGTTCACCCCTATTGAATCGGCCAAGTCTCGAACCCCTTCGCGCCCTTTATGTGACAAGAAATCTTGCAGCCAATTTCGGCCGAAATGGCGGTGCAGTGAATAGACCGCATCTGCTGCGACATCTGACAAATTCAGCGTTTCTCTGAGGATTTGGATGTCCTCGGGCTCGATTTCTTGATACCCAATCCGAACCACATAATCAGGTGCGAGTCCACGCCTCCGAGAGCTCTCCTCGTCCAGAGTGAAGACCGCTACACGTGAAGAGAACAGTTGTTTTAGTCCCTTTACCTCCCGCCCTGTTCCTTCACTTGATCCCTTCCACCCGTACTCGCCATGCATATCGAATACTAGGTTGACGGCGTTACTTTTTTGAAGAATGCCGATCAGCAAGAGTCTCGCTAGAAAGGTTTTACCGGTACCACTCTTGCCAAAGACGCCATTACTACGAGTAACCAACTCGGGAATGTTAAGCGCAAGCCTAGTTTCCATATCCAGTGGAGTCCCGATATAGAAATGTTCTTCATCCTCTTCGCCGAACACAATTTCGATATCGTTTTCAGTAGCGATTGAGACTTGGGCAAAGTGAGGAGGTATGGTTTTAGCGGGTTGTGGGCCATCAAGAACCGTAGCAGGGTCATCAGAATCTGCGATGACTAGCATCGGCTCCACAGTAATCATCCCGTATGCAGTGGTTCCCGAAATAACCTGCTCTATAAATGGGTTCGAGACGTCCGGGGGCACTCCACGTAAACTCATATCCGCAGTCTCTAGTGCTACCCCGGTAACTTGTCCGAAGAATCGAAACTTGCCACCTTGAATACTGACAAATGTCCCAACCTTGATTGTTTCAGTTGAAATGCCGACGTCAAGGCGAATCTGGACGCCTTCAGTGAGAGAACCCGCGACTACCATTCCTAGGCGTCCGGTCATGAAATTAGCCTTATGAGGATGTTATTTAGACGTTGGATCTGGCCGATTAGTAGAGGGGCCAAGGCTTTACCTGCGCCGACGAGATATGCCTGGGCATCCTCTTGTGTGAGGGACGAGTATCGCAAGAATGCGGCGATCAGCTCGTCTTGTGGCCCAATAGGAGAGTTTAGGAGGCTTGGAAGGAATTCATAGGAAGAACTGAACTCGCGTAGTCTATCTCTCCCACATTCGTAGACGAAGGAGTGGATCCTCGGTGGGAATGGTGACAGATGACGTTTTAATCCACTTTCTGATTCGTAACCAACTACTATTGCCTGAAACTCCGTTGACAGCAGCCGGTTGAGCTGAGGATTATGCTCATACACCGCCTCCTCCGTCTCTTCGTCAACGCCCATGGCGATCGGACGTCGGCTTGGGTCTAAGCTTTGAGTGCGAACTTCAGCAACGATGCCAAGCACCGGATTGTTGCCACCGGCACGCACCAGCGTACCCAGTGCAGGCGCCACATAGAGTTCGTGGCAGCGTGCTGTGAAGGCAGCAGTTGTTGCCTCGACAATTTCCCCTATGCGGCCAGCAATCAATTCACTCATCCGATTTCTTTCGGAGGATACCCTGAGTTACTTCGATGCATCCCTCCTCTAGGTTTCTCTGCACATTAGCAACTCGTTCTAGAAAGTCTAGGGATAGTAACTTACTTGAGTTAATCCCATCATTACTCCTCGGAGGATGTTGTCGCATCCAAGCCATTGTTCTGTGGGTTACGTCCGTCCATTCTACCGCCTCAAAGCCCGCAGCATGGAAAAGATCCAAGTAGCGGCCGGGGGATACCAAAAAACTCATGGCTTTGTTGTCAGCCCAAGGAACTGGATAGTGGATGTCTAGCTGGGGTCCAGCTGTAATGTCATGAACGGCTAAGATTCCCTCTGGCCTCAGTACTCGTGCGATCTCAGCGAGCAACACTGATTTTTCTTCGATATTCATGCTTGTATGTTGGGTCCATACCAAATCAAAGCTGGCGTCGTCGAAGGGCATATCAAGGGCGTCACCATACTTGAAGGAGACCATGTCGCCTAGTCCGACCAGACCACTAAGCAGTTCAGCAGCCTCGCAGAACTCTGGGGTGATATCCAACCCCACCACATGACACCCGAAATTGGAGGCTAGAGTACGAGCTGAGGCGCCAAGCCCACTACCGACATCGAGTACGCTCATGCCGTGCTGTGCAGTGGCAAGCCGTGCCAAGCTGAGCGTCTCATCAACACCTCCTAGATGGAGATTGTCGAAAGAAGCGAAATCGTCAACAGTGAGGGAGTCAAGAGACTTCCCAGCCTCGCTAAGACTGGCTAGGATCCGATCCACAAGTTCCGGCGAGCCGTAGTGGGATGCAACATCACCTTTTTCTATGTCCATCGCAGGCGCTTTGACCTCTGTTTTTCCGAGGTGTATGTGGGTAGAGAATGAGAGTAGAGTACTTGGTGTAATAGGTCTTCGAAGATCTTCCTGTCACTACCGCTGATCACGGCTTGCTCATGCGCTTCCATAAGTGCTACTGGATAGCCATGACCCCGCCGACTTTGATCAAGAACAATTGAATGAACTATGTTTACAGATTCTGGGTCCTCAGCAACCCACGATGGTATTTCAACACGAGCGATCTCCTCGCCCGCGTTCAAATAGAAAAAACCTATACTCATGCCCCGGTAATGATTTTTGATGACTGGATATGTTGCCTCAAATACCATAGACCGTTGGCCAGGAAGCAATAGTTGTGCATAAAGATCACGGTCTCGTATCCCCCCCACGCAGGAACCACATGGAGCACGGACGCTCCCTTTGTAACCGCATGTGCGCGGAAGATTGTCTACCTCATATTCACAGGTTGTCAGCCGTAACGCTCGTATAACTTCAGCGTGGTTTGGCAGGCTCACGTAACTGGCAACTGCGAGCTTGCGCTTTTTATGTAAATCTCCTATTTCTTCCAATGCCAGAGCAAAGCCTTCCTCAATCAGCTCCTTTCGGACGTAGTCATGGTATCCCTGACTTGCAAGACCGATAAGGGATAGAGTGCCGTCCAGCAAGCCGAGCGTGGGAGTGTTTGAAGGGG
>ENA-UPTF01002298-UPTF01002298.1-marine-metagenome-genome-assembly--contig:-NODE-2298-length-11142-cov-6.532671_pt1 | contig 11142 bp, 10 predicted proteins | sample MGYA00238166_ERZ767019 | MGnify/ENA primary metagenome ERZ767019 (study PRJEB28930, sample SAMN06266391) | marine metagenome | isolation source: Sea water from 250 m depth | place: Atlantic Ocean... | reverse complement strand
AGGCGGAGTTAGTCCAGACTGGCAGGACGTCAGCTTCCCAAGCTGGAGGTCGCGTGTTCAAATCCCGCACTCCGCATACTTGACTTAAAATTAACGCAAATCTTTATCGTCTACTTTTTCAATTGAAAGGATTTCAATTATTTCATTGATTTTTGAAACAATATCAACGTATGATGGTGAAACGATCTCTCCCTTCTCATTGTGATCAATTATCAGCTTTTTTACCATAAATTTTCTAATTATTTTACTATATTTCAATCTATTAAATTGATAAAAAAGTCTGGATTATAGATTGTCCATCATCACTCATTTCTGGATGAAATTGTGTTCCAAAAATGTTCAAATTGTTATGTTTTACAATTTCATACTTGCATGATTTGGAGCTGGCTAAACTATGAAGCTGGCTACCTAATTGTGAAATCTCATAGTTGTGACTTTCAGTTACGTCTATTTCTCCACGGCAAATTTCGTTTTCCTTTTCAATGACAACAGTTTCCTGGCCTCCTACATGTTTATCTGATTTTTTTATTGTGCCACCTAATGTAATGGCTAGAATTTCAGCGCCATAACAAATTCCAAGTAATGATTTTTTCTCAGAGACGGCATATTTTATTATTTTAGAATTTACAGCGTTAATTCTTCTATCATTTTTTCTTCTTCCAGAAAGAATAAACGAATCAAATTGCTGTATATCTGATAAATTTACTTCATCAAATTTTTTACTGATAAATTCAGTTTTCTTTTCAGAAAGAAAGTTAATCAGATTTTTTGTGTAGATAGAGCCGTTGTCCACAACAAGTAGCAACTACTTGCCTACCTCAATTGAGATATAATGCAGCTCAGTTACGTTGTCGACAACTTTGAGGTAACCAAAGTTGAGTGTATTTCCTTCCTCCCACATTAGAATGCGCTTACCAACTCCAGCCTCATTAATTAATTGTTTAATCAATTGTGTTGTAGATTCCACGTCAGATTGTGAATAGAATGCAATGTCACCTACACTAAACGACAATGGAATTTGAATTGAAGTTGGAGTGGTTACTGTAATGTTACTTTCTTCAAAAATTGACATGATTGTATCTATTCTTCCAGGTTTATCCAATACTACACCACCAGCAGTAGTAATTGCTGTTCCTGTAGTAACACCAGATAGTTTTTGTAGATATGCTTCAAATGCTGATTCTTGTGTATCGCCTAATCCAACATAATATTCCCCGGTAAATGCAGCACCAACAGCTGCAATCGTACCGAGTTGTGCAACAACACCACCTGCACCAGCAGTATAAACTGGAATAAAGTAGGTATCGTGCTCACCCACTTGATATAATATGTTATCTCCAATTCTAGGATTTCGTAAAAGTGTCTTTAATTGAGCAAAGTCTGGATCTCTATCCAATGCTTCACGAACAGAAGTAGGACCTAACAGCTTGGTTTCAGATTCTATTGGAACTTCATAAAATTGCATTCGGCCCAAGTTTGGAGTATCATTTTCCACAACCATGTATCCAGCCAAGTTTCTTCCCTGTGATCCTCTAAGTTCCAGAGATAGCAAACCAACAAATTCTGGTTCTTCAAATCCAGGTGGTTTTGCCTCTATGTAGTAAGTATCTAGACCACGAGGAATTTCATAGAATTCGTTTGCCTGTATGAATATATCAACATCAGTAACATGATAGATGTTGTACATTTCAGTCCTCCAGTTGAAAAGCTCTTGGGGATACCTAATCTGCTCTTCAAGCCATGTTGGCATCTCAATTACTTTGTCCTGATATTGGTCCATGAACATATTAGAAAAAAAGTCGTCTCCATGTTTGATTAGTTGAACATTACCATTATAGGTGTCAACTAAGCCGTAACCCGCCAGTCTAAGATATGGATTTCCCGCTGACCAAGGCACACTGCTTGAATCAAATCCAACTATGAGTGGAACGAGCCAATAGGTATTCTCACCATCTGTTACTGGAAGTGAATCGATTTCCTTTCCAAACAAGTTATACAAAAAGTATGGATAAAGCGTCTCCATCCTTTCATTAACATCCTTGTATCTCAAAATATGAATTGACGTTCCGGGATATGAGATCATGAAGTTTGGTTCAAACAGCCAGCTAATAGGTGGGGCAATTTCCAAGCCGCCCAATCCGTCATAGGATGCATTGTTTAGTTCTGCAGTAGTTGAACCCCTGTCTGTAGGATATCCTGACCAAGTTTCATCAAGCAGACCGCCCTCACCATAGTAAATTTGTCTTTGTTCAAATAATTCAGAACTGTCAACTATTTGACCACTGGTTGCTTCTAAGGTTAGAAATCCTTCTGGGACATGAGTATAAACCAGATGCTCGTTATACCATTGGTTTTCTAAGCTTACTGAGGTAGGCAAAATCGGTGCCATTGATGCTGTCCAGTATAGTTTATCGTCAAATCTCAAAATATCATTGTCTTCAAAATTTACATAAGGTATAAGACCAATTTCTGGTTTTAATTTTGCAAATGCTGCTTCCCAATCCCATACACGTATACCGTCTAAAACATCAGCATTGTCTTTGACATACTGATCAATTTGGTTTGGAGAAATTGATTTCAGTGTAACATCATGAGTATGTTCTATGATTTGATCTAATTCACCAAGGTGTCTGTTCACTCCAATTTGTTGTGCGTTATATGGTCCAAGATATTCTATTTTTTTAGCATCAGCAATACTGGTATTAACAGACATGGCAATGCCAACAACCACTGCGATTGCAATAATAGTAAAAATTCTGATATAGACATCTCGTTTTAACATATGCGTTAGTATTCTAGATCTAATTCTATCAAATATTGAAAACGCAATTAGTGCAAAACCAATAACAAACATTCCGCCTATAGCATATTTTGTATTGTAATCTATGTTCTCGCCAAAGAACATAGTAAAAGCAGACCAAACTATTCCAATTCCTACAATTGCCTCAAATGATGAAGTATAATTAAGCCACTTTGGTTTTCCCTCAGCTGCATCATGAATATAAGATGTAAGCACTTTGAAAATATGGTGCACCCCAACAAACAGCAAGAGTCGTAATCCAATAACACCCAGTATAGGTGGAACCAGAACTAACAGTGCTGGAATCATTGGAGTTACATGTTCTGTTGCATAGGCATAATCAGTTGGTGGTGTTACAAAAGGAAGTGAAAATATTGCAGGTATGTTCTCTACGCCCAAACTGTTTCCGTCTGCTACATACGTAGCGGCAAAACCAAACATGATGTTTGCAAAAAATGCCCCAAAAAGAACAACCTTTGTAAACTGCCAAATTGCAAAATGCGGGACAGACAGCTTGTAATCGTGGAAACTTGGAATAGTTTCTGCTACAGATGAAGTTGGATTACGATTAAAAAAACCAAGCATGGTAGACAAAGTGTACCACAAAATAGAATGGCGCTTTACAATGTTAACACGTATCAGTGCTATTCCTGATAGAAGTACAGAAGAAATTAATGCAAAATAAAGTGGAGTTGTGAAGATCTCAGCAAACTCTTCTACATTCATAAATAAAATTACAGCTTGATTACCCACAAGTGCAAATGCAATAATTGCGATCAAAGCCACTATTCCAAGTCTGACATATTTTCCAGCATCTGGTGGTGGTGCACTACTTTCTTTTGATGAGCTATACAAACTTACAAAACTCTATTTATCATATATTAATTCGTTAGCAGTAAAACACGTGGTTTTGATGAAATTACGCTAAATTAGCAATTCCCTTACAAAGCATATAGACTGCAGCGTACCTTGGAACGGAGATTTTTTCACTAATATATGGGCCAAATTTCCTATTCTTTAAACTAAATTCAATTGGAAAGTTTGCCAAAATTTCTACTGGTTTATCGTCAATCAGACACGCATCTATGTATGGATTAAATTTTTCAACGTTATCACAGGCTAACTTTGCAAGACCACTTTTACTATTTAGCGAACCCTCAAGTCGAAAGATCCTATGAACGTCTCCAGTTACATTAGGATCTATCTTGACTCCAATCGAATTTTTTACTGTTTCTGTGAGTCTTTGTCGATAAGCAGAATATCCATCAGAGATAATTTTCGTTACACTCTTTGATCTCTTAGACTTGGAACCAAAGAGATCCTTTGCCACACGTCCAGACCATCCAGGATCATCAAGATCTGGAAATGAAGATCTCGATGGGTTGTTTTTTTTAAAACCAAACCTTTCTGGTATAGCTCCATGAAACATGATGTAGTCAATCAAATCTCTCCTTTCTTTAGAACCCAATTGGTTATAGGGTGAGTTTGTTACGTAAAGATGAAATCCTTCATTACCTGAAAAGGATATTCTGATATTTTTATTATCAATTTGTAAATCGTTGGTTAGAATTTTTACTAAATTCAAAACCTCTTTTTTTACGCCAGAGATACAATTTTGACAAGATAATGATATAAGATCTATTTTGTTTGACTTGCATTTAGGACATGTATCTTGTAGTAAAGATATTTCATTACATGAATGACATTTTATGCATGTATGATCTTTCCTGCAAGGTAGATTTAGATCCTTTGCGTCTATATCAAAAATAACATCCGCCTCTTTCCAATCTTTCTCTGCCATTGGTAATTTTGGAAAAGAGTAATATCCATTTGAACAAAAAACATCAGAAGGAATATTTGTCATTAACATCAAATGTAAATCCTTATCTGTTTTTAATGACATATGTCTGATCATTCCCATGTTAAATTTTTTATAACCATACTCTCTCTCTAATGATCTGTCTGGAACGTGAATTAAATCAAAATGATCAAAATAATATTGTTTGAAAGTTTCTTCTAAAAACTTTAAATCGTTTTCAAGCATTTACAATCTTTTCTTTCCAAACTGCATTGGGTTTATAATATTATCACAATCAGGTGTAATATAGCAGAGATCATTACTCTTGATCTTTTCACATGATGGACAAGCGTATTTTGTTTTATTGCCACCTTCACCAGCAACTTGTTTAATTTGGTAGCGTGTGACTTTTTCATTATAGTCAGGGGCATTTTTGAATAATGGTGCAATCTCATCTACTGTTTGTCCTCTTCCAAGAAGAAATGTAGCTAACATAAATCGTCCAGAGTGAGACAAGTTTTCTCCATTGTTGAGCGCTTCTATTGCATGTTTAATGCACGGAGGGTATTCCGTTGTTACAACTGTGTTAACTACAAATTTCTTTGCCAAATCAGATAATTTTTTAACTTTATCCTCAAACCCGCTGGACATATTTGGTGTATTTGCAGCCCTAATTCTAGTACCAATATATCCACCAAGTTCCTTTCGAATCAATCTCACAGATTCATGTGGAGTCAAAAAAACCATGCCATTTTCAACATGCCGATTAACTAACTTCCAATCAAGCTCATGAAAATTTACAGCGTGCCGTAAATAATCAGGAATTGGAATAACAAAGTATTCGCCAGACTTTTTAATAGTTACAGAAAAAATTTCATGAAAAATTTTGGTCGCAAACTCCTCACTTGTTTTACTTGAATTACTAACCAAATCTCTCTGCAAAAATTTTTCCGCTCTACGAGCCTCAGCAAGGGCAAACTTGTTGATCAGTGTGTTAAGCCCGCTTAGTTTTAGTAGTACAATTGCTATCAAAAATGAAAATACGTTTAGTGGAAGCACCAAATCTTTTTCGTTCGAATCATATACTTCAGGTTTGTAAGTTTTTTCTTCCGCCGCAGATTCAATCCGTTCATATGCTTTATCTACAATAATCTTGAGATCTGGGTCAGTAGCAAATTGTTCTAATGTAAATCCCTTATCTTTCAGATATTGCCCAGCCTCCGCTAAAAAGGGATACTTTGCAATCTCATCCTGTCCTAAACTTATCATATATTGACTACCCAAACCTTTCTAAAAAATTTGATTTAAAAGCTTTCAAAACAAAAAAACAATACTGTTTAAATTATGTTATGAGGGTTTTCAGGCGTGCAGATTGGACTTCATGTTTCGATTTCGGGTTCTGTTGCTAATGCAGTTACTAATGCTATAGAACGTGAATGCTCTGCATTTCAAATCTTTACGGGAAATCCTAGAGGATGGTACTCTAAAGATCTTACGAATGAAGATGTTTCAAATTATAAGAAAAATCTTAGCGAGTGTGATATTGATCGGTTTGCAACGGTAGCACACATGCCATATCTCCCAAACCTTTCTACTCCAGATATTCCTGCCTATGAAAAATCTATCAAAGCTATGATTAGAGAGGTTGAGCGATGTGCCAAAATAGGAATACCTTATCTTGTAACACATTTGGGAAGCCACAAGGGATCTGGAGAGGAAAAGGGAATGCAGAGATTAACAAGTGCTCTAATGGAAGTTGCCAAAGCAACAAAAGATGTCACAATTCTTCTTGAAAATACTGCTGGGCAAAAAAATTCTGTAGGCTCTGATTTTACACAGCTAGCAGAGATTTTCTTCAGCCTTGAACCTGCAAGTAGATTTGGAGTCTGTATTGATACATGCCATGCATTTGCGGCGGGATATGATCTAAGAAATCAAAAAAATGTAAAAGACACATTTGAAAAATTTGATAAAGAGGTTGGACTAAAACATTTGAAAATTTTGCATTTGAATGATTCAAAGGGTGAATTGGGGTCCCATCTTGATAGACATGACCATATAGGTTTAGGTCAGATAGGAAACGCTGGATTAAGCAAAGTAATCAAATTAATGAATAAAAATAAAATTCCCATAATATTAGAGACCCCGATTGATGATAGACGAGACGAGTTTGAAGATATTGGAACTGCAAAAGAACTTGCATAAAACTAATTTATTTCACCTAGGTGGCTTGCAATTATGAAATATGATGATGTTATGAAGCTTGCACTGGAACGAGGATTTTATTTCCCAAGTTGTGAGGTTTATGCTGATGCACAGGCTGGATTTTGGGAATATGGACCAGCTGGTGTAAGTTTGAAGAACAAGTTCTTAGAACTTTGGAGAAGGGAATTGGTTAGACGTGACAAAATGATTGAGATTGATGGTTCACAAATAATGTCCAAGTCTGTATTTGAGGCATCTGGTCATTTAGCTAGTTTTGCTGACCCTATTGTAAGATGTACAAAGTGCAAATCAACATACAGAGCGGACAAAATAATAGTTGACGCCACCAAAACTGTCATCCCTGAAAGTGCTGGTCTTGATGAATTTGACAAAGTTATTTCTGAAAAAAATGTAAAATGCCCAAAATGCAATGGTGATTTTGAAAATACTAAAAAATTCAATATGATGTTTCAAGTTGGAATAGGACCGGAAGGCGAAGAGGCCTACCTAAGACCTGAAACTTGTCAGTCCATCTTTGTTGATTTTCCACGACTTTTCAAGACCATGAGGGGAAAACTTCCTCTGGGAGTTGCACAGATAGGTAAGAGCTTTAGAAATGAGATTGCCCCAAGGCAAAGCCTACTGAGGCTAAGAGAATTTTATCAAGCAGAGATTGAGGTGTTTTGCAACCCTGCTAAACTAAATGAGCTTGACAAGTTTTCGGAGATAGAGAACACAAAGATTCCAATTCAAGTTGATGACGAAGTGAAGATTATGACTTGTAAAGAGGCTGTAGACTCAAAAATAATCCCAAACAAATTTGTTGCATACTACCTAGGAATTTTAACTGAGTTTTATGAAAAAGCCGGTGTAGACATACAAAAAAGCAGATTTCGTAAATTGGGAGAAAAGGAAAAAGCATTCTACGCAGAAGTTGCTTTTGATTTTGAGGTTGAGACAACTACAGGATGGCTTGAGCTTGTGGCATGCAACTATAGAGCGGATTATGATTTGGGTAGTCACGCTACTAAGAGTAAAGAAAAGTTTGAGGTAATGGACAATGACGAGAAAGTACTTCCACATGTTTTTGAGATTTCTATGGGAATAGATCGTAGTTTGTACACTATATTAGAAAACAGTCTGCGAGAGGATAAAGAAAATGATAGGACAGTATTATCCCTTAGACCATACTTGTCTCCAATTCATGTTGGAGTATTATCACTTGTAAAAAAAGATGGTCTTGCGGAAAAAACAGATGAGATTTATCTAAAAATAAAGCGAAAGTATGATGTGTTTCTGGATCATTCTGGTGCGATAGGAAGAAGATATAGAAGATTGGATGAAGTTGGTGCACCTTATGCCATTACAATTGATCACCAAACGTTACAAGATGATACGGTTACTCTTAGGATGCGCGACTCGATGGAACAAAATAGAATAAAAGTTTCTGAGTTGGATGAGATACTTTCTAAGGAAACAGCTTTTCCTTAGTCTTAAAAAAATAAAAATAGAAAAAAATTGGACTTTTTATCTTAACGCTTACTCAAGGAAATCCATTGGATTTGATTGTGTATTAGATTGCGTTTGGGACGGAAGTCCTGTTGGTGCCATTGCTGGTATCGATGGAAATTTTTCGTCTGTTTGTTGTGAAGCAACAGCTTCTGCCTCCTGAAGAATTGAGTTTGTCTCTTCAGTCATAGCACTGTCTTGCATCTCAAACGAATCGCCTGAAAGTGAATCCGTCATAAGTCCATTCAATGTTTCTGTCATAGTATTCAACTCAGAGTCTGCCTCTGGCATGAATTTACTCATTGTTGGTTTCAATTCTTTCATAGTTGACATTGCTGGTCCAATTGCAATCATTGCATCACCAAGATCATGAATAGTAGTTAATCGTAATTGTACTTGTTCAAGAGAATTCCTGGCATTGCCTAATACTCTTGAAACTTTACGAACTTCCGCTAATTCAGAAGATAAAACTCTACTAGCTTGCGTATCATGGCTCTGCATTGCAGTAACAATTCTATCAAAAAGTTGTTGGTCTCTTTGATGTAATTTTGTCAACATAGCATCCATCTTTGAAGTTTGCACTTGAAGTTTGTTAACTGCTGTTTGAATTCGTGGTTTTAGTGCGCCCTGTGGTTTAACAGTATCACGAATCTTTTCAGTCATACTTTTTACTTCTTTTTGTGCCCATGTCTTTTCAAAAGATGTCATATTGGCATTCGTTTACAATTTTGTTCTTAATACTGGGTGTGTATTTAGATCAACACTAGGCTAAATTAAGCTCACAAACAGTAAAAACCAGAATAATTTACTGGGATTTATGAATAAAATCGTCGTCTTTGACTCTGGATTTGGTTCAATATCAGTGATAAGGGAAATACAAAAAATTTTCAAAGGTGAGTTAATTTATTTCGCTGATCAGAAAAATTTTCCTTATGGAGTAAAATCGAAACCAGAGTTAGAAAATATAATCAAGGATACAATAAATCTACTAGAGGAAAAATTTTCACCAGACTTTATTGTAATGGCATCAAATACACCCACACTTTTACTCTGGAGGGATATCAAGAGGATCAGTCCTCGCTTAGCTGGAATATACCCTCCAATTAGTGACGCTGTTAAAATATCTAGAACAAGAAATGTTGCAATTCTTGGAACTTTTAATGTTATTCGGAGTGAAAGTCTTACAGAATTTATTGAACATTTTGATATACCAAACGATATGGTGGTTCACAAGATTGATTGCTCATTACTTGTTGAACTTGTAGAATCTGGAAAATTTCTCACAGATAAGGAATATTGTAAAAATGTCATCAAAGAAGTTTTAGAAGATATATTTTTAGTTAATTCAATTGATGTCGCTACTCTGTCAAGTACACATTTACCATTTTTAGAACCATTTCTAAGATCAATTTTCAAAAATGTTAAGTTTTTAGATCCTGCAAAAAATATTTCAAATGTTCTGAAAGATTTCGTAGAGGATAATGATTTACAGCAAAACGTATTGAGAATATTTACTTCTGGTGATGTTAAGCTTTTTAAAAAAAATCTTCAGATGATGGGAATTGATGACGAAGTTAATTTTTTGACGGTTTAGAACGTGATTTTCTAAATCCATGACTAAAGCTCTTATCGTATAGACGAGAATATTCATATGATTTTGGTTTTATAACATCTCCAATTATTATGATAGCAGTTCGTGTAATCTTTTGGTCTCTAACCTTTTTTGTAATTGTCTCTAGCGTTCCTGTAATAATTTTTTCATCATTCCAACTTGCGCGATAAACAACTCCAACAGGTGTTGATTTTGTATATCCGCCATCTAGTGCTTCTTTTACTATATTTGATAGAAGATGAATGCTTAGATAGAAGATCATCGTAGCTCTGTGTTTTGCTAGCTCTGATATTTTTTCACGCTTTGGAACTTTTGTGCGTTTTTCTGCTCTTGATATTATCATTGTCTGTGTTACTCCGGGAAGTGTTAGCTGAGCTCCAAGTGCAGCTGCGGATGCTAGAAATGATGTAACTCCAGGTACTATTACAGAATCAATTTTTTCTTTATACAGATTGTCCATCTGTTCACGTATTGCTCCGTAAATTGATGGGTCACCATCATGAAGTCGTACTACCTTTTTGCCTTTTTTGGCATTTTTTTTTAATAGATCAAAAATTTCTTCGCGTACAAGTTTTGCAGCGTCATATATTCTGGATTTTTTGCACAGTTTAAGAATCTCCGGCGGAATTAAAGAGCCAGAATATACAACAACATCCGCCTTCTGAATCAGTTTTTTTGCTTTCACAGTAATTAGATCTGGGTCACCAGGACCACAACCCACAAAGTAAACCTTAGGCACGTTTCACCACCAGAATGGAGAAATATTTGGTAGTGAGGGTATCATCATTAACTTCACCCAATGTCATTTTTCTAATTATTTCATGATCTGTACCAAGATCCTGTCCAATTGCAAAAATGGAACTGTCTGGAAACCCCGCATCCCTTAAAACCTGTATAACTTGATCAAAATATCTTCCGTCTTTAAGAAAGATCATACTTTCTGAGTTTCTTGCAATTTCCTTTACAGTGGTCAAATCATAACAAGATGGAATTACTGAAACTTTCTCTGCGCCTTCAGCTACGCTAACTCCAATTTTTGATGCAAAACTGAATATGGAAACTATTCCAGGAACTACACTGATCTTCATTTCCGGGTGATTGGCTTTAATCTCTCTGTGCATGTATATCCATGTACTATACAGGTAGGGATCTCCTATGGTAAGGTAAACAACGTTTTTTCCAGACAATACCTTTTCGGCCATTATTTTTGCATTTTTT
>ENA-UPTF01002297-UPTF01002297.1-marine-metagenome-genome-assembly--contig:-NODE-2297-length-11150-cov-9.692134_pt1 | contig 11150 bp, 11 predicted proteins | sample MGYA00238166_ERZ767019 | MGnify/ENA primary metagenome ERZ767019 (study PRJEB28930, sample SAMN06266391) | marine metagenome | isolation source: Sea water from 250 m depth | place: Atlantic Ocean... | reverse complement strand
ATTTGTCTGATTCCACTTTTTTCTGATGTGCGATTTCAGCAGACCCCAAATCACCTGTAGAAATATCATCAAGGTTTGTAGAAATTCTTCCACCAGTGGCTTTGGCTAGCTTTGTCATATCACTTTCTTTTACTCTTCGTACAGCCAAAATTCCATGTTTAGAAAGATAATGTTGTGCAATGTCATCAATTCCTTTTTGGCAAATAAGCACATTGGCACCGATATTGTGTATTTTATCTACCATTGATTTTAACATCCTATTTTCTTCTTCTAAGAATGTCTGCATTTGAGTTGGATCAGAGATTCTAATTTCTGCACTCATCTCAGTCTTCTCCACTTCAAGAGCTGCGTTAACAAGTGCTATTTTCGCCTTATCGACTTTAGTTGGCATTCCACTATGAACTACTTCCTTGTCAAGAACTATTCCATCAATCAGTATAGTGTCATCAATAGAACCGCCTGACTTTTTTTCTACTTTGAGATTGTCAAGATCAACAGAATGCTTATCACCATCTTGTTCCATAATTTTCAGAATAGCATCAACAACTAATTTTGACAGTGGTACGCTATCTTCGGAAATTAGTTTAGATTGCATGCTAGTTTTTGCAATTTTGATTAATGATTCTCGATCATCTGGCTTTACGGTCTTTGCCAATTTTTCCAATAATTCAAGAGCTTTTTCTGAGGCAGCTTGATATCCATCGATAATAACTGTGGAATGAACATCTTTTTCAAGAAGTTTTTCTGCTTTTTCTAACAATGCGCCTGCGAAGACAACAGAAGAAGTTGTTCCATCACCAACCTCAGTATCAATTGTTTTGGATATTTCCACCATCATTTTTGCAGCAGGGTGTTGTGCATCTATTTCTTTTAGTATTGTAGCACCATCATTTGTAATTGTAACATCGCCTAGTGAATCCACTAGCATTTTATCTAAACCACGTGGACCTAGGCTTGTCTTAACAAGTTCTGCTACAAGTTTTGCAGCAGTGATATTATTTTTCTGTGCATCTTTCCCCTTTTGTTGCAGTGCACTTTCTTTAAGGACTAAAACTGGACCTTGTGGGGTTTGTTGTATTGATGCCATGTTTTCAAAAAAAATGGCTAATTTCCCCTTAATATTCTATTCATGTGACTACGCTCAGAAATGAGCGATTTTTCACGTCAATTAGTCCAGTACTTAGTATTCGTATATCTGGCAGTGCTAGGAATGGCAAAAAGAGTGGGATAAGATGCGGTTTTTTGAATCTGCAACCAGCATCTGCTAATACCGTGTTTAAATTCTCAAAATTTTCTGAAACTGTTTCAAAGCTATTTGTAGATATGATACCCGCCATTTGGAGAGGCATTGATGCCAGAATTTTTCCTTCACTCACTACCACTATACCTCCCTGTGTTTTAGCAAGGTTATTTGCAGCCTTTGCCATATCCTTTTCATTAGAACCAATTACTAGCATGTTATTTTCATGGAAGTTCCACGTTGAGGCAAATGCACCTATTTTAGCTTCAAAGTTCTTCAAGAATCCAATTGTGTGTTTGCTTGTTCCAAATGTTCGATCAAATGCCGCTACCTTCCAGACATCCTTATCGATAGATGGTACAACGTTTCCATCCATCACTGGGAGGTCTTGTTTTATTTTTTCTGTTATAATCTCCGTCTTCAAATTTATTACATTAACAGTAGCTATATCATCTAGGGCCTTTACTGCAAAATCACCATCTAAAAATTTACGAGTTTTGACGGTTTTTGTCATCCATTTAGGGACCTTGTGTGTTTTTATTTTAGACACAATAGTACCGTTTGACACAACTAAGTTTCCACCAACAAAAATTTTCCTAGGTTTCATTTTGGTTAGATCATCAAAAATTAAAATATCCGCAAGTTTACCTGGAGCAATCCCGCCCAAATCCTTCCCCATATTGTAATAATCAAAACAATTTTTTGATGCCATAGAAATTGCATCTATCTGATTAAGGCCGAGTTTTACTGACTCCCTTATACAATGATCAATATGACCAAATTTTATGATATCAGATGGATCTAGTCCATCTGAACAAAACATCAATCTGTCAGTATAGGTTTTGTTTGAGAGAACTAATTTGACGATGTCTTTTAGATCCCTTCGAATGGAGCCTTCTCTGATCATTATCCACATTCCTAACCTTAATCTCTCCAAAACTTGATCAAAGTTTATTGGTTCGTGGCAAGACAAAATTCCAGACGATACATAGGCATTTAGTTTTTTACCTGACGCACCAGCAGTATGCCCGTTAATTACGCAATCATTTTCAAGCATTATGGATAGCATTTTCATTGTCTTCGGATCACGTTTTGTCACTTTCGTCCAAGAAAATACCTCGCCCAGACCAAGAACACCTGAAATTTTGAGTGCCTGTTTTGCTTCGGCTAAGCTGACTTCTCTTCCATGACTGAACTTCTTGTCAACTGGAACTCCACCAGGTATCACATGAAAAAAACGTGCAGGGAGTTCAGATGTGATCTTAACAAATTCTTTGAATCCCCTATAGCCGCAAGTACTTACTATATCAATAGGATCAGAAAAAAGTGATGTCACACCACATAGAAGTGATTTTTTTACAAATTCAACAGGTGAAACGAACTGATCTAAATGAATATGAGGATCAGCAAATCCAGGGGTTACATATTTTTTTTTTAAATTCATTATTACAGTCTTTTTCCCCTTTGTGTATGATGCGTCTGAACCAACGTAAGCAATCCTACCTTGTGATATAGCTATCTGGATTTCGGGCATGATCTCACGTGAATAAACGTTCACCAACGAGCAATTCTCTAAAATAAGATCAGCAGGTTTGTCACCAATAGCAACTTCATTTAAAGTTTGGATGCTTCTCGACAACCCAAGGAACAATGTTCTATGATATACACTCGTGTTATTATAGATTAGAGACCATGTTTAAATTACCGTCAGGCTCGGATTCTAATTGTGAATATACCAAAGGAGATCAATCGTTTCTGCCCTAAATGCAAGAAACATGTTGTTCAAAAAATTTCTATTTACAAGGCAGGTAAACGTAGAGGAACTGCTGCTGGAGAACGAAGACATGCGTTACGTAAAAAAGGATATGGCGGCCAAAAATTTCCTAAGCTTGCAAAACCCGCAAAAACCACGAAGAAAGTTACACAGGTTTTTACATGTCCAGAATGCAAGAAGAAAACGATGAAAGAGGGTATTAGGATCAGAAAATTTGAGTTGGTGGCTAAATGAAAAAGGAACACATACTCATTCCAGAACCAAATAGTAAATTTCTCAAAGTCAACTGTAAAGAGTGTGAAAAAGAAAATATTGTTTATTCACATGCCTCAACATCCGTTACATGCAAGTCTTGTGGCAACGTAATAGCAAAACCTACTGGTTCGAAAGCACAAATAATAGGAAAAATTTCAGGCAGTGTTGAGTAATTCGTAATCTTCCTTCGTATTCAAATTAAAAGCTATTCTCTTATCATCCAAAATAATGTAGTCTTCGTTAACCGAATCCGAGTTTTTAATTCTATCAGCATTTATGATAGAAATTCCGGTATACACACATTCAACACTGTCATATTCCACCAATAGATTTGATTCCAAACCTAAAGAATTCAAAAATTCCTTAGATACAAGAAAGCTGGTCCAAACACTTTCTGAACTAAATTCGACCAATTTTAGAATAATTTCTTCATCGAGTAATGGCAAATCTCCAGAAACAACAAATACAAATCCATCCATCTTTTGTAATAGAAAATTTAGGTCGTTAACATATCCATTTCCTGATGTATCCAAAGTTTCTATTCCTCTTTCCTCCAATACACGTTTTGTATCAGGCGAATTTGGGCTTGTTGCAGCAAAAACTTTAGAAAAACAACGCGACTTATTTAATGAATCAATTACATGGAAAATTATCGGTTTTTCATATTCAAGTAATAATTTTTCTGTAGCAGAAAATTTCATCCTAGATCCACTACCGCCAGCCATCACAAGTCCAATCATAGTGATACAAAGATTAGCAGGGATGAAAGTCTTGTAAGTTCGTTAGCCGCACCCATAACATCTCCAGTAATTCCGCCAAAACTTCTAGTGGATAGGCCAACCAAAAATAACGTCACGCCAATTGATACACCAAATAGTATCAATCCTACAGTTCCACCTATTACAACAAGTGGGATGATTGTGATGACGCCAGCAATCGCTAGCTTTCTTTTATCCTTCATAATGTGCATAAATGGTGAGTTAGATCCTACCGCAGCAGAATTACCAATTCCAGCCATTAGTACCATTGAGAACTTTGCTAAAATCTCGCTAAGCAGGATAGCTTGGAATAACTCATAACCACTTGTTAATGACAATGCTATGATTGCTCCGGCTATATACAATACAACAGAAACAATTCCTGCGGAGCCAGTTGAAAGATCCTTCATTGCTTTGCGTTTCTGTTCTTTTGTTCCCCTAGTCATAAGACCATCAGCAAAATCTGCTAAGCCATCAGTGTGATGTATTCCCGTGATGATAGCTATGGATGCAACAACCAGCAGTGAAACAATTAATGGTTCTAGGAAAAATGAAAGTCCAAAACCCATCGAACCAATTAACAATCCTATTGCGATTCCAATGATGGGAAAAACATGCATGTACTTTGCTACAGTTTCTAGGTTAGTATTGTTAGAAGGAATTATGGTAAGAAATGAAAAAACTGAACTGATTTCTTTAAGCATGTATCCACCATCCTAAAAATGAGAGAGTTACGATTATCGGAACTGTGATTATGCCGCAGAATAAAATTGACGAAACTTTCATCAATGTAATAGCTGATACGACGTGAGATTTTGTAAATTCTACACTTCCATTACCAATTGTATAGTAATCCATTTTTTCTAATCTGGCTCCGAGTGCACCTGCCAAAGCAGCCATTGGAAATCCTGCGTTGGGACTCTCGAGTTTTCTACTATCGCGTCTCATAATGTATAGTGATTCCTTCCAATTATAGCCCAAAACTAATGCACTCAAAATCATCACTAATCCAGTTAGTCGTGATGGAGCATAGTTCAGTACAGTATCACACTTTGCTCCAAACCAACCCACATTCTTGAACAGGGATGTTTTGTAGCCAACCATAGAATCTATTGTGTTTATTGCTCTGTACACAAACGCACCTGGAAGACCAAAAATAGCATAATAGAATAACGGACCAGTAACTCCATCAACTGTATTTTCGCTTACACTCTCCAAAACACCAGACAAAATATGATTTTTATCTAAATTCTTGGTATCTCTCTTTACAATCATAGAGAGATGATTTCTGGCGGAGTCTAAATCCCCTTCTTCAACCGCATCAACTACTGCCAAAGCGTGTTTTTGCATTCCCCTAATGGCAATTGTTGTTTTTAGCAAGATTGAGCCGATAGCGATGGAGATGATTAATGTTACAATATCTATAGTTAGTAAATTAATTCCGATATCCAAAACAGCAAGTACCGCACAGATAGTTATCACAGTTATACTAACAAGAAAGATGCCACCAATCAATTCCCGTTTTGCAGAATTGCTTTTTGTAAAAGGAACAAGTGATGCAATTAGTTTTCCCATCCAAGCAGTTGGGTGATACTTGGTTTTTGGATCTCCTACTAAAAAATCCAATAAAAGAGCAAATCCAACTATGACTAGACTTTCAAGTATCATAATAGTAGTTTTTCAATCTCTCTGATATTAAGACTTGACTTTACAACCTTGCTTAACTTCTCAATTTCAGAATCGATCTTTTTTAGATTTTTATTATTAAGTGCAAGCTGCTTTGAATTTGAAGTTATAGAATCCTCCTCGGGAAGCAAAAATTTGGTCAGTGGAATGGTACCAAAAACAGGCTTTCCTGTTTTTTGTTTTAGCTTTCTAAATCCAGGTTTAAGAATATCTAAATCACCACGAAATTTGTTAAAAACAAAACCTTTGATCATTCTTTGGTATTTTTTTTCTAATAATGACATGGTGCCAACAATACTTCCAAAAGAACCTCCCCTCTCAATATCTGTAATTAAAATTACAGGTGATTTTGTTTTCTCGGCAAGTTTCATGTTTGCAATATCATATCTTGATAGATTAATTTCAGCTGGTGAGCCAGCACCTTCAATTATAATCAAATCATGGGTTTTTTCTAAAGTATGAAATGAACTCAATACTGTCTTCATTCCATTTTTTTGAACAAACTTTTTGTAATAATCATCAGCATGCATTTTTTTATAGAATTTTCCTCTTAGGAAAATGGAGCTTCTATAATCACCTAGAGGTTTTAGCAAAATTGGATTCAAATCTGGTGATATTTCAATACGTGATGCGAGAGCTTGAACTGCCTGAGCACGAGAAATTTCAAAATCTTTTCCTTTGTAGGCGTAGTTTGACATGTTTTGCGCCTTGAACGGTGCTACAGAGAATCCCTTTTCCAGAAAAATTCTGCAGAGTGCAGTAACAAGTGTTGTTTTACCTGCACTGGATGCGGTTCCCTGAACCATTAGCGTTTTTGAGATGCTAAATCACCTCCAATGCCTTTAGCAGTTTTATGTTCTCTTTTCTAGTTTTTACTGCAATTCTAATGTAATTCTGGTTTAATCCACGAAATGTGCTACAGTCTCTAATCAGAATTTTTTGTTTGAGAAGTTTCTTTTGCAAAAGTTTTGATTTAATTTTTGTCTTGACTAGAAGAAAGTTTGTTGCTGAAGTATAGCAAACAAATTTTTTCGATTTTGCTAAATTTGAGGATATGAAATTTTTCTCCTTTTTGATTAATTTACATGTTTTATCTAAAAATGGATGATAACATATTGCTGCACTTGCCGCACGCTGTGCTAGATTGCTTACATTCCAAGGAATCTTGATTTTTTGTAGTGGTTCTATAATTTGTGAACTGCCTACTCCATAGCCAATTCTAATTCCTGCTAAACCAAAAGATTTTGTGAGTGAGCGTAAAATGAACAAATTCTCGAAATTCTTGATATGCTTTATTACGGATTCATCATTTCCTGGTACAAGCTCAATAAATGTCTCATCTACAAATACAATTGTTGACTTCTTCTTTGCCGCTGCAATAATTTTTAGTATTTCATTCTTCGTGATTAAAATACCAGTCGGGTTATTTGGATTACAAATAAAAACACAGCCATTTCTGGGAATTTTCATGATAAATTTTTGTAAATTTTTTGAAAGATCCATAGTTTTGAAAAATGATATTTTACAGTCACAAAGTTTTGCAGAAACTTCATACTCACTAAAAGTTGGAATTGGAATCAAAACACGCGTCTTTTTATTTAGAAAAGTTTTGCAGAAATTGTAAATTATTTCTGTCGCGCCATTCCCAACAACAATCTGCTTTTTTGGAACACCGGTAAACCACGCCAAGTTTGCGCGTAAACCCATAGAATTTGGATCAGGATACTCTGAAATTGAATCCAAATGCTTTTTCAAATAGCGTCTTACGCCTGGATGGCATCCTAATGGGTTTACATTTGAACTGAAATCAATCACATTAACATCAGGATTTTTTGTGCCATATTTGCCTCCGTGCGAGGCTGGAATGTGTGACTGTGCTGATTTGTTTGGATGAATTTTCACATTATAGATAATTAATTGCCAATATAGTGTGTTTTGGTTATTGCTAACGATTATTAATTGAAAACTTGAAAATGACTCAATGAAAAAGAAAGTAGCGATAATTGGAGTTACTGGAGCGGTAGGACAAGAGTTTGTCCAATCCTTGAATGACCATCCATGGTTCGAGGTTACACAAATTGCCGCATCAGAGCGTTCAGCTGGAAAAAAGTACATTGATGCTATAAGAGATGATAGTGGGATAGTTGCTTGGGATGTTGGCGGGGAGATCCCAGATTACATAAAGGAGATGTCAGTCTTAACAGTTGACGAGATTAACGTAGCAGAATTAGATTTAATTTTCTCAGCGGTAGAGTCACAAGCTGCAAGAGATATTGAGACAAAATTTGCAAAAGATCTTCCTGTAATATCAACTTCATCTGCATATAGATACGAAGAGGATGTTCCAATACTTATTCCAGGAGTAAATGATGAGCAAGCAGAACTGCTTGAAGTTCAAAAGAAAAACCGTGACTGGAAAGGTTGGGTAGCACCGCTACCAAACTGTACGACTACTGGTTTAGCTATCACACTAAAACCACTGCTTGACAAATATGGTGCGAAGAAAGTCATGATGACTTCAATGCAAGCAATCTCTGGTGGTGGAAAGACTGGGGTATCTGCAATGGGAATTACTGATAACATACTTCCATACATTCCAAAAGAAGAAGACAAGGTAAAAAAAGAAACCAGAAAGATTCTAGGTAAACTAAAGAACGGTAAGATCGAAGATGCAGACATTAGAGTTAGCTGCACATGTACACGTGTTCCTGTAATCGATGGACACACTGAATCAGTCTTTGTTGAAACAGAAAAGGAAATTGATCCAGCTTTAGCAAAGGATACCTATGAAACTTACAACAAAGAAATTTCGGTAGCAGGATTACCTTCAGCACCAGAAGATTACTATGCATTTCATGAAGATCCAACACGACCACAACCAAGAATGGAGAGAGAAGTTGGTGGTGGCATGACTACAACAATAGGTAGAGTCGAAAAGGAAGAGCTATTTGATAATGGAATAAAGTACATGCTATTCTCACACAACAAGAAGATGGGATCTGCAAAGGGTGCTGTTCTCCTAGCTGAGATGCTATACAAAAAAGATAAGATTTAAAGAAAAAAATTATAAAAATTTCAATAATAGCTTTATTAATCCGAAAAATATGTAATGTCTCAGGTGTTTTAAACGGCAAAAGTGGATAAAATAGATCAAAAGATTTTATCAGAGCTTAGTAAGGATTCATCAATCTCAATTCCAAAACTTTCTGAAAAAATTAACGCCAACTCTTCAGTAGTTTATAGCAGGATAAAGCGATTAATAAATAAAAAACTCATTGAGCGATTTACAATTGAGATTAACAATAAGGAATTAGGGTTTGGTGTAAAGTCAATAACAGGAATTAACATGGATTCAAAGCAACGAGATAATGTTATCCAAGAATTATTCAAGATCCCAGGTGTGAGAGAGGTTGCGGAAGTGACCGGTAGGTTTGACATACTGGTAACAATGTATGCCGAAAACCTGAATGATATGTATAAGATTGTTTCAGATAATATTGGTAAAATTCAAGGAATTATAGGCTCTGAGAGTTTTATAGAAATGAAGACGCGAACAAAACAAATGCCCTATATGTTAGAATAGTGATACAGATCTGAGAATAGAGTGATGATTAATGCAAACTTTTAACACAAAATCAAATATCGCTGTATACTACGAGCTGACAAAACCAAAGATCTGGTACCTTCTTGTGTTTACTGCCTTTGGTGCAGCCATTACCGCGTCAAATGTTTTCAACGTTCCAATTTCTCTTGAAACATGGGCATTACTCCTTGGAGGAGTAGCTGCCGGTTCTGCTGCTGCGAATACGTTGACAAATTATCATGACAGAGATATCGATGCGATAATGGAGAGAACCAAGACAAGACCAATACCAAGTAAGCGAATCTATCCTGCAGAAAAAGCTAGAAACTTTGGTTTGATACTTGCTGCCATATCACTAGCTTGTGCTTTTGGCATATGCTTTACTGCATCATTTTGGCAAGGCATACTAGCTGGTTCCTTTATGGCGTTTGGATTAGTAGATAATATTTTGGTTTATAGCTATGGTCTAAAACGTAAAAGTAGATCAAACATTATTCTGGGAGGATTCTCCGGTGGCGCACCAGCGCTTATTGGATATGTTGCTGTAACTACAACTGGTCTTTGGGACTTTGGTCTTGTTATAGCTGGATTGGTCTTTGTTTGGATTCCAATGCACATTTGGGCACTAACTTTACACTTTAAGGATGATTACAAAAAAGTAAATGTTCCAATGTTAACCGCTGTGCAGTCAGAAAAAACTTCTGCAAGAATAATTGCCGGTACTACACTAATGATGGTACTCTTTAGCGTGGTACCATTTTTCCTAACACATGATAATGGAGAGCCACTGATGCATGAAGTTTATTTGTATACTGCAATTGCATCTGGAGTTTTAATGGTGATTCTTAGTTTTTGGGTGGTTGCAAAGCCAAGCGAAAAGGCCTCATGGGTTTTGTTCAAGTTTTCAAGTCCGTATTTGGCTGTACTCTTCATTGCGCTAATGGTGGATTCAGTTCTTTAGTTTGGTCAAAGAGGGTTATTTATGGAAATAATGGGCAGAGGTTTGAGCCAGATTGTTCAGGAAACACCGCAATATTTTCATCTTCTTTCAAAATATGCAGGTTGGAAACTCTTCAAAAGGCGAAGCCCAATCTTTGGCTCAGCAGATATCATCAACGAATGTAACTTACACTGTGAACATTGCTATTGGTGGCTAAATAGAAAAGAGAATGAGGAGTTAACCCTCGAGGAATGGAAGCAAGTAATTGATGAGAAATTCAAAAAACGCCATGTGTTTGCTGTAACAGTTGTTGGTGGCGAGCCTATGATGAGACCAGACGTTGTAGAATTATTTGCAAAAGAATTCCCAAAGCGCTCCTGTATAGTGACAAACGGAAACTATCCGCTAAAAAAATTCAAGGATCTTTATTTTTACTGGGTATCAATTGACGGTGATCAAAAAACACATGATACTATTCGTGGAGATGGCACGTGGGCTAAAACAAGAAAAAATGTAATTGACTATGTTGAAAATAATGGTGACAAGGCCTACAAGGATATCTGGATTTCAATGACCATAAACTCTAGAAACTACAAGACTGTCAGAAAAGTAATTGAAGATTGGCGTGAATATACCAACAAAATTGGTGTCCAATTCCATACTCCGTTCATGGAGGGTGACCCATTATGGCTTCCATTTGGAAAAGAAAGGGATGCAGTAGTTGATGAATTGATAGATTTACAAAAAACAGAATATCGGGACTATATCTCAAACCCTAAAAACCAATTAGAATTAATGAAGAAAAATTGGGGTGGCAAAGGAACAACCCCAATAGATTGCCCCACATGGGCAATTGTCTCCGTTGACCATTTGGGTAGGGAGAAAAGACCATGTTGTATTGGAAGTGCAGAAAA
>ENA-UPTF01002296-UPTF01002296.1-marine-metagenome-genome-assembly--contig:-NODE-2296-length-11151-cov-3.490699_pt1 | contig 11151 bp, 8 predicted proteins | sample MGYA00238166_ERZ767019 | MGnify/ENA primary metagenome ERZ767019 (study PRJEB28930, sample SAMN06266391) | marine metagenome | isolation source: Sea water from 250 m depth | place: Atlantic Ocean | study... | reverse complement strand
GTCAACTCTTGCTTGAACAAGATCTTCCATGGTTGTACCCGGAATCACGCCGGGTATTAACTTGCGAACTATTGAGCGAGCAAAACCTGCATTGCCATCGGGAAAATGAAAAATATAAGGCTCATCCCTCTCGTAGCTTTCGTCAACCAATTCAATATTGAGGTGCCCTGTTCCAGGCATTTGCGATTTATAGGCATCCAGAGCTGATAATGCATCCCATCCTATGCCCCACAAACCTCGAGACATATCTCTGTAGAGTAGTACAACCTCTTCTGGAACATTCGCGTATTTTCTTAAAAAATCGCTGTAGCTGGTTCGCCTCAACAGATTGATTTTATCCTCTTGGGATCCCATTCCTAGGAGATAATTCTCTGTTGCACTCAATAATTTCAATAGAGCAGCCTTTGAGGCTTCTGCAATCGGATAGGCATTGATCATATCAATGATCTCCTGTTCGTTATCTTCTATTTCAGTTCCCAAAATATTATCTGATACATAATCTTTGCCGTATTGATCACGATCGAAATACAAACCACGGCCTAGATTTTTGTTTTTGAAGTAATCGCGATCAAAATAGTCATAAAAACGATCCGTTTCTATAGCTACATCCTTGAGTAACTTCTTCCCAACGGGAGACCAGCTTCCAGGGTCAGCGATAGACTGACTGCCTCCATAGCAAATCAGTTGTTTGCCATCAACAGTAAACTCATTGCGTTTTGCATGACCTCCAAAATCATCGTGGTTGTCTAAAATCAATATTCTTGAATTACTCCCATGACGTTGTCTATAGAGATATGCTGCGGATAGACCTGAAATGCCCCCGCCGACCACAACAAGATCATAAGCACGATCGGTCTGATCAGTGGGCTCTGTCCATCGTGCACCATTTCTAGCCAGTGCATGAGCAACTTCAAATGAACCAGGATGGCTGCCTCTCATACCGATGAGTTCTGGAGGATACAACGCCTCACTAATGGTTTGACGATTCATGGCGAGAAGTTCGAAAGGCGATAATGCTGTTCCCGCAGTCAGACTCATAGCAAACCCATTCATGAAATCACGCCGAGTAATGCTTAACTTTTTAGTCACAAATCAAATCCTTAAAGCTCAATGAAATTCTGATTACATTCTAGAACTGTATTGGTAGCATAGGCAAATATTGATTACGGTTTGTCAGGATATCTTTTAAAAATGAAACAAGATTAAAAATGCGTTTGCCTAAACTAATTCTTACTTCTGTCGTCCGTGGAAGCCAGCAAGGAGAAAGCCACGGAGGCATCTATACCGTTGATTTTGAACTTCAACAAGGTGAACAGCATGTCGACTGGAATACCAGTGACATTGACTTTGAAGGCAGGGGGGCTGATCGGGGATTAAGAGGCATTGCATTTGATAGCGATGATATTTATATCGCAGCCAGTGATGAACTTTTTTGTTACGACCAAACTTTTACCATCCAGAATTCTTACAAAAATCCCTATTTAAAACATGCCCATGAAATATGCAGAATGGAACGGAACCTACTTATAACATCAACAGGTTTTGATAGTTTGCTCTCTTTTAATCTGGATACCAAAGAATTCGACTGGGGATTTCAGTTGCGACGAGAATACGACCAATGGACAGGCCATACTTTTGACCCACAAACCAATCAAGGGCCCAGATTGGTCAATGATTTTCACATCAACATGGTTCATGTCGATGACAGAGGAATTTTTCTCAGTGGCCTGCATACCGATGGGTTGTTATTTCTGACAAACAACAATGAAATCAAAATTGTCTGTCATCTTCCTGCTTACACACACAATCCACGATTGTGGAAAGATGGAGTATTGTTTAATGACACCGCCAGCGACTGTGTTCGCTATGTGCCCCGTGAAGGTCAAGAGCAGGCATACAAAATCATTACCTATGAAGAAAAAGACATCCAATTTTCCGGTATCGATGACTCTAATATTGCTCGCCAAGGATTTGGTCGAGGTCTGTGCACGATCGGCAGCCGATTTGTTGCCGGCGGATCTTCGCCATCAACTGTAACCCTTTATGATTTTGAAGCTGCAATGGTCGTTGGATCGGTTAATCTGACAATGGATATCAGAAATGCAATCCACGGTCTTGAAGTCTGGCCATATCAGGATTAAAAAAAACCGGGCTAGTGCCCGGTTCTTTTTATCTTATCACTTGAGCTTAGTATTTAATCACCCCAAGATTGAGTGTATCGAATACCAATTTCACGTGGACGGTTGGTGTAAACAAGCTGATGATGATCAACACCATCTCTTGAGGAGCCCATGCCCCATAAGAATTGCCCGCCACTATAAGTATAGGCTGCGCGCTCATCAAGGAGGTTGTTGACAAACACTGAGACCTCCCAGTCTGGGCCTTGCAAGCCGATTCTGGCATCTGCAATTGCATAGCCTGGAACACGCTGTCGCGGATTCATACTACTAGCTACGGGTCCACCGTCTAAATTATTCCAAATGGCACCTTGTTTGGAGTATTGGAATCGCATGAAGCCGTAGTTTGCTCCCCATTGCGAGGCTTCCCAAGTATAATCCATCCAGAATGCGCCTTTGGTATCTGCTGATAACGGCAATTGTAGACCGGCTTCAACGATACCAGTTGGATCCGCACCAGTCTCTGCCGACTTCCATTCCATGTTGAAGCCAAGACTGAGTCTTTCACTCACTCGGTAATCCATTTCTACGTTCAAGCCTTGGATAGTCGCCACACCTGTATTGGCCACCAAGTTCTGCCATGGTTGTCCGCAAACACCTGGTGTTGCTACAGAAGGAGCGACGTTAGGGCTGCCAAAATCTGTCGCGTTGCCGTTGGCATCACAAGGGACTTGAGATGGGTCAACTTGTTCCAGCTGATATTCAGACCACTCCATATCATAACCAATGATATTGAGACGTCCTCTGCCTTGGGCAAAGGATGACTTGTAGCCAATTTCTCTGTTCTCCATGATGTCAGGCCCGTAAGCATTCGGGAAGAAAGGATCGCCACGACTCCGGTTTACACCGCCGGGTCTGTAACCCTTGGTGTAAAGTCCATAGATCATGCTTTCATCATTTAAATTGTATTTAACACTGATTTTAGGAATGAATTCCTTATCATTACCAGTTCGCCCTTTAGTGGTATCTACTCCGGTTTTTCCTAGGGCTATTTGAGCCAAACGATACTCTTGCGTCTCGGGAACAGCCCCGTCCGGATATCCCGCAACTCCTTTTGCTGCACCCATCCGTGTATCTGCACCCGGGTGATTGACGATATATCGTTGGATATTTGTGCGATCGAAGCTCCGCGCACCGAAGGTGACGTCAATCTTATCAGTCGCATGCCAAGTCAGTTCACCAAATACGGCTGTTTGATCCCATGCGGTATCATTTTCAGAATACCAGTGTGAGGTTGCGAGCGGGTAGTCTATCCCTGCAAATCTATTTGCAGCAGCCGCAAATGAAGACTGATAAGTAGAATCTCCCCATGCAACCTTGGCTCCAGCAACCGGAATTGCAAACGGTGCCGTCCACCAATCTGTTGAATCTTCATAATACATTCCCACGAGCCAGTCGAATCTATCACTCTGGGCGCTGAGACGAATTTCTGCAGATAATTTATCGTTGCCACTCCTGCCTTGGTATGTGGAATAAAAATCAGAATTAATGCCTGTGCCCTGACAATAGACAGGATACCAGGCTATGTATCCAGTATCAGGATTTGCATAGTAGTACGGTGCATAAGCTTGTGTGTAGTAAGAATCAGAGCAGTAGTTGTGTGACCAGTAATGTGCGTAATTAGTGATATCCCACACACCACGTCCTTCTCTTTCATGATAGGACACTGCTGCTACCAGCTGGGCAAAACCAAGATCGCCTTCGACCAATACCGAACTGGCCTGCCAATCTTCTTTGTACCAGTCATCAACAAAGGAAACGATGTTTAGATCGCCCCTGTAAATGTCGTAGTAGTTGCCTAATCCTTGTGAAGTCTCCTGATGCATTGAAGAAATCGTAGCTGACCAGCTGTCATCGATATCCCATTTGAGAGCAACCCTGCCGCCTTTGACCCTAACAAAATTAACATCGTCAGCAACAGCACCAGCGTTATCCAGTGAACCATGCCCATCGGCGAAGCTTGCCTGAGGCCAAGGTTCTCCGAAACTTTGATCAGCAGTGTGTCCATAGACATTATCGATGTAACCGCCGTCTTTATCATTGAAAAGCGACACACGCAAAGCAAGATTGTCTTGAACCGGTACGTTAAAGACTACCGATCCACGAAAACTAGGATCGCCTTCTGAATTGTATCTGTATTCACCATCGATAACGGTACTTTGTTCACCCATCACTGGCTTGTTGGTAATGATACGCATGGTTCCAGCCTGTGCGTCCGAACCGTAGAGTGTTCCTTGGGGTCCAGACAAGGCCTCAACACGTTCGATGTCAACCAAACGTACATTCGGTTGCGAGCCTACTTGAGTCAGGGGTAACTCATCCAAGTAGACAGAACCTGTTGACGAGGCTATATAACCGGATCCAGTAATTGCTCCACGGAATACTACAGTGCTACTAGTTACTCCGGAGACTACGTTTACTCCCGGCATAAAACGGGCAAAGTCTTCCATACTTTTAGCACCCATTTGTTTCAAAGTTGCCTCTGGAATAGCTTGCACAGTTGAAGCAATATCTTGAATACTCAAACTACGTTTTGTAGCAGTTACAACAATCTCTTCGAGTGTGAAGTCATCTTGAGCTACAGCTTGATAGGCTGGATAAAGAGCCGCTAATACTGCTAGGTGGACTGGACTTAAAGTCGCTTTGGAATGTTCTTTTAACATTAATTTTTCCCCTTCTAAATTAATACATTTCGTTGCCACAAACTATATCTAGTTTGAACAGCGATAAATTCTTATTAGCCAATGTAAAATAGATGGGCATCAACTACAAGTATATTTAGCAAAAAAAATGCTAAAAACTAGTCTGTTTTTTGCAACATAGAAGGTTGGTTAGATTTGGGTAATTTAATGAGAAGGGGCTTGAGAATTTCGATCAAATCATCCAAGTTATTTTCATAATGACGCCAAAGATTAACCGAACTGGAATAAATAGGCTGCCTGACTTGTTCTGAGCTGGCAGTTTTAACAGCTCTTTCTGTTTTATGAAAACGCAAACAATTTTCTTCAAAGGTTAGGCCACAGAAATCAAGGATTCGTTTAACCTCAATCTCAAGATTATTGACAACATTTTCATAGTGAACATCGAGTATAAAATTCGGTATCGTCTGATGCCAGTATTCCATAAGATATTGATATTCGAGATAATACTCTCCCAGTTCAAATAGGTCATAAGTGAATGGTTGACCGCTGGCAAACAATTGTTTGTAAGACCCAAAGCAACTGTCCAAGGGGTGTCGTCTTGCATTGATAATTTTTGCATTGGGTAAGGCTAATTTAAGAACACCAGAAAAAATAAAATTATTCGGTGTTTTATCGATAAAAAATGGTCGATCTGTCCGATATTTTTGCGTGCTATTGAGATAATTTTCACCAATCTCAACCCACTGCTGGAGATCAAAATGCTCCACACTTTCTGGGAAACTTTTCTTTATGGAACCCTTGCGTCGTGCTGACTGCATAGTGCGTGGCAAATCACTTAATTCGTGAGTGCCTTCAACTTGAGAGTGACTGGCAAGAATTTGCTCTATAAGCGTTGATCCAGATCTTGGTAATCCAACGATAAAAATTGGAGAGATATTGCTAGCATCAGCAGCAGTTTGACTGCAGAATTTTTTATCAAAAATTGCAATAATTTTCTCATGCTGAGTTTCTGTTTCCACAGGATCATAGGATTCTGCTTTTCGGCGTAATTGATTGCAAGAACTGAAATTTTCAAATGCCTTTTGGTAATCCTTTCTGGATTCGTATTCATGCCCAAGAGCATTGTAGACGTGAACGCGAGATTCATCCGGTAGATCCTTTTGTAAGAGTAATGCTTGCATGGCATCAATTTCTTCATTGTTAAACTGGAAAGTCTTAAGGTTGGCCATACTCCAATAAGATTCAGTATGATCAGGCTTGATTACAATGCTCTGACGGTAAGCAGCTATTGCCTCATCTTGGTGGCCAATTGTTTTTAGATGATGAGCCATACTCGAGAATGCTCCTGGTTTTTCAGGATTCAATTCAATCGCTTTTTTGTAAGCAATAATGGCTTTTTCATGGCGTCCTGCTGATCCGATCACGCCCGCATACATCATATGAGACTCTGGACTATCTGGAGTAATTTTCAACAGTTCAATGGCGCTTTCTGTGGCCTCATCTAACTTGTCTTGTTCTTTTTGTGCATTGACTAAATCGATCCATGCACGAGCATAATCAGGGGCATTCTTAAGAGCATGCTTTAAAAATATTTCTGCTTCCTGATAACGCTCATGGTCCATGGCAATTCGAGCCAACAGTCGTGCTGCTTCAACGTGATTGGGATCTCTTTTTAAAATACTTCGATAAATGTCCTCTGCTTCATTACTCTGACCCGCTTCCTGATGTTCGAGTGCTTGATTCATTTCATCCTCAAATGACATGCGTATTTTTGGTGATCCACTACGATCCTGTTTTGTTGCCTGATTTAATTGCCGAAGTTCATTTTGCATGGCTTTGGCTTGCTCAATCTTTTCATTGATATGAGGTCGTCTAGGATCCAATTGGAGAGCATTTTGATATTCTTTAAGTGCCCGATCGGGCTTGCCTTGGATAGTTAAAAGATCGCCATAAGTCTCTCTTGCAATTGAAAAATCTGGGGCTATTACCATTGCTTTATCAAGATTCTTTTGAGCATCTTCAAATAATCGCAGCGCAATGTTGGCGCGCGCGCAGAGACAAAGTAAGTTTATATCTTTGGGAAATTTCTGGAGTGTTACGTTGCAAACAGTAAGACACATCTTTGCATCTCCAGATTTGAGATAAGAGAATGCTTGATTAAACGCTTGTCGTTGATTTAATTTATTTGAAATGGCTCAGCCCTCATATTCCATTCATATTAGCTGTTCATCATAGCCCTAGTAAAACTCCAGCTTATTATAAATTATTCATCTCCTTATAATTCAGGCTTGTAGATCATAAAGGAACCTTATACCTTTAGTTCATCATAATCAGCAAACATATTAGAGACCTAGGGAAGATAATAATAAATTGAAAAATTTCAGAAAAGCTCTTAGCACTCAGGATTTTGTAATCACATCCGAAATCTTTCTCACACCTGAGACAGATGCCAATAGCATTCAAATGCAAGCAGATATTCTTCGTGATTATGTCGATGCAATACTGATCACAGACAATCAGTCTGGACGTATCCATATGTCAACTTTGGCAGCGGGTGCACTGCTGATGAATACTGGAGTAGATCCAATTGTTCAATTAAGCTGTAGGAATCGAAACCGCATTTCACTGTTGAGTGATTTACTCGGTTGCACAGCATTGGGCATCACCAATATATCTCTTGTGCGTGGAGATCGAGTGCCAGATGATTTCCAACCAAGACCAAAAGCCATTATGGATGTCAATGCAACCGAACTGATTCGGATTGCTAACATAATGAAAAATGATGAAAAAATTGCATCTCAAGGAAATTTTTTTCTTGGTGGTGTGGTGACTGCTCACGCACCAAAGCCAGGATGGCCTGCAAAAAACATAACTGAGAAAATAGATGCTGGCGCCCAGTTTGTCTTCACACACACCTGCTTGGATTTGGATTTATTGCGAACTTATATGCAGCGTTTAGGAGAAACCAAGCTTTTGTGGAGTTGTCATGTGGTCGCAGGAATCGTACTGTTAAGCTCGGTAGAAGATGCACAGTGGGTAAGTAAAAACAGACCCAATGTCATTATTCCCAATGACATCATTGCACGTTTAAGGGATGCAAAAAATCCTGAACAAGAAGGCATAGAAATCTGCGCTGAACAATTGCAAGAACTATCAAAAATACCTTCGATATCTGGTGCGCATATTATTGCTTCTGAAAAGTTAACAAACATACCCATCGCTATTAGCAAATCAGGCATCTGTAAAGAGAATATAGCAAACTAGAAATCTACTATAAAAAAGTGTCTTAAAGGATTTCCTATCAGTTAGCTGCAGGCAATTTCTCAATTTCTCCGAGTGGCACATAATCAAAAATGAAAGTGATCCGATCTTCGTTCCCTTTATTTGTCACAGAGTGTGTTTTTTGATTATTAATTTCATATGCTTCACCAACTTTAAATCGATAGGGTTTACCACTGATGTTGAACCGCACACGAGGATTGGTCGTAATTGGCACATGAATCCGATGTCCACAATGAAATGACGGGTGTTTGTCCCAATGCGGTGTAATATTCTTTCCCGCGAGAAGCTTCGCCGCCATTGCTCTGATAACTGTCCCCCCTGGTGAGTAATGATTTTCAATAATCTTATTCATTAAGGGCAGCGCAACGTTAGCAAGACAATCCCAACCTGCTTCCCGTGTCACCTTTATATCAGGCCACCGACTTGTATCCACAAAGATCATCAAAATTGATTTGGTTGCGGTATGGACCTCATATTCGTCTTGTCTATATTGGTCTTCTTCCCAAGCGACATCTTCTAGAGCCAAAATTGTTTCACGCAGATCAGTGACATCTATAGATCCAAGTTCTCTGATTGGGGTATCGATATTCATACGCTGTTACCAGTGACCATGATTCGCCATCGAAGCCCATGGTTCTTGGATCGATAATGGACTGCCAGCTTGAAGGAGTTCTATGGAAATATTATCTGGCGAACGAACAAAGGCCATTCGCCCATCTCTTGGGGGACGATTTAAGGTAATGCCAGCATCCATAAGTTTTTGACAGGTGGCATAGATATCTTCTACTTGAAATGCAAGATGACCAAAATTTCTACCTTCTGTGTAGACTTCTGAATCCCAGTTATAGGTAAGCTCTACCATACCTTCACTGTTCTCTGAGGTGCCCAAAAAAACTAGAGTGTAACGACCAGCTTCATTATCCATTTTTTTTAAGACAACGAGTCCAAGGTGATCACAAAAAAATTCCAAAGACTCTTCCAAATTGCTTACTCTGACCATTGTGTGCAAGTAGTTCAACATCATTCACGTATAGAATTTCTTTAAATTATCAATCATTATAATGCTTCATTTTGATCAAGTAGCTTTTTTCCTAGGATGAACGATTACGACATAATCAGTTTTGACCTCGATGATACTCTGTGGCCTGTTAAGCCTGTTATCGATCATGCAGAATCAACACTCTATCAGTGGTTTGGGAAAAAATATCCCAAAGTAACCAAAAAATACACTCAGGAGGATATTAGAATATTTCGCAAACCGATATTGGATGAGTTTGAGGACATGATGCATGACCTCACTTTTGTGCGAAGACAAGTTATTTTGAGAATTGCTAATTCTTGTGATTATCCTGAAGACATGGTTGATGAAGCAATGAGCATATATAAGAAGGCAAGAAATGCAGTGACTTTTTATGATGATGTTCTGCCGAGTCTAGAAAAGCTTCACAAGATATTTTTATTGGTTGCAGTAACAAACGGTAATGCCGACATTGAGCGTATTGGAATCAGTCAATTTTTTGAGCATGTTTTTCGATCAGCAGAGCTAGGCATTGCAAAACCAAATCCCGGAGTATTCATTGCAGTAGCTGATTTTTTTCAAGCAAAACCAGAACGTATCCTTCATATTGGAGATGATCCTGTGAGAGATATTCAGGCCGCTCAATATCATGGTATGGAGACGGTCTGGTTGAATAGAGAAAATCAGAAATGGCCTAAAGACATGCAGCGCCCTGGCCACATTGTGAATAATCTTTTTGAATTCGTTGATTTGTTAATGTAGTTAGAAAAAAACTTGCAAGGTATAATACGCCAAATCAAATGAGTAAATTCCAAACCAGTAGTGGTCTAAAGTATAAAAATCAACAAGGCGTTGTTGCTATTAAGGATGGCGTTAAAAAATCTTTAGATAGTCTACCTATACCTAGCCAACCAAAACCAAAATGGTTAAAAGTGTCAATTCCATCCGGTGAGAATTACCATGAGTTGCTTCAAAATGTTCGAACACACGACTTAAATACAGTGTGCGAGGAATCTAAATGTCCAAATCTTGCAGAGTGTTGGAGTCATAAGACGGCGACCTTGATGGTTTTGGGGAATGTATGTACCAGAGCTTGTAAATTTTGTGCAGTCGATACAGGCAATCCACATAGTTGGCTGGATCCGATGGAGCCCTATAAAACTGCTCAGAGTGTTGCATTTATGAAGTTGCAGTACGTTGTTTTAACCTCCGTTGATAGAGATGATTTAGAGGATGGAGGAGCGAACCATATTGCAAATTGCGTTAGAGAAATCAAAATTAGGAATCCAGATGTAGTAGTTGAGGTACTGTCTCCAGATTTTGCCGGCTCCAAGGTCAGTTTGGATGTATTGCTTGCCAGTGGTCTGGATGTTTTTTCCCAAAACATTGAGACTGTGGATCGACTCACTTACTTTGTTCGTGATCCCAGAGCAGGATACAAGCAAACTCTCGATATGCTGGAGTACAGCAGTAAGAGAAATATGATTACTAAATCAGGAATGATGTTAGGTCTGGGAGAAACAACAGCTGAAGTGATTGCTACCATGCAAGATCTTTATTCTGCAGGAGTAAGCATATTAACTCTTGGTCAATATCTTCGCCCGACGAAATACCATATTGCTATGAAACAATTTGTTACCCCAGAAGAATTTCATCAGTATGAGCAAATCGGTTTTGAACTGGGCTTCAAAGAGATTGTTGCAGGGCCATTAGTGAGGTCTAGTTACCGCGCAGAACGATCTTTTTTAAGCCTTTTGAATCGAGTATGACATGATAGCCAAACTGCATAATTGGATTTTCTTGGGCACTTTCTTTTTCTCAATGATCTTCACAACATTTGTTGAGAGTGCTTTATTGGTTAGTGAGCGGGAGATAGAATTAGAGTCACAAAAAGCTTGGGAACAGATGTTGGTCCAAAATCCACTTTCACGTGATTTAAGGAAAAGGTCACTGGTTCGTTGTGTTGCAAATAACATAATCAAACAGTTAGATGAGCCTTATCGAAGTATTGACTGGGAAATCAAGTTGTTTG
>ENA-UPTF01002295-UPTF01002295.1-marine-metagenome-genome-assembly--contig:-NODE-2295-length-11153-cov-2.797219_pt1 | contig 11153 bp, 9 predicted proteins | sample MGYA00238166_ERZ767019 | MGnify/ENA primary metagenome ERZ767019 (study PRJEB28930, sample SAMN06266391) | marine metagenome | isolation source: Sea water from 250 m depth | place: Atlantic Ocean | study... | reverse complement strand
AAAGCCAAAAGTTAAATAGAAAAAATATCCTTGATTAAATATTTTGGCTCCGCAGGTAGGATTCGAACCTACGACCAATCGGTTAACAGCCGACCGCTCTACCACTGAGCTACTGCGGAAAAAGAAAGTAAAAAAAATTATACCACTTAAAAAAAAGAAAAGAAATTTATGCAGATAGTGTTTTCGATTTACTTTTTATATTAGTTTTCTTAAATTTAAGGTTTCCATCAGAAGCAGTGATATTAATTTTAATACCATCTGATACTTTACCTGAAATGATCATAGTTGATATTTCATTTTCAATTTTTCTTTGGATTAATCGTTTTAGTGGTCTTGCACCAAATTCTTCGTCATAACCTTCAGCTATCAGTAATTCTTTTGCAGAATCACTTAAATGTATTTCAATGCCTTTTTCATCAAGTCTTTTCTGAATATCTTTAATTATCAGATCAGAAATTTGCTTCAATTCATCTTTTGTTAATTTTTCAAAAACAATAATTTCATCAATTCTGTTAATAAATTCAGGTCTGAAAGATTTTTTTAACACTTGATCAATTGAAGATCTTTGTTTAACAGCTTCCTGGTCTGAAAGATCCTGTAAAAATCCAAAATTATTTGTCATATTATCTGCTGTAATAAGATTACTAGTCATAATAATAATAGTATTTGTGAAATCTACTGTTCTTCCCTGACCGTCTGTTAATCTTCCGTCATCTAATATTTGTAAAAGTATATTAAATACATCCGGATGTGCCTTTTCAATTTCATCAAAAAGTATAACTCTATAAGGTCTTCTCCTAACACTTTCAGTTAATTGACCACCTTCATCAAATCCAACATAGCCAGGAGGCGATCCGATAAGCCTTGATACACTATGTTTTTCAACATATTCTGACATATCTACTCTGATCATATTTAATTCATCATCAAACATAAATTCAGACAAAGCTTTAGCAAGTTCTGTTTTTCCGACTCCTGTTGGTCCCATAAATAAAAAGCTTCCAATTGGTTTTGAGGGGTCTTTAAGTCCTGCCCTGGATCTTCTTAATGCATCAGATATTGATTTAACTGCATTGTTTTGTCCTATAACTCTTTTATGAAGATATTTTTCAATCTTCATTAATTTTTTCGATTCATCATTTAACAGATTTGTAACAGGAATTCCTGTCCATGTAGATACAGTTTTAGCAATATCTTCAGGTTGAAGGATAATATTATTATCAACAGGTTTTTCTGTCTGATTTTTTATTTCCTGTTCAAGAATTATTCTGTTTTCTTTTAATTCTGCTGCCAATTTATAATCTTCTGATTTAGATGCATCATATTCCTTCAATTTCAGATCTGCCAAATCATCTTTTTTCAGAGAAAGTTCATCTTTAATATCACTATCTTTATTTTCAATCCTTAATCTTGCAGCCGTTTCATCAATAAGATCAACAGCTTTATCCGGCAGTAATCGTCCGCTAATATATCTTTGCCCCAATTTCACTGCTGAATCTAAAGCTTCATTATTAATTTTAATTTTATGATGATCTTCAAGTCTGGGTTTTAATGATTCCAGCATTTCAACTGCAAGTTCAGTATTTGGCTCATTAATTAAAACAGGTTGGAATCTTCTTTCAAGAGCTCCGTCTTTTTCTATATATTTTTTGTATTCTGCTTCAGTGGTTGCTCCCATACACTGCAATTCCCCTCTGGATAATGCGGGTTTCATTAAATTACTTGCATCTATAGCTCCTTCCGCAGATCCCGCTCCTACAACAGTATGCAATTCGTCGATGAACAAGATTACACTTCCATCAGAACTTTTGATTTCATCCATTACTGCCTTTAATCTTTCTTCAAATTCCCCTCTGAATTTACTTCCTGCGATTAAAGCTCCCATATCTAAAGCTAATATTTTTTTATTTCTTAAAATACGTGGGACATCATTTTTAACTATCTTTTGTGCCAAAGCTTCAGCAATAGCTGTTTTTCCAACACCAGGGCCACCTATTAATACAGGATTATTTTTACTTCTTCTAATTAACGTCTGAATTACACGTGATATTTCTTCTTCACGACCTGTTACTGGATCAAGCTTGCCCCTGGAAGCCAGATTAGTTAAATCAGTTGTATATCTGTTAAGAGACCGATATTTCTTTTCAGCATTTTCATCGGATACTCTGTGGCTACCTCTGATTTTTTGTAAAGCTTTATAAACTTTTTCTATTTCAATATTAAATTCTCTGAACAATCTCACAACCAAACCTTGTTGTTCGTGACATAATCCAATCAGAAAATGTTCTGTACTGATAAAATCGTCCTGTAATCTTTTACTTTCAGATTTAGACCTTTCAAGTAATGCTTCAAGTCTTGGGGATGCATATACCTGTGATGAGGGGTATCTCATTCCTATTGTTGATTCCATAGCAGAAATCAATCTGTTTCTTAATGATTTAACAGCAGTATGTAGTTCCTCAAATATAAGCATTGGAACACCTTTTTCATGTTCAAGCAAAGCTAACAATATATGTTCCGGATCCCATTGGGTATGTTTATATTTCCACATTAATTCCTGTGACAAATGTAATACAGCCTGAGCTTCTTTTGTAAAGTCAGATTCTCTGAAAGCCATTAATTATCTCCAAATTTCATCATATAAAACTTATTATTAATAGAATATGTTATTTTGATTCTTTTGTCAATATGTTTCTTGATACAGTATGACTCAAGTTTACACGGGGGTAATTATTTATATAGAATAAAGAAATGATTATAGACCTTCACTGCCATTCTAATAATTCTGACGATTCCTTACTTAGCATAGATCAAATAGCTGCTCTTTCCAAAGCAAAAGGATTAGATGGAATATGCATAACAGACCATGAATATTTTAATAATGAAGAAGAATTAAATAATATTTCAAAAAAAAATGATATTAAAATTTTCTCTGGAAGTGAAATTAATACTGATATCGGACATATTTTGGTTTACGGACTCAAAGAATATAAATTTGGAATGCACAGGATAGAATTTCTTCATAAAGAGGTAAAGAAAGTAAATGGTGCCATGATATGGGCCCATCCATACAGAAGGATTATTAATGAAAATGAAAAAATGAATACCACTGAATTTAATAACAGAATTAACAACACATCAAAATCAGAAATAATTAATCTTATAAACGCACTTGAAACAAATAACGGAAGAGGTACGGATTTTCAAAATCATTTCTCAAAAAAGCTTGCAGCAAAATGCTCACTTAAAATGATTGGATCAAGCGATTGTCATCTTGAAAAAGATATAGCAACATGGGCAACAAAATTTGAATCAGAAAAAATAGAAACAAATAAAGATTTAATTTACCAAATAATAAATGGTAATTATTCTCCTGTAATAATAAATAATTCTTAAAGTTTATATATTCGGATGAATACTATTCCATTGTGTTGAAGTTTCGTACGCTGCTCCAAGAGCACAAATAAGTGCTTCAGTCATTGGGTGCCCAATTATCTGTAGCCCGATAGGCATTCCATCGGAACTTATGCCACACGGAAGGGTTAATGTAGGATATCGGTTATAATCAAAAGGTACTGTAAATTTCTGAAATGCGGTGCCTCTTAGGCTATCCATTGGGCCATAATGGATGGAATCATCAACATAATGAGGAAAATCTATAACACAAGGGGCAATTAAAACATCAACATTCTTTAATGAATTTGCAATTAAAGTATTACTCTGATCCCTTTTATTACAAGCTTCTATATATTCTTCTCTGGTCACAGAATGCCCTGTTTCAAGCCATCCCCTAAACCATTTGCCATACTCATTTTTACGTGAAGGGTAATTTTCAGCATGGGCATATGCAGCTTCAGAGGTACACAATGTTCTCCAGTATGGTAAGAATTCTTCTACATCGGGCATCTTTACATCCTGAATCTCTAAATTCAAACCCTGTATATCCTTAAGCGCCTGCCTCACAGCATCTGATATTTCTTTATTTACTCCTTTGCTGGCATAATTATCATCATATCCAATTTTTATATTATTGATATTTATAGTAGCCGGATCCTCGTCATCAATATCTGAAACTGAAGTATAATCATTTTTATCAAACCCTTTTATTACAGACAACATATCCCACGCATCTTTAACTGAACGTGTCATAGGCCCCACATGATCCAACGATTGTGCCAGATCTAAAACTCCGTATCTGCTCACTCTTCCATAAGTAGGTTTTAATCCCACTACTCCACAGGCAGCTGATGGAAATCGTATAGATCCACCTGTATCACTTCCTAAAGAACCAGTACAAAGACCTGCCGCTGTTGCAACTCCCGAACCACTTGATGATGATCCTGACCATCGTTCTTTATTCCATGGATTTCTTGGTGCCTGCCTGCGAGGATTATATCCACCCATCGCACCTTCAGTTAAATTAAGCTTACCAAGAAGTATTGCACCGGCATTTTTTAATTTGGTGATTACTGTTGCATCATATTCCGGGACAAAATTTTCTAAAACTGCTGTGCCTGCCATCGTTCTTACACCTTCTGTAAAGCACAAGTCTTTTACCCCTATAGGGATTCCATGCAAAGGGCCAAAATTTTCAACAGAAATTCCAGACATATCCTGAGCTGTTTTCAATGCACTTTCTTTCATCAAAGTAGCATATGAAAGAAGTTCTGAATCCAGGGAATCAATTCTATCAAACATCAACTCAGTTACTTCCAAAGGAGTAATTTCTCCAGTCTCATATAATTTCTTTATCTGATCAATTGAAAAATAGTGTATTTGATCTTTTATAGTATCACTCATATGAGTACTCCTTAATAAATTTCTATAAATATTCTCTAAAACTATTTGAATATACAAACAATGCAGGAGTACCGCCAGTATGTATAAATACTAAAGCTTTTGATTCATCAAAATGCCCTTTTTTAACAAGATCAATCATTCCTGCAAATGCTTTTCCAGAATACACAGGATCAAGAATAATTCCTTCTGTTCGTGCAAGTAATTTAACTGCTTCAATCATTTCTTCAGATGGAATTCCGTATCCTTCACCAATGTAATTATCATTGAAAATAATATCATCATCTTCATAGGATAAGCCGAGATCATAATATTCAGATGTTTCATTACATAAATCTTTCAACTTCGGTATTACAACTGAAGCATCAGAACTTATTCCCATTCCAATCGCATCAATTCCTGATTTTTCAACATCAGCACCTAAAATCATTCCTGTCTGTGTTCCGCCACTTCCCGAAGCTGCTACCATACTTCCAATTTCAATTCCCATATCATTGGCCTGCGATATCATTTCCATTGTCATTGAAATATATCCAAGGCTCCCAATATGATTACTACCTCCAACAGGAATAAAATATGGATTTTTACCTTTATCTTTTAAATCTTGCATAAGATTATCAATAGTATCTTCCATTGATAACCGTCCTCCCTTATCTAAAGCTTCCCCGTCTTCTTCTATTAAAACTAATTCTGCTCCAAGTAATTCATCCAGGAAAATATTTCCATTATAATCTTTTGACCATGAAGGTCTTGCAACAATAATACATTCAAGTCCAAATTTTGTAGCTGCTGCTGCTGTCTGTCTGCAATGATTTGACTGAACAGCTCCGGCAGTAATAACCACATCAGCATTTTTATCCAGGGCATCACCAATCAAAAACTCTAGTTTTCTTGATTTATTACCTCCAAATGCCAGTCCTGTACAATCATCTCTTTTTATGTAAATCTCAGGACCTCCCAGTTTACTGGTCAGGTTTTCCAGGCGTTCAAGAGGAGTTGGAGAATGTATTAATTTAACCCTTGGATATTTTGATAACTGCATATTAATCTCCTTAATTAATTATTTAATATTTTTGAAGCCATAGAATAAATTAAATCTTCTTCTGAAATAGTAGAAGTCTTAAATTTCAAATCATGTTCAAGTAATATATCGCTTAATTTTTTTATTCTATCAAAACTAATTTGTTTTGCTAATTGTATTGTCAAATTAAATACATATGATGGCAACCCCAGGCTTTTGTTAATTTCTGTCATATTCTGCCCTTCCTCAATTCTACTTTTGGCAGAAGCAATAATTCTTATCTGACGAGCAATCATAGATACAAGGTATGAAAACCCCGATCCTGAAGCCACAAATTCATTTAATTGAAACAAAGCTTTTTGCTCTCTGAGCATAATCAAATCATCAACCAAAGCAAATATTTTATATCTGTGCCTTGGGCTGGAAATGTGATGTTTGATATCATTTACGCCCAAATTATTATTTTGCTGACCGGATTTAAATATAACAGATAATTTTTTTATTTCATTGAATATTCCCAAACTATCCCAGTCATTTATATCTGACAGATATTTCGAAGCATTATAATCTAGATTAAGATCATTTGAAAAAGCTAGGGACTGTATCCATTTAATCTCTTCATTTTTATTAACAGGATTATTAAAAATTTTCTTTTCAAAATTTTTAAAAATAAATGTTTTTTGAATATCTTTATTCAGTTTCCCGTCCCAGTCTATTAATATACTGTTATTGGGATTTACCGAATTAGCAATTATTGAATCTATTTTGGCAAAATTAACATTTTTTTCATCTGATTCCATTTTCTTTATTACTATGCACTTATTCTGCTGAAACATATCGTATGAAACCACCTCAGAGGACAATTGATTCATATCAATATTATCAATATAAAAAAAACGATAATCAGAAGAATTCCCATACTTATTTATAAAGTCATTCTTAAAATGACTTTTATCATATAAATTTTCACCATAAATTAACAAATTCAATATAAGCTCTCCAAGTCAATTTAATGTATACTAAATATAAGGAGAAATCTATATGTTTTTATTTAGATTAATTGGCTCAATAAGACTTATATGGAAATTGCTGACTGACTCACGTGTTCCGTTCTGGATCAGGATTGCTCTTCCATTAGCATTGATTTATGTAATTTCTCCAATTGATATTTTTCCAGATCTTGTCCCTATCATAGGCAGAGTCGATGACATAGTTGCTGTAGTTGTAGGTCTTATGATTTTATTAAAATTAGCCCCGAAAAAAGTAGTCAATCAGCACAAAAAAGACAATGAGACAATTATAGATGGAGAATACCGCGAAGAAGATCAGGAAAACGAAGATAAAAATGGAAAATCAGAATAAACCTGAAAACTTTTTTGAAAGTATTTATGTCCATATCCCTTTCTGCGAAATAAAATGTCCTTACTGCGATTTCAATGCATACTCCGATGTGGATCATTTAACTGAAAACCTTATTAATTCAATTGAAAAAGAAATTGTTTACTGGGGCACATTATTTAAAAACCAAAAAATCAAATCGATATTCTTTGGTGGTGGAACACCTTCATGGATAGAATCAAAATACATTCAAAATATTATTAAAATAATAAAAGAAAATTTCAATCTGAATAAGGATATAGAAATTACACTTGAGTCTAATCCTATGGATTTAACCAAAACAAAAATTGATGACTATCTACATGCCGGAATAAACCGATTCAGCGTAGGTATACAAAGTTTAAATGATAAAACGCTTAAATTTATCGGCAGAAATCATAACAGAAAAGAAGCACTAAAAGCTCTTAAAAATCTCAATGATAAAAAAGCAAACAATTTCAGTGTAGATATTATGTTTGGCATTCCTTATCAGACCGTGGCGGAAATTAAAGAAACTGTTGAAACATTAATTAAATTCAACCCCACCCACTTCTCTTCATATTCTTTTACCATAGAACCTAACACTCCTTTTCATAAATTTGTAAAAGAAAAGAAAATCAAAGAACTTGATGAGGATATATATATAGATATATTTAATACTATCTATTCAATATTAAAGAATAACAATTATATTAATTATGAAATCTCAAACTGGGCTCTAAAAGGTTATGAAAGTACACATAACACAAACTATTGGGATAATAATAATTTTTTAGGAGTAGGCCCTGGAGCACACTCATATATTAATGAAATAAGATTTAGTAACACCAAATCCCCAAAAAAATATATCGAACAAATAGAGAAATGCAAAAATAACAATAATTTACAAATACATAATTTCAATGAATTTATAAAAACCATTAACTTTATCTATGATCATGAAATAATAACAAAAGATGCAAAACAAAAAGAATATATAATATTTTCACTCAGAAAAAACACAGGGCTCAGTAAATCGGGATTTAAAAAAGAATTCAATGAAAATATTGAAAAATTTCTGCCTGAGAATTTAAATAATTTTATAGATTATAATTTAATTAAAACAGATGAAGATATTATTAAGCTAACAGACAAAGGTAAATTATTAAGTAACGAATTATTCAGGGAAATTTTGTATCCATCGGGTAAATAATGAATGTAATAGGTACGGCCGGACATGTGGATCATGGCAAATCCACAATAATTAAAAATCTTACTTCCATTGATCCTGACAGACTCAAGGAAGAAAAAGAAAGAGAAATGACCATCGACCTTGGCTTTGCATGGCTGAATAATACAAATACAAATGAACCTGTTGGAATTATTGATGTACCTGGGCATGAGGATCTTGTTGATAATATGTTAAAAGGTGTTTTTGCAATAGATCTTGCATTGCTTGTAGTAGCAGCCACCGAATCAATCAAACAACAGACTATTGAACATCTGGAAATTCTTAAACTACTAAATATTTCCCGTATTATATTAATAGTAACCAAAAAAGATCTCGCTTCTGAAGAAATGATAGCTGGTACTTTATCGGATGCAAAGAATTTGCTTAAAGATTATGAATATAACAAAAGTAAAAATATAGTAGTAGATTCAACAAATTCTGAAGATATAAATAAATTAAAAAATCTGATTTTTGCTGAATTAAATGAATTAACTCCTCCAAAAATTTCCTCAAATGCAAGAATGTATACAGACAGAGTTTTCCATAAAAAAGGATACGGGACAATTGTTACAGGAACACTGCTTGAAGGTAAACTTAAAACAGGTCAGGACGTATATTTAAATGGTGTAACAAAATCAAGAATCAGAGGATTACAGTCATATGATCAAAATTTAAATACAGCTAATGCAAAAACAAGACTTGCAATAAACCTTACAAATATTGATAAAAATACAATCTCAAAAGGAGATCATATAACTTCTGAATTCTTGCCCGAATTAAACAATTCATTTGATGCAATAATAAAACTGTCAAAATCATTTAAAAAATCAATCAAACACAATTCAACAATCCAGGCATTTATAGGCTCAAGGCAAATAAATTGCAGATTAATATTAGGTAATCTGAAAGAAATAAACGATCAGACCAGCCATTATGTCCATCTCAGATCAGAAAAAAAAATATCATGCAAGGTTAATGATCCAGTTATTCTAAGATCATCTGGTGAAACTATAGCAGGAGGAGAAATATTAAACACAGGGTCATCATTAAAATTATTCAAATCACCTATCTACAAAGAATATCTGAATGCATTATCAAAAAATGATATACAAAATGCTGCTGAAAAATTAATAAATATTAATAAAGTAATTACGTTAGGAAAATTAAAAATACAGCTTAATCAAAACATAGATGAAATAAAAAATAATTTATTAAATTTACAAAAAAATAAAACTATTATCATAATTAAAAATAATTCCAATAAAGATATTCAGCTTATAGATGTGAAATGGTGGTTAAAAAAATCAAACGAAATGTTAAAAATTCTACAAAATTTCCATTCCAACTTCCCTTTGAGAGACGGGATAAATAAAAAAGAACTAATACAAAAATTATTCCCAGGTTATGAAACAAGAATTGCGAGTAATCTTTTTGATATTCTGGGGCAAAATTCAAAATTTAATCATAAATCTGACCTGGTTTCACTCAATGAAAATAATAACTCCAGATCTGAGCATACAGAGGAAATATCTGAAATTATAAAATCGATTAGCAATAACACCAATCCTTTAATTCAGACAGGGGAAATTGATAAAGAAGTAATATCTTATCTGATAAATAAATCAATAATTATCAGATTAGCAAATGGAATATATGTTAAACAGGAATGGTTCAATTTATCAAAAGAAAAAATATTGAAACATTTTGAGGATAATGACAAACTTGAAATACAAACTGCTAAATCTATTTTAAATACATCAAGAAAAATAACAGTTGCATTTCTGGAAAAACTAGATTCAGATAATACAACAAAAAGAATTGAAAACAACAGAATATTAATGAAATAAATATGAATGAAACTAGTACAGATAAAATAGAATTTTCTTTTTCCTCAGAATATATTTCTGTATCAGGGCTCTCAGCATTTTTGAGGAACCTACAGGTTGCATTAAGAGCAATTGGCAAAGAAACTCCTGAAACAAATTATGCTTTTTCAGGAAGCAATGCCCCTTCATTATTCATATGTGACTTGTCTTCATCAGATTCATTTAATATCGCTATTAAATTTACATACGAAGATCAGGATTTTGACAGTGAAAAATCAGATGTAATTTTTTCGCATTTTTTATCCAAAACATTTGAATTATGTGAGGATAATGCACAACAAAGTCTTTGGGGAAGAGATGTTACAAGAAAAAAAACTTCATCCAGTAAATCATCATTAAATCCTGAATCCACAGAAACAAGATTGCTTGAATTTGTGGATCATCTAAAAAGAATGGGAGATTCTGAAATTACATTCAAATCAAAAAAGCTTAAAATAACAAATAAATTTGCTTCACTAGAATAATAACTTCAAATCATGGCAGATTCAGACAAAATAATAGCAGTAGATGTAATCGATATAAGAGTTCCAACTTCTGACACTTTACTGGGGTCGGATCCATTTCACACAAAACCTAATTATTCAGCGGTCTATACAAAAATAATCACAGAGGATGGATTTGAAGGGCTGTCCATAGTTTTTACACTTGGTGCAGGAAATGACTGGATTGCCTACGGAGTTAAAGATTTATCAAAACTATTAATAGGCACGTCTTTTTCAAAATTCTCAGACAATCCAGGGGCAATATATAAAATGTTTATAGACCACCATCAGATACGATGGCTTGCTGATGGTGTAAACAGAATGGCAGCCGGAGGACTTATTAATGGATTATGGGATTTGTGGGCCAAAAAGCTTAAAAA
>ENA-UPTF01002294-UPTF01002294.1-marine-metagenome-genome-assembly--contig:-NODE-2294-length-11153-cov-3.056428_pt1 | contig 11153 bp, 12 predicted proteins | sample MGYA00238166_ERZ767019 | MGnify/ENA primary metagenome ERZ767019 (study PRJEB28930, sample SAMN06266391) | marine metagenome | isolation source: Sea water from 250 m depth | place: Atlantic Ocean... | reverse complement strand
TTGTACCAGAAGAAAATCTGGTTGGTATTGAGCTCGAATACAAAAATATTTCAGTTATGGCAAAGTACATGACTCCTTGTTTAATTCTTACGTACGGAGCCGCTTATCTCGGCATTGCTTCGGGAGCTTTTGAGATTGCGTGTGTTGAGGGCGATAAACGCTTCCCAAGCGGCGCACGTCGATTAGACAACCCAATAAACCAGCGCCGCATGGCTGAGATGAGCGCGCAAATTGAGGCAGCAAGGGCACTATTGCACGTGGCGGCGTCTATGCAGGATTCTGGGAGGGCGACGTCATTCCTCCCCTTATTGCAGGCCAAAGTCCTTTGCTCCGAAGCTGCGGTACGGGTAACGACCGACTTGATGACCATGTTTGGAGGGACGGCTTTCGCAGGTCGACTGCCATTCGAAAGATACTTCAGAGACGCCCGCGCGGGCCTCGTAATGGGACAGGCAAACGACGTGGCCTATGGAACCATAGGAACATTACTATTTCCGCAGAATTAAAAGGCCATACTGAATCGAAGTTGACGGATCCCCTATTCGGCAACAAGAGCAAATGGTCAACCCCGTATTCAGAACTTATCACTAAGATCGCCGCCTTCGCAGTAGACCCTACTCCCAGACGAAACTCTATGCTAGTCGTTTAGTTAGACGCTAGGTTTTTGAGATACTAATCCTGCCAAAGACTTAATGGAAATGCTGCTGTAGGAAGAATGCTCTACCTAGTGATCACTACACCGCTCCCAGGAAAACCGTCAGAAGCGCAATCTGACCGGCAAGAGTTATGGAAATGGGCCGCCCTTCTAATGAAAAACGGAGTAATTAGAGACGGTTGCATGTACGCCAAAGTAGGCCGAGGAGGAATCGCATTATTTGATGTGCCGTCACATGAAGAATCGCATGGATATTTGAGCCAATGGTTGGAATTTGTGCCGGCTGAGATGCAAGTCATACCGCTTATGGATAGCCACGCTATGGGGGCTTATCTTGCATCGGCGACACCCTAAAAATGTTCACGGTTTTGTTAGATGGCATAACTATTCGCGTATTCTGAACCCAATATATTATGGCAAGGAGCCCGAATCCTACCACTCCTGCCGGCAGATCAATCACAAAAAGGCCCTAGATGTATGTCAAGGGCCTTTTTGTATTAGGGCAGGGATAAAATATTCGAATTCACCAAGTCTTTAGCGTATATTTGAACTTAGCAAAACTGCGAAGACCAGATCTGATCATAAATCGAGATTAATCAAATCACAGAGGAAATCCAACATGAACTCCACCCGAAAACCCGTCGCTGTAATAGTAGGGGCGACGTCCAAATGGCAGTCAGATGGCCGCAACACAAAGTTGGCCCATGGCAAAGAACTTGATGACAGCCATTTACCGGTAGGCATACGTTGGGGCGTTGGAGGGGCCATCGCCCAGAAATTCGCCCAAGAAGGGTACCTAGTCGTGCTAACTACCCGTACGGCAGTAAACGCCGCCGCGTTGCAGACGGCTATAGGTGAACAAGGCGGCGAAAGCATAATTGTAGAATTAGACCTCGTCTCCGGAGAATCTATATCAAACGCTTTCTCAAAGGTCCGAAACGAAGTAGGGGACCCAGAAGTCCTCGTATACAACGCTGGCTACCTGGAAGGCCGAGATCTTCCAGCAGACAAAGAACTGCTTGAGTACATACCAGACGAAATGTTCGAGACCGCTCAGCACATCGCGAGCAGGGGACCGTTTTTGGTAGCCAAAGAGGTCTTACCCGCCATGAGAAAGCGAGGCGAAGGTTCTTTCTTAATTTCAAATAACCAATTCTCTCTACGAGGGAGAAAGCGGTATACCGGACAGTCCCTTTATTACCCCCGAGTCATGATGAGGACCTTAGCGCAGGTGTTGACAGAAGAATATTCAGAACATGGCGTCCATGTTGCAAACGTCATAATCGATGGGTTAATTGATTCGCCGGGGACTCGTGCACTTCCAACTGCACAAGAACAGCCAGATATCGTGATGAATCCGGTTAAGATCGCGGAGGCTTTTTACTACCTACATACACAAGATAAATCCTGTTGGACACACGAAATTCAGCTAACTCCATATCCCACAAAGCCGAGCTATTAAATAAAACTATCGACACCGGAGGCAATATGGCCATAGACGAATTGGTTGAAGAAATCAATGGCAAGTTAGGCGAAGAGATTCATTTAAGTGATTGGCAATTAGTCGACCAAACAATGATTGACGGGTTCGCAGACGTTACTAAAGACCACCAGTGGATCCATGTCAACGTTGAGCGGGCTTCCCAAGAATCGCCGTTCGGAAGCACCGTCGCACATGGGTTTCTCACCCTATCCTTAATCCCTTATCTGACCGGGAACATCAACGCAACAGCACCGCCATATCCCGGACTAAAACTGTCGGTTAACTATGGAATGAATCGGGTCCGGTTCCCGAATCCAGTCGTAGCTGGATCCAAAGTCCGCACTCGAAGTAAACTGGCCGGCGTCGACAAAATCAACGAAGAATGTTTCCAAGTAGTCAAGGAAGTAACCATCGAGATAGATGGACAAGGAAAACCAGCCTGCGTAGCCGAGACCGTATCTAGATATTATTTCTAACGGCTAGGCGGAGGTTCATGACGCCTGCAGATTCATCCCGACCCGATTCGCCCCACCAACCGGCCAAGGCTAGATCAAGCAAACATTCTCAATATCACACGCCATCATCATTAAAACAAAATTTAGTTGACGCGTCTAAGCATCGATCTAAAGTCCACCGCGTCTCCGGAATGCCTCTTCATGACGACTAACGGTAACAATCTTCTAAGTGATATCAGCGTCCTGGACCTAAGCCAAGGCGTAGCTGGGCCATTCAGCACCAAGTTGCTAGCTGGGTTAGGTGCCGAGGTTATTAAACTTGAACCTCCAAGTACCGGAGACTCATCGCGATCTTCTGAGCCATTTCTCGGCGATGAGGCAACACTCGAAAACAGTGCGCTTTTCTCCTACATCAACACATCCAAAAAGAGTGTCACTCTCGATCCATCCATACGACAACACGCCCTAGCGATCGAGAAACTTGCCCAAGAGTGCGACGTACTAGTGGAGAGTTTCGCTCCGGGTCACCTAGATTCCCTCGGGTTGGGCTACGGTAATCTATCAAAATCAAACCTGGATCTGATATACGTATCGGTCACGCCATTTGGGCAAACTGGACCGTACAGTCAATACAAAGGGTCAGACATAATCGCTCAGGCAGCGGGCGCACTTATGTACACGATCGGACTGCCTGATAAGGAACCACTAAAAGTAGGCGGCGAATCCGGGCTGTACACCACTGGCGTAAGCGCTTTCGCAGCCATCATGTTGGCACTTTACGTGCGTGATACTCAGGGCTTGGGACAACATGTCGACATATCTGCCATGGAAGTTATGACAGTCTCACAAATACATTCTTCTATATACGCTCAATTTGGTCGCCAAAATGAGCGTCGCGGCACTAATCTCGTAAGGGCAAAAGATGGCTGGGTTAGCCCTGGTCTAGAAACCGGAGTGCAAGAGAGCACATGGTTCAAAGTTTGCGAGTTGATCGAAAAGCCCGAGTTAGTGGATGACCCAAGGTTCACCACCATGGAAAGTCGTCGGGCGAATCAACAAGATCTATTGGATGTTATCTCGGATTGGGCCAGTACTAAGCCAAAAGAAGGAATCTACCACACCCTGCAATCCCTCCGCACCATCACAGGCTACGTCGCCACAGTGGAAGATCTATTAGTGTCGCAGCAATTCATTTATCGCCAATTCTTTCAATCAGTTTCTACTCCAGATCTCGGAGAAGTGACGCACACAGGAGCGCCGTTCCGTATGGATGACAGCGCATTAGAACTAAGCCCTGCCCCCCATTTAGGTGACGACAACGAAGAGATCCTGTGCCAACGGCTTGGATACTCCTTGAAAGAGCTAGGGCTGACTTGCAAAAGGGGAGATTAGCTTGAACGCCGCTTCCAATAGACCAGCTCTAGACGGTCTCCGAATCCTCGACCTAAGCCAAGTCGCAGCCGGTCCCTATTCCACAATGTTCCTCGGGTTCATGGGTGCACAGGTAATCAAAATAGAATCGTTGTCACGTATGGACATCAACCGAGGTAAAGCCCGTCCCAGTCAAGACGACCTACGCGTATACCCCAATGGAGACCCCGGAAAACATCCCTGGAATACAACCGCTCACCACGTACACCGAAACATCAATAAACAATCACTCACCTTAGATCTGAGCGCCGACCAAGGTAAAGAATTATTCCTCGATCTGGCCAAAGTATGTGATGTTCTGGTCGAGAACTACCGCGGTTCAGTAATGGATCGGCTCGGGCTAGGTTATAACTCCGTGTCACAAATCAACCCTGGTCTCATCTATATGAAGATCAGCAGCCAGGGAGCAACAGGCCCCGAAGCAAACTACGGATCCCTGGGTTCTACCTTGGAACAAACTGCCGGGCTCGCCTCCATCACTGGGTACGACGACGGTCTCCCTTTGATGACCAACCTGGTATACCCAGACCCCGTTGTAGGAATCTTATCTTTTGGTGCTCTCATGACCGCACTCCGCCGCCGATTCAGAACCGGATCTGGATGCCTCGTCGACCTGTCTCAAAGGGAGGCCACCACCATGTTATTGGGAGAATCAATAGTTGAATTTTCCGTCACTGGTAGAATCGCAAGCACCATGAGCAACCGGCATCGTGACTACGCGCCCCAGGGGGTGTATCGGTGCTCTGGTGAAGACATGTGGGCTGCCATATCAGTAACATCCGAAGAAGAATGGCAGCAACTTTGCAAGGCCATGGGAGAACCTGATTTAGCCGACGACGCCAGATTCGTCGACGCGCAGTCACGACGCAAAAACCATGATGACCTGGACTCAATCATATCTAATTGGACCGAGACTCAAGACCATTACCAAGTTATGCATGTGCTACAGAAACAAGGGATAGCTGCAGCTCCTGTTCTCAAAGGAGGAGAAGTGATCAACGACCCACACTTGGAATCAAGAGGCTTCTGGGACGTAGTAAATCACCCAGAAGCCGGGACTTACAAACAGATAACCACTCCATGGACTTTGTCTGCTAGCCCGAGATCGACATCAACTCCCGCACCTGGCCTAGGAGAACACAACCTCCAGATTCTTAACGGCTTGCTAGGCCTTCCTCAAAGCAAAATCGACATTTTGGTTAAAAAGGGCGTCATAGGCGACACTCCTACAGATTAACTGCTAAGACGACTTTCTACCCTTCCAATCCATAAGCCATATCCCAGAATCTATGTTCGAGCCGAACACTGTCCGTATATGCTTGTCGCATGGCTGCCTGTTCAGCCAAGCCAGCGCCGCCGCCAATTCTGTCAGCCATTTCGCGGATTTGATGGGCCAATTCTGTAAACTCTTCTGAGGTATACATCTTGATCCATTGAGCATACAACGGAGCCGAAGTAGGCAAACCTCGTTTCAGCAAGTGATCGCCAATCTCCCAATAGCCCCACTGGCATGGCAAGAGCGAAGCTACCAATTCTCCAAAACTACCTTGGTATGCAGTTTTTAACAGAAAATTCGTATATGACTTAGTCGTAGAGGCCGGTTCAACCGATTCCAACTCTTGAAGGTTAATGCCAAATTCCTGGCAATAACTACGGTGCAGTGCCATTTCCTGGTTGAGAGTCTCATCTAACAATCCGGCGAACCATGACATATCTTGAAGATCTATCGCCCTGGCCGAGGCGATTGCCAACGCCCGACTGTAATCTATGAGATAAACGTAATCTTGGATAACGTAATATTTGAAACGATCTACCGGCAGGGAGCCATCTCCGATACCTGTTATGAAAGGATGTTCGAGAATCGCCTGCCGAATCGACAGAGTCTGATTTTCGATTTCAGTTATGAAGCCCATAAGAATCAGCCGCCGCCGACAGGACGCACGATCTCCAAAACGTCTCCGTCTTTTAGCGTAAGATCGGCAAACGATTCCTTCTTCACGACTTCCCCGTTATAACCAACGGCCACAAACTGCAGATTCAATCCAAATGACAACAGGTATGTTTCCAGATCGATACTATCCTCGATTGGCCGTGATTTTCCATTAACTGTAAGATCGATCATGGCTCTAACCGTCTCCGCTACCAATGTCTACCGAGTTAATTTTAGCGCTCCACGACGCCACCAGTGTGTCTTTCAACCGTTCCGCTGCCGCCTTCGTATCCTCGGCTGCCAGTATATTCGTGATCACCGCAACTCCTGATGCTCCTGCCGCGATCAATTCGTGTACGTTCTCAGGAACTACTCCACCTATGCCGATCAGCGGTACTTGGCACCTTGCAGATATATCGGACATCAACCCTGGGCCTGCAGGTAGCAGTCCAGGATGAGACCGAGTCGGGTACATCGTGCCGACCACCAAGAAATCAGCTCCGTCTGACTCTGCCTGGACTGCTAGCTCCGTGGAATGTACCGACCTGCCTATAAGTAATCCATCTCCAAGAATCTCCCGTGCCGCTGCAACTGGCAACGCGCCTTCCCCAAGTTGAACCCCTTGCGCAGCTGATATCAAAGCGACGTCTGCGCGCTCGTTAACGACCAACTTGGCTCTACCATCGATGACTTGCACAATAGAGCGTGCCAGGTCCAAGAGCCTCCCGCCGGATAATGTCTTATCTCTCAACTGGACCAGGTCTACCCCGCCTTCGACAGCTCTTCCTATCTTTCGAACCAACTCATCGGAGGCTATTCCAGCGTCCGTCACCAGACAAAGGCAGGGGATTGGCAACGACACAGACAAAATCTACGAGCTGGTAGCAACCGGGTTCGGTACGTCAGTAACTGGGCTACTAGCTATGGCCTCGCGACGCACATCTATGCGCCCAGCCAAGTAAGCTTTTCGGCCTGCTTCGACTCCAGCCTTAAAAGCCTCACCCATCATTCCTGGGTCCTGGGCTTGGGCGATGGCAGTATTGACCAACACTGCAGACGCACCCATCTCCAGTGCCTGAGAGGCGTCCGAGGGCACTGCCAAACCTGCATCCACCACCACCGGGACATTGGCCTGTTCAATAATGATCTTGATCTCTTCTTGGGTGTGTATGCCTTGCCCTGAACCAATCGCAGAACCCAATGGCATAACCGTCACGCACCCCACTTCTTCCAGGTTCTTGGCCAGCGTTGGATCAGCATGGATATATGGAAGAACCTTAAAACCATCTTCTACTAGTAGACGCGCAGCTTCCAGTGTAGCGGCCCCATCTGGAAACAGATAATGTGGATCAGGTATGACCTCCAGCTTCACAAAGTCCGTCTGCCCCACTTCTCGGCCCAATCGGGCTACGAACATAGCTTCTTCGACGGTGGCGCACCCCGCAGTATTGGGCAAGATCTGATACTTGTTCCAATCTATATAGTCGAGCAATGTCTTACTAGTGGGATCATCTAAGTCCAAGCGCCTGATCGCCACCGTTATCATCTCTGTACCAGAAGCCTCGACTGCCGATACCATCTCTTCCATAGTACGGTAGCGGCCGGTTCCAACGATCAGCCGTGAGTTGAACGTTTTTCCGCCTATAACAAGTTCATCGGACATCTGTCCATATCTCCTCTCGAGAATAAGAAAAGCCACCAGTACTGCACCTGGCGGCTAATCCGTAAGTCTACTGATGCGTCTAATCCCTGCGCCGGTATTACCCGTATCAGGTACAGACGGTCGGTGGCGATTTGGCCACCCTCTCAGCCTGGCTTACCCAAGCTCCCGCCAGAACGTTGTACGCTCTGTTGTGGGCAGAGCGTAACATCGGTAATAAGGGGTGTCAACGAAAAATTGTTTCGTCAAATTCGCCCTGCAAGGTACCTCCGTTAGACACGTCCTCCAGCTGCTTCAATAAGACTGACCAACCGGGCGGCGGCGGCTTCAGGGTCGCGAGCAGCTCCCACAGCAGCAGTTACACAGATAGCGTCGGCACCAGCTTCGATCACCGGAGCTACGTTCTCGGTATTGATTCCGCCGATAGCCACGAGCGGGGTTTTGGAAGCTTCCCTAGCCAAGAGTAAGCGCGTAATGCCCTGCGGGTCGTAACCGACGTCCTTGGTGCCGGTAGGGTATATCGGCCCGAAGGCCACATGATCAGCACCCATCTCCTCGGACTCGGGTAATTCTTCGATCTCGTGATTGGACCGTCCTACCACCTGGCTATGGGCGAGTACTTTTCGAGCTTCTGATACAGGGAGATCTGTCTGGCCTACATGAATACCCGCCGAGCCAACTATTGCCGCAACATCTGCGTGGTCGTTGATGATTAACGATGCTTTAGCCTCCTGGCACAGCTTTTGGAGCGATTCAGCTAAAGGAATGGACTCTCCTTTGTCCCGGTCTTTGTCCCTCAACTGGAGCATCCGGGCTCCACCTCTTAAGGCGGCCTGGGCTATATCTAACGGGTCACGGCCTCCAGTAACCGAAGGATCTATTATCACGTACAAACCGCGCACCATATCAGCTTTTTCTCTTCTCAACGCCGAGCCAAGTTGCCATGTCAAAGATTCTAGGACGGTAATTATGCTAGCAACAGTCTCCCACCCGAGGGGGTTGGCTGGCGACGACTCGTCCAAGAGCGACAAGTTCCTGTGTGCGATATCAACCAAAGCCAGCACATCAGAAGGAGTACCTGGGGGTCCGTCATCCGATTCCGCCAAAGCTGACGGCGCAGGCATGGCAGTAATAAGTCCCTTCAAATCCTGCAGCGCCGACATAGGAAAGTTAGGAGGCGAGGAAAACTTAGAGGCAGCTTCAAGGCAATGGAAAATAATCTGATAATGGCTTTGGCCGAGGTCTGCAGGTCGGGTCATATACGTGTTCCTTTTTCTCTAGTCAAACAACAATTGCCATTATGGCGCGGCAAGATACCAATGATCCTGACTCATCATCCGTATGAACTATCCTAGCGCGATTAGGGTAAAATTGCACAACCAAACTAGGAGCATTCAAACAATGCCGAGTTTCAGCGAACAGCTTCGTTCCGAAGCTGAACCCATATGGCGTCAGATCTTCCAACATCCATTCCTCCAGGAGATCAAAAATGGAACGCTGCCGGAAGAGACATTCCGGTATTACCTTATCCAGGACTACCTCTATCTAGAAGGGTTCGGCCGCACAGTCGCTCTAGCCCTAGCCAAGGCACCTACCTCCCAAATGTTCGAGGAGCTCGCACATAGGGTTATGACGCCAGTCGAACGTCCACTTCACAACCAGTTGTTCGCAGCAGCAGGCCTTACCCAAAGCGACGCCGAGAATTCAGTCCGATCACCGGCCAACACAGCATACGTAAACCATATGCTGCAGACCGCATCTTTACATGGCCTTGGCCCCACGGCTGCCGCTTTACTGCCGTGCCCTTGGACCTACCATCTTCTGAGGGAAGAAGTCGGCCAATCAGAACACCCTATCTACGGCCAATGGACTCGATTTTACGTCGAGGGTTTACTAGAGGGGAGCGTGACAGCCTGGAGAGGCTTCGTAGACCAAATGGCGGAAGATGCCAGCCCGATAGAAAAAGATGCCATGCGCCAAGCCTTCTTAACAAGCAGTCGATACGAATACATGTTCTGGGACGCTGCCCACAACCGTCAACAGTGGCCCGTGTAATCGAGGTAAGAGCATCTATTCTGTCTCAGCAACCGAGGTCAACACCACTAATCTCATCCCCCGGTCTACCCGATCTCCCTCTTGCACTGAGACCCGCTCTATCGTCCCGTCTCTCGGAGATTTGATTATTTGTTCGGTCTTCATAGACTCTATCACTACCAATTCTTGACCAGCTTCGACCATGTCCCCAACAGCCACCTGTATAGCTATAACAACTCCTGGGACCGGGCAGATTATCTCGTCGCTGACGCTTTGGTCGGTCCGGGAGGAGCGGGCATTTGTCGGTGAAGCTGGAGTAAAGACATATGATTCTCCGGATATCCAAACGTACACTTGCTGACCTTCGCGGTAGGCCAAAAATGGTACAGACCGGTTCCCATCTAGAAGAACAGTTCCTTCCCAACGATTTGGCAACGCTGAGGTAACTTCAAGATCAGGCATCAAGCTAGAGTCAAAAGCCATCACTTCAATGGGATATATCCGTTCAAGTCGGCGACTGGTCACGGGAATGTGCTCTTGGGTAGACCTTGCCAAGGGCTTTGGAGCGTCTGAATCGGTGCCCCTCTTCGACTAACCGAACTATTTCCATTCGATTGCCAAATTCGGTCAGCTATCCCAGTCGCAACGCCACTCAATTGGGAGACCGACAGTGAGGAAGTTAGCCCACTATTTTTATCTATGAAACCAGTGTCATATTTTCCGGAGACGAAGTCTGGATGAACAAGAGCCTGCAGCAAGAACGGAATATTAGTAGTAACACCAAGCACTGGGAAAGATTTCAACGCTCCTAGCATCCTGCCGATAGACTCATCCCTGTCTGGTCCCCAGGAAACGAGTTTGGCCAACATGGAATCATAATAGGTCGTGACCTCTTGTCCCTCAGTCACTCCCGAGTCTAATCGGATTCCCATTCCAGACGGCGGACGCCATGCCAATAAACGTCCAGTCGATGGAGTAAAGTTAGTGTACGGATCCTCAGCGTAGACGCGACATTCGAGGGCATGTCCAACTGGTCGGATATTTTCTTGAGAAAGCCGCACGTTTTCTCCGGCTGCAATCCTCGTCTGCAATTCCACCATATCCAATTTCACGGTCTCTTCGGTAATCGGGTGTTCGACTTGGATACGGGCATTCATTTCGAGGAAAAAATATTCGCCGGTTAGAGCGTCCACCAGGAACTCGACAGTCCCCGCGTTGGTATAAGCTGCAGACTCAGCCATAGCTACCGCTGCTGATGCCATCCTTTTCCTCAAGTCATCGTTGAGAGCCTGAGATGGCGTCTCCTCTATAACCTTCTGGTAGCGGCGCTGGACACTGCATTCTCGCTCAAACAGATGTATCGTGTTTCCTTCAGAGTCGGCTAGTATCTGAAATTCAACGTGACGCGCGGTTGGGATATAGCGTTCCAAAAATACTCGCCCGTCACCGAAAGCCGAGGCAGCCTCGCGACTTGCTGATTCCAGAGCTTGTTCCAAGTCTTGGAC